>WKJB01000074.1_pt1 | contig 34718 bp, 33 predicted proteins | sample 5403331 | NCBI WGS metagenome assembly WKJB01 (sample SAMN13198853, study PRJNA488119) | plastic metagenome | isolation source: water-polyurethane dispersion (WPUD) containing a polyether... | place: Mexico: Mexico City | collected 2016 | reverse complement strand
ACTCGCCGCAGCCGACGGTCAAACGGTGAGTTCAGCATCCGTCGTTCCCTTGGGAGGAGACGACTCACCTCAGAAATGCAGGAGATTCTGTCGTCTGAGCAACGTCTCCCCCTGATCTGCTGGGGTCCCGTCGGATTCGTCCTGCGTTTCTGAGGTGAGTCGTCTCCTCCCCAAGGGAACGACGGATGCTGAACTCACCGTTTGACCGTCGGCTGCGGCGAGTGAGCGGTCGGCCCCGGCAGGGTCGGCGCGTGGATCTGCACTCCGACATCCGAGCCCTCGGCGGCCTCGCCCCCGCGTACTCCCTCCTCCGACGCGGGTGGACCTACGCGGCACTCAGCTACGCCGCCCGACACGGGCGTGTGCTCCGCGTGCGGCAGGGCTGGTACGCCCTCCCCGGCGTCGACGAGCTTCTCGCGGCGGCGTGGCGGGTCGGCGGGCTGCTGACCTGCGCGAGTGCCGCCCGCACCTTCGGCATGTGGTCCCCACCCGACGAGCACCTCCACGTGGCGGTGCCGCCACAGCACGCCCGGATGCGCACCGCTCACGACATGCGCGTGCGGCTCTCCGACGAGCCCGACCCGCGCATCCGCGTGCACTGGCGTCGGCATCCGTCGCACGACCGCTACCGCGCAACCCCGCTCGCGTGCATCGTCGACCTCGCCGCCTGCTTCCCTCCCGAGTGGCTGCTGGGCGCCCTCGACAGCGCCCTGCGGCTCGGGCTCATCCGTCGTGGCGATCTGTCCGAGCTCGAGCGTCGCCTGCCGGCACGCGTCAGGTGGATCGTCGAGGTGGCGGATCCCGCATCCGGGTCGTTCTCGGAGTCCGTGCTGCGCTGTCTCCTCATCCGTGCCGGGATCGGCTTCCGCATCCAGGCCTGGATCGACGACATGCGCGTCGACTTCCTGCTCGGCGACCGTCTCGTGATCGAGGTCGATGGACGCGAGTTCCACGGCGACCACCTCGGCTTCGAGTCGGATCGCGCTCGCGACGCGCGACTGAGCGCGCTCGGCTACCGCGTGCTGCGCTTCAGCTACGCGCAGGTCGTCTACCGGCCGGATGAGGTGCTCACCTCGATCCGCGCGGCTCTCGCCCGCAACGACCACAGCTGAGGGCCCCGCCCGAGCGCCGCATCCGCCCCTCCCGCCCGACCTCAGAAATGCAGGAGATCTGACGTCGGCGCGTCCCTGCAACCTGATCTCTCGGGGCCGATCCGCCGTCGATCCTGCATTTCTGCGAATGGGGGGCGGTCAGCGAAGAGGTCCGCTGCGTCCTTCCGGGCGGATGCGGCGGCGTATCCTGCCTCGACCTACCTCAGAAATGCAGGAGATACCGGTTCGGCGACGTCATCATCCGTACAGATCCGGCAGGGGGCGGAGAAATCTCCTGCATTTCTGCAACGACGGGGCTTACGGGACCGCCGACGCGGATGCCGCGGATACGTCGTGCGGATGCGGCCTGCCGGGGCCGGGAAGGGTCGCGGATGCGGCGTGCTGCGGCCGCGGAGCGGGCGCGGCTGCGCGACGTCACAGGCGCAGCGCAGCGACCGCGACGGGAGCGTCAGCGGCCGGAGGGCCACTCGCGGGCCGGCGGACCCACGTACACCTGCTGCGGCCGACCGATCTTGGTCGCCGGGTCGTTGTTCGCCTCGCGCCAGTGGGCGATCCAGCCGGGCAGGCGGCCGATCGCGAAGAGCACGGTGAACATGCGCGTCGGGAATCCCATCGCCTTGTAGATGACGCCGGTGTAGAAGTCGACGTTCGGGTAGAGGCGGCGCGACTGGAAGTACTCGTCGTTGAGCGCGATCTCCTCGAGCTCCTTGGCGATGTCGAGCAGCGGGTCCTTCACGCCGAGGTCGGCGAGCACCTCGTCGGCCGACTCCTTCACGAGCTTCGCGCGCGGGTCGTAGTTCTTGTAGACCCGGTGGCCGAAGCCCATGAGGCGGATGCCGTCCTCCTTGGCCTTGACGCGCTCGACGAACTTCGACACCGACTCGCCGGAGTCGCGGATCTGCGCGAGCATCCGCAGCACCGCCTCGTTGGCGCCACCGTGGAGCGGACCGTAGAGGGCGTTGATGCCGGCCGAGATCGACGCGAAGAGGTTCGCCTCCGTCGAGCCGACGAGCCGCACCGTGGAGGTCGACGCGTTCTGCTCGTGGTCCTCGTGGAGGATGAGCAGGCGGTCGAGCGCCTTCACGAGCACTGGGTTGACCTCGTAGGGCTCGGCGAGGTTGCCGAAGTTCAGCTTGAGGAAGTTCTCGATGAAGTCGAGCGAGTTGTCCGGGTAGAGGAACGCCTGGCCGAGCGCCTTCTTGTGCGCGTACGCCGCGATGACGGGCAGCTTCGCAAGGAGGCGGATGGTCGAGAGCTCGACCATCTCGGGGTTCTTCGGGTCGAGCGAGTCCTCGTAGTAGGTCGAGAGCGCCGAGACCGCCGACGAGAGCACCGACATGGGGTGGGCCGTGTGCGGGAGGGCGGAGAAGAAGCGCTTGAGGTCCTCGTGGAGGAGCGTGTGACGACGCACCTTCTCGGAGAACTCGGCGAGCTCGGACTGCGTCGGCAGCTCGCCGTAGATGAGGAGCCAGGCCACCTCGAGGAAGGTCGCGTTCTTCGCGAGGTCCTCGATCGCGTACCCGCGATAGCGCAGGATGCCCTCGTCGCCGTCGATGTACGTGATGGCGCTGCGGGTGGCGGCCGTGTTCACGAATCCGGGGTCGAAGGTGTTGTACCCGGTCTGCTTGGCGAAGGTCGAGAGATCGACGGCATCTCGACCGTCGACGGCCTTCAGCACCGGGAACTCGGCGATCCGATCGCCGAGGTTTAGCGTCACCTTCTCGCTGCTCGTCGCTTCGCTCACCTTTACAGCCTACCGGCGCTGAGACGTGCCGCTGCCGCGTCCACCTTCTCGTCGGTGGCGGTGAGCGCCACGCGCACGTGCTTCGCCCCCGCCTCGCCGTAGAACGAGCCGGGCGCGACGAGGATCCCGAGCTCGGCGAGCGCGCCCACCGTCTCCCAGCAGTCCTCGTCGCGCGTCGCCCACAGGTAGAGGCCGGCGCGCGAGTCGTCGATGCGGAACCCGGATGCCGTGAGGGCCCCGACGAGCGCCTCGCGGCGGCGGCGGTAGAGCTCCTTCTGCGCGGCGACGTGCGTCTCGTCGCGCAGCGCCGCGACCATCGCGGCCTGCACGGGCGCCGGCGGCATGAGGCCCAGGTGCTTGCGGGCCGTGAGCAGCTCGCCCACGAGGTCGCTGCATCCGGCGAGGAAGCCCGCGCGGTACCCGGCGAGGTTGGACTGCTTGGAGAGCGAGTAGACCGAGAGCGTGAGGCGCCGCGAGCCCTGCGTCACGTCGGGGTGCAGGATGCTCGGCGTCGGCTCGTCGGAGCTCCAGTCGAGCTCGGCGTAGCACTCGTCGTTCGCGATGACCGCGCCGAGTGCGCGCGCCCGCTCGACGGCGCGGCGCAGGAACTCGATCGAGTGCACGCGGCCGTCGGGGTTGCCGGGGCTGTTGAGCCACACGAGCTTCGTCTCGGCGGGCCACTCCTCGGGCTCGTCGGAGGTGAGCACGGTCGCGCCGACGACGGCCGCGCCGACGGCGTAGCTCGGGTAGGCGGCGCTCGGCTGCACGACGACGTCGCCGGGCCCGAGGCCGAGCAGGGTGGGCAGCAGCGCCACGAGCTCCTTCGAGCCGATCGTGGGGATGACGTTGGCGACGGTCAGGTCGGGCACCCCGCGGCGGCGGGCGTACCACTCGACGATCGCCTCGCGGAGGGCGGGCGAGCCCGCGGTGAGCGGGTACGCGTGCGCGTCGGTGGCGGCGGCGAGCGCCTCGCGCACGGATGCCGGGGTCGGGTCGACGGGTGACCCCACGGAGAGGTCGACGATCCCGTCGGGGTGGGCGCGTGCCCGGTCACCGTACGGGGTCAGCAGGTCCCAGGGGAAGTCGGGGAGGTCGAGCGCCACGTCACAGGCCCCGGGTCACTGGCCCTGGGGCGGGAGCGCGGCGACGATCGGGTGGTCGCCGGCGATGACGCCGACCTTCGCGGCGCCGCCGGGCGAGCCGACCTCCTCGAAGAACTCGACGTTGGCCTTGTAGTAGTCGGCCCACTGCTCGGGCAGGTCGTCTTCGTAGTAGATGGCCTCCACGGGGCAGACCGGCTCGCACGCACCGCAGTCGACGCACTCGTCGGGGTGGATGTACAGCATCCGGTCGCCTTCGTAGATGCAGTCGACGGGGCACTCGTCGATGCAGGCGCGGTCTTTGACATCCACGCAGGGAAGGGCGATGACGTAGGTCACCCGACCATCCTAGTTCGACTCCTGCGCGTTGCCCTGACGGCGCGGCAGGGGCCACAGCGCGCCGCCGAGGGCGACGGCGGTCGCGCCGAGGAGCCACAGCGTGCCGAGCAGGTCGCCGCTCACGATGACGATGTCGCCCGGCAGGAGCGCGAACGCGATGACCGCCCCGAGCACTCCTAACACCGCGCCCGCCGTGACGAGGGGCTGCCCGATGGCGAGCCGCACGCCCAGCACGAACAGCGCGACGACGGCGAGTCCGCCGAGCAGCAGCCACGGCGGAGTGCCGGCGTGCGCGAACGTCGTGACGGCGCCGATGACGACGCCGACCAGGAGGGCGAGCAGCGCGGCCGCTCCGCGGATCAGCTGGGTCACGGCGCAACGATAGCCGGATGCCGCCCCGCGGGCCGCACCCGGCCTCCGGTCAGGCGTTCTGGTTCTGGCGCTTGAGGCGCGACGCCGCACGGGCGCGCTCGGTCTGGTCGAGGATGACCTTGCGGATGCGGACCGTCTCCGGCGTCACCTCGACGCACTCGTCCTCGCGGGCGAACTCGAGGCACTCCTCGAGGGTGAGCTGTCGCGGAACGTCGAGCTTCTCGAAGGTGTCGGCCGTGGAGGAGCGCATGTTGGTGAGCTGCTTCTCCTTGGTGACGTTGACGTCCATATCCTCGTTGCGCGGGTTCTCGCCGATGACCATGCCCTCGTAGACCTCGTCGCCGGGCTGCACGAAGAACGACATGCGCTCCTGCAGGGCGATCATGGCGAACGGGGTGGCGACGCCGGCGCGGTCGGCCACGATGGAGCCGGTGACGCGCGTCTGGATGTCGCCCGCCCACGGTCCGTAGCCGTGCGAGATCGCGTTGGCGATGCCGGTGCCGCGGGTCGCGGTGAGGAACTCGGTGCGGAAGCCGATGAGGCCGCGGCTCGGCACGATGAACTCCATGCGCACCCAGCCGGTGCCGTGGTTCGACATCGACTCCATGCGGCCCTTGCGGGCGGCGAGCAGCTGCGTGATCGCGCCGAGGTGCTCCTCGGGCGCGTCGATCGTGAGGTGCTCGAGGGGCTCGTGGACCTTCCCGTCGACGAGCTTGGTGACCACCTGCGGCTTGCCGACGGTGAGCTCGAAGCCCTCGCGGCGCATGTTCTCGACGAGGATCGCGAGCGCGAGCTCGCCGCGTCCCTGAACCTCCCACGCGTCGGGGCGCCCGATGTCGACGACGCGGATCGAGACGTTTCCGATGAGCTCGCGGTCGAGGCGGTCCTTGACCATGCGGGCGGTGAGCTTGTGGCCCTTGACCTTGCCGACGATGGGCGAGGTGTTGGTGCCGATCGTCATCGAGATCGCGGGCTCGTCGACCTCGATGGCCGGGAGCGGACGGATGTCGTCGGGGTCGGCGATCGTCTCGCCGATCGTGATCTCCTCGATGCCGGCGACGGCGACGATGTCGCCCGCGGATGCGGACTCCGCCGGGTAGCGGTCGAGCGCCTTCGTCTTGAGCAGCTCGGTGATGCGCACGTTGGAGTGCGAGCCGTCGTGGCGGACCCACGCGACCGTCTGACCCTTCCTGATGGTGCCCGCGAAGATGCGCAGGAGCGCGATGCGGCCGAGAAAGGGCGAGGCGTCGAGGTTGGTGACCCACGCCTGCAGGGGTGCTTCGTCGTCGTACGACGGGGCGGGCACGTACCTGAGGATCGCCTCGAAGAGCGGCTCGAGGTCGTCGTTGTCGGGAAGCTCGCCGTTGGCGGGCTGGTTCCACGAGGCGGCCCCGTTGCGGCCCGACGCGTAGACGACGGGAAGCTCGAGGAGCGCGTCGACGTCGATGTCGGGCATGTCGTCCGAGAGGTCGCTCGCGAGGTTGAGCAGCAGATCGTGGCTCTCCTCGACGACCTCCGCGATGCGCGCGTCGGGACGGTCGGTCTTGTTGACGGCGAGGATGACGGGCAGCTTCGCCTCGAGCGCCTTGCGCAGCACGAAGCGCGTCTGGGGCAGCGGACCCTCGGACGCGTCGACGAGCAGCACGACGCCGTCGACCATCGAGAGGCCGCGCTCGACCTCGCCGCCGAAGTCGGCGTGGCCGGGGGTGTCGATGACGTTGATGGTGACGGGGCCGTCGGTCGCGTGGGCGCCCTCGTAGATGATCGCCGTGTTCTTGGCGAGGATCGTGATGCCCTTCTCGCGCTCGAGGTCGTTCGAGTCCATCGCGCGCTCCTCGACGTGCTCGTGCGAGCCGAAGGAGTGCGTCTGGCGCAGCATGGCGTCGACGAGGGTGGTCTTGCCGTGGTCGACGTGCGCGACGATGGCGACGTTCCGGAGGTCGGAACGGTGGGCGATGGGCATGCGGAGACCTCAGAATGTGGGAGGGGAAGTCGTGAGCGCCCGATCGGGCGACGTTCCATCCTACCGGAGCCGCTATGGTGGTGCCGTGACCGAGCGCTCCGACGGCCACCTGAAGGTGTTCGCCGATCTGGACTTCTCGGCGTTAGCGGAGCCCCTTCCCCCGCGTCCGGTCGTGTGGCGGCTGCGCAGGCAGCTGCCCGCGTGGGTGAGCACCCTCGCGGTCGTCCTCGCGATCGTGGCCGGGTCGACGGCGATCTTCGGGCTCCTGCGCGCGGTGGGGATCCTCCTCAACGGCACCACGCCCGCCGCCGGGGCATGGGTCGCAGCCTGGACCGTGTCGTGCGTCGCGATCGTCGCCGGCGTCATCCTGCTGTTCCGCTGGTGGCACCGCCGGTTCGGGCGCCCCCTCACCCCGCTCACCGATGAGCTCCGCGCGTTCGCTGAGGCAAACGACCTCGAGTTCGGCAGCGTCACCCGGGTCGACGCGACGTTGCCCGCGCCCTCCGGATGCGAGGGGAAGGTGCAGCGGCTCACTCGCATCCTGCAGCCCGCCACGGGCTCACCCTGGCCACCGTTCCTCATCGGCCGCCGCGTCTTCCACGACCCGGTGCCGCCGGACTTCCAGCCGACCGAGAAGCGCCCCTACCCCGGTCTCGTCGACGACGGGCTGTTCCTGGCCGTGCCGATGCCGCGGCGGCTTCCGCACATCGCCCTCCTGCGCGACTTCGAGCTGTCGTCGACGCCGCTCGAGCTCCGAGCCGCCTACCGCATGGGGATCGAGTTCGACGAGGTGTTCACGCTCCTCTGCCCGCCGGGCTACGAGCGCGACGCCCTCTACCTGTTCACTCCGGATGTCATGGCGGCGATGCTCGACGACGCGGGCGGCGCGCAGTGGGGCGCCGAGGTGCTCGACGACCAGCTGTTCTTCCGGTTTCCGCCGAGCTCGCTGCCGGGCGCGGTGCTCGAGGAGGATCTGCGCCGCGCCTTCCTGCTCGTCGAGCGCACCTCGGTGCAGCTCGAGGAGCAGGCGCGACGCTACTCCGACGCGCGCGTCGGGGAGCGGTCGCTCAACCTCATCGACGACGCGGGCCGGCGCGTGGGGCGGCGACGCATCGCCCCCGCGTTGCTAATCACCCTCGTCACGCTGCCGTTCATGGTGATCGCCCCCTTCGTGCTGATCGTCGTGGAGGGCGCGCTCAGCCAGCCGGGCTGAGTGCGGGCCGTCAGCCGGACGGGGTGGCCGCGGGTTCGCCGGGCTCCCACTCCCACGCGTTCCACAGCACGCCGCGCGCGAGCGGGGAGCGGGTGACCCCCGTGAGGCGGTCCGAGACTGCGGTGAGCGTCGGATGCGCGAAGAGCGGCAGGCCGTACGCCGCGTCCCAGAGGGCGGCGTCGAGCTCGCGGAGCGCCGCGGTCTGCTCGTCGGCGTCGTCGGACCCCGTCGCGCGGTCGACGAGCTCGTCGACGGCGGGGTCCGAGAAGTGGTTGAGGTTGGCGACGGCCGAGTCGCTGCGGAAGACCGCCGCGACGGCGGACGGCCCGAGCCGTGTGGTGTCCCACGCGAAGAGCGCCGCGTCGTAGGCGCCCGCGACGCCGAGCATGGCCGTCCAATCGGCCCGCGAGCAGTCGGTCACGCGGAAGCCAGCACGGGCCGCCGAGGTCTGGATGAGCTCGAACGCGGCGACACGGCGCGGGTCGGCGGGGTCGTACAGGATGCACACCTCGGGAGACGTGGAGCCCGCCTCCGCGAGCAGCTCTACGGCGGCGTCGACGTCGGTCGAGCGGTACCCGTCGGAGCCGTTCTCGGCGACGGCGTCCTCGTAGCCGGGGGCGCCCGGGCGCAGCACGAACGAGTCGAGCAGGGCGGCATCCGCCTGCACGGGCTGCACGAGCTCGTCGACGATCTGCTGGCGCGGGACGACGCGCAGGAAGGCCTCGCGCACGCGCGCGTCGTCGAACACGCCGCTCTTCGAGCCGGAGAACTGCAGGTCGATGTGCTCGAAGGTGGCCTCGGTGCCCGCGGTGACGGTCACGCCCTCCACGTCGGCGAGGTGGCTCGCGAGCTCCGCGTCGGGCTCGGGCGAGGCGATGTCCACGCGCCCCTCCTGGAAGGCCCGCACGAGCTCGGCCGGGTCCTCGACGGTGGCGAGCACGAGCGTCTCGATCGCGGGGGCACGCGATCCGCGGTAACGCGGGTTGACGCCGAGCGTCACCGAGCCGTCCGTCACCGTCTCGACGCGGTAGGGTCCGCTCGCGACGAGGAGGTCGGGGTCGGGTGCCGCGCCGGTGAGGTCGTAGGCGCCGTTCCACACGTTCGCGAGCGCCGTGAGGGCTGCCGTGTCGGCGTCCTCGATCGCCTCTACGAGCGCCTCCTGGGCCGCGGCCGCGAGGGACGGATCCGCGTCGGGCGCCGTCTCGTCGCCCGCGTCCCGCAGCGGCAGGTCGAAGGCGCGGGCGACGACGACGTGCGCGGGCAGCCCCGGCGCGAGCGCGGTGCGCCACCCGGGCGTGAACGCGTCGTAGTGCACGAAGAGGGAGCGCCCGTCGTCGCCGAGCTGCGGGGTCTGGGTGGCGAGCTCGAGCCCCCGGCCGCGCGCCCCGTCGAAGTAGACGACGCCCTCGGGGAGCTCCCCGAAGCGGCCCGTGCCGGAGTCGACGTACGCCTCCGGCTCGACGTCCTCGCTGTCGAGGGCACCCGAGTTCGCGGCCCACGCGAGCAGGAGGTCGGCGGGGGTCACGGGCACGCCGTCCGACCAGGTCACGCCCTTCGCGATCGTGTAGCGCACGGTGAGCGGGTCCTCGGCGGTGATCTCGGCCGTGCCGAACGACTCGTCCTCGACGAGGCCGTACTCCGAATCCGGGTAGGCGAAGGCGCTCCCCGTGAGGTACGCGACGTCGGCGTTGAGGGCGGACGCGCGTCCGTAGGAGCTGTTGGCGTTGAGGGAGGTCAGCGAGCCGCTCACGGCCACGGTCGCGCGGGATCCGTCGACCACGCGGTTCTGATCGGTGCAGCCCGCGAGAGCCGCCGCCGCGACGGCGACCGCTGCGGTGCCGGCGAGTACACGGAGGATGCTCACCCGCTCCACCCTACGACGAGGGGCCGCCGCCGCGTGACGCGGCGACGGCCCGGGGTCGGCGAAGTGCGCTCAGGCACCCAGCGGGATGTCGGCGCCGGGGATGGCGGCGAGCAGCTCGCGCGTGTAGTCGGTCTTCGGGTTCTCGAAGACCTCGTCGACGGTCGCCTGCTCGACGACCCGCCCCTTCTGCATGACGGTGACGTGGTCCGCGATGACGCGGACGACAGCGAGGTCGTGCGTGATGAAGAGGTAGGTGAGCCCGAGCTCGGCCTGGAGGTCGGCGAGCAGGTTGAGCACCTGCGCCTGCACGAGCACGTCGAGGGCCGAGACGGCCTCGTCGAGCACGACGATCTCCGGCTTGAGCGCGAGGGCGCGAGCGATCGCGACGCGCTGGCGCTGACCGCCCGAGAGCTCGTTCGGGTAGCGCGTGAGCACCGTCTCCGGCAGCGCCACCTGGTCGAGCACCTCGCGCACGCGCGCCTTGCGCGACTTGAGGTCGCCGATGCCGTGCACGTGCAGCGGCTCCGCGATCGTGTTGCCGATGTTGTGCAGCGGGTCGAGCGAGCCGTACGGGTCCTGGAACACCGGCTGCATCTTGCGACGCAGCTTGAGGAGCTCCTGCTTGTTCATGCCGGGCACGCTCGTGCCGTCGACGAGGATGTCGCCCTCGGTGACGTCCTCGAGGCGCAGCAGGAGCTTCGCCGCCGTCGACTTGCCGGAGCCCGACTCGCCCACGAGGGCCATCGTCGAGCCCTTGGGCACGCTGAACGAGATCTTGTCGACCGCGGTGAACGGGATCGACTTCGGCCCGCCGGTGCGGATCTTGAAGACCTTCGTCACGTCACGGAACTCGATCACGGGCGGCGCGTCGGGCGTCGCGACGTCGGCCGTGCGCTCGGCGGCCGTCACGAGGTCGAACGCCGCGTCGGCGCCCTCGACCTCGGCCTCCGCGAGCGAGGCGCCCGTGGTGACGGCCGACTGGATGCGCTTCGACGCGAGGCTCGGCGCGGCGGCCACGAGGCGCTGCGTGTAGGGGTGCTGCGGGTTCTGCAGGATCTCGCGGGCGGGGCCCGACTCGACGATCTTGCCGCGGTGCATCACGACGAGGTTCTCGGCGCGCTCGGCCGCGAGGCCGAGGTCGTGCGTGATGAAGATGACCGCCGTGTTGCGCTCCTGGACGAGCGTCTCGAGGTGGTCGAGGATCTTCTTCTGCACCGTCACGTCGAGCGCGCTCGTCGGCTCGTCCGCGATGAGCAGCTTCGGGTCCGAGGACAGGCCGATGCCGATGAGCACGCGCTGGCGCATGCCGCCCGAGAACTCGTGCGGGAACTGGCGGAGCCGCTGGTCGGCATCGGCGAGGCCCGCCTCCTTGAGCACCTCGATCGCGCGCTTGCGCACCTCGCGCTTCGAGGTCGCGAGGCCGTTCGCGCGGATCGTCTCCTCGACCTGGAAGCCGATGCGGTGCACCGGGTTGAGCGAGTTCATCGGGTCCTGCGGGACGAGGCCGATCTCGCGACCGCGCACCGACTCGATCTCGCGACGCGAGAGCTTCGTGAGGTCGCGCCCCTCGAACATGACGCGCCCGCCGGTCACCTTGCCGGAGCCCGGGAGCAGGTTGATGATCGCGTGGGCGGTCGTCGACTTGCCGGAGCCCGACTCGCCGACGATCGCGACGGTCTCACCCGGGTAGAGGTCGAAGCTCACGCCGCGCACGGCCGGCACGAAGCCGTCCTGCGTCTTGAAGGCGACCTGCAGATCCTCGACGGAGAGCAGGGGTTCCAGAGCGGTCACCGGGTGGCCCTCGCCTTCGGGTCGAGCGCGTCGCGCACCGTCTCACCGAGCATGATGAACGCCAGCACGGTGATCGACAGGGCGATCGACGGGTAGATGAGGGTGAACGGCGCCGTGCGGAGGCTCGTCTGAGCCGCCGAGATGTCGTTGCCCCACGACATGAACAGGTTGTTGGGCAGGCCGACGCCGAGGAACGAGAGCGTCGCCTCGGCCGTGATGGCGCCCGCGAGACCCACCGTCGAGATGATGATGACGGGCGCGATCGAGTTGGGCAGCACGTGCGTGAACATCGTGCGCACCTTCGACAGGCCGATCGCCTCCGACGCCATGACGTAGTCGAGGTTCCTGACCCTCAGCACCTCGGATCTCAGGATGCGGGCCGTGGATGGCCAGCTGAAGAACCCGATCGCGAGCGAGATCACCCAGATGTTCCGGTCGTGCAGGAACATCGACATGATCACGACGGCCGCGAGGATGTAGGGGATCGCGAAGAAGATGTCGCCGAGGCGCATCAGGAGCGAGTCGATCCAGCCGCCGAAGTAGCCGGCGAACGCGCCGATCACGATGCCCATGAACGCGACGAGCACGGTCACGATGACGCCGACCGAGAGCGAGGTGCTCGTGCCGTGCACGATGCGCGAGAACACGTCGCAGCCCTGCTTGGTGAAGCCGAGCGGGTGACCCGGGATGGGGCCGTGGTCGGAGACGCGGGTGCCGATCGGCAGACCGAACTCCTCGGCCTGCTGCTCGTTCTGGATGCTCAGGATGCAGTTCGAGTTCGGCGGCACGTCGGTGAAGACGCCCGGGAAGAACGCGACGAACACGATGAACGCGATGACGACGGCCGAGACCCAGAACATCCAGCGGCTGCGCAGGTCGCGCCAGGCGTCGAGCCAGAGGTTCGACTTGCGGTCGCTCACGCGCACCGCGTCGACGGCACCGAGCCCGCCCTCGTCGACCTCGGCGACGAAGTGGGGGGCGGTGCGGACGGGGTTCTTACTTGACATAGCGGATCCTCGGGTCGAGCACTCCGTAGAGGAGGTCGATGGCGATGTTCACGAGCACGTACACGATGACGAGGATCGTGACGATCGACACGATCTCGGGGGTGTCGTGGCGGTTGATCGCCTTGAACAGTTCGTTGCCGACGCCCGGCACGTTGAAGATGCCCTCGGTGACGGTCGCACCGACGATCAGGATGCCGAAGTCGGCGGCCAGGTTCGTCGTGACGGGGATCATCGAGTTGCGGAGCACGTGCACGGGGATGACGCGCCCTCGCGACAGACCCTTGCCGTACGCCATGCGGACGAAGTCGTTCTGGTTGGTCTCGATGACGGACGCGCGCGTGAGGCGCACGACGTAGGCCATGTTGAGACCGGCGAGCACGATGGCCGGGAGTATCAGATCGCTCCATGGAGCGCCTGCGCCCACGGTGGGTCGGAACCAGCCGAGGTTGATGCCGAAGATCCACTGCGCGACGAACGCGAAGACGAAGACCGGCATCGAGATGATGACGAGCGTGATGAGCAGGGTGGCGTTGTCGAAGATGCCGCCCTTGCGCAGGCCCGAGATGAGACCGGCGAGGACGCCGATGATCAGCTGGATGAGCACGGCGAGGAGCGCGAGCCGCAGCGTGGTGGGGAAGGTGCGCGCGAGGATCTCGTTGACCGACTGGCCGGCGTAGGTCGTGCCCAGGTCGCCCTGGAGGACGTCGCCCAGGTAGAGGAAGTAGCGGGACAGGAAGGGCTGGTCGAGGTGGAACTTCTCCTCGAGCGCCGCGATCTGCTGGGGGGAGGGAGTGCGGTCGCCGAACATGCGGAGCACGGGGTTGCCCGGCATCGCGAACACCATCGTGAAGATGATGAACGTCGACCCGAAGAACACCGGGATGCCCTGCAGAAGGCGCCTGACGATGTACCAGATCATGAGGAGTTCAGGGTTTCAGAAAAATGAGCGGTACGCACCCTGTGGGGCGGCGCCGAAGCGACGCCGCCCCACAGTGCGTGTTGATGAGCTGGATCAGCCCTTGGTGATCTCGTGCAGGATCGGCCAGCTGTCCCAACCGAACTCGACGTTGTCGACGAGGGTCGAGTAGCCGGCGGTCACCGAGCCGTACCACAGCGGGATCGCGGGAAGGTCCTCGAAGAGGTACTTCTGCGACTGGTTGAACAGGTCGGACTGCTCGTCCTGGTCGATCGCGGCGAGGCCGGCGCGGAACAGCTTGTCGAACTCGGGGTTCGAGTAGTCCGCGTCGTTCGAGCCCGAACCGGTCACGTAGAGCGCGCCGAGGATGTTGGCGGCCGACGGGAAGTCGAACTGCCAACCGGTGCGGAACGCCGACTTGATGGTGCGGTCGTTGACCTCGGTGCGGAGACCGGCGAAGTCGGGGTAGGGCAGGCCCACCGCGTCGATGCCGAGCACGTTCTTGATCGAGTTCACCGTCGCGTCGACCCACTCCTGGTGGCCGCCGTCGGCGTTGTAGGCGAGCTGGAAGGTGCCGCTCCAGGGACGGATGGCGTCAGCCTGCGCCCACAGCTCCTTGGCCTTCTCCGGGTCGAACTCCATGACCTCGGAGCCCTCGACGGCCTCCGGGTCGAAGCCCGCGATGACCGGCGAGGTGAAGTCCTCGGCGGGGGTGCGGGTGCCCTGGAAGATGACCTCGGTGATCTCGGCGCGGTTGATCGCGTGCGAGATGGCGGCACGACGGAGCTTGCCCTCCTCGTCGTACGCGAAGCCCTCGAGGGTCGGCTGGATCGTGAACGACTGGAACACGGCCGAGGCCTGCTCCACGGCGCGGTCGCCGAGGTCGTCCTTGAAGGTCGCCAGCGCGCTCGTCGGGACCGAGTCGACGATGTCGACGTTGTCCGAGAGCAGGTCGGCGTAGGCGGCGTCGAGCGTCGCGTAGACCTTGAAGTTCAGGCCGCCGTTCTGGGCCTTGCGCGGGCCGTTGTAGGTCTCGTTCGGGACGAGGTGGAGGCTCTCGCCGTGCACCCAGCCGTCCTCGCCGAGCTTGTAGGGGCCGTTGCCGATGGGGGCCTCACCGAAGGCCTCGGGGTCCTCGAAGAAGACCTCGGGGAGCGGGAAGAAGACCGTGTAGCCGAGGGCGACCGGGAAGTCGGCGCGCGGCTCGGCGAGCTCGACCGTGAAGGTGGTCTCGTCGATGACCTCGAGCGCGAGGGTGTTCTCGCCACCGTCGTAGGTGCCGCCCTCGAACGCGATCGCGTCGATGAACCACCACTGGTTCAGGAGCTCCGGGTCGGCAGCAGCCCACTGCCAGGCGTTGACGAACGACTCGGCGTTGACCGGGGTGCCGTCCGAGAACTTCTGGTCAGCCTTGAGCTTGACGGTCCACGTCTTGTAGTCCTCCGACTCGATCGACTCGGCGGCGTCGTAGTCCCACGAGCCGTCGGCCTTGTAGTAGACGAGTCCAGCGAACATGTTGTTGAGAACCTGGCCGCCGTTCACCTCGTTGGTGTTGGCCGGGATCAGCGGGTTCTCCGGCTCCGACCAGGCGACGTTGACGACGCCGGACGATGCCGATCCTCCTCCGTTGCCGCCGTTGTCCGACGAGCATCCGGAGAGGACGAGCGCGGCGGCGACTGCGACGCCTCCGGCTGCTGCTGCGATGCGAGAGATTCGCACGGTTCCTCCTGTACACAATGGGACGCCATGCGGGCATGCGCGCGCATGGCGGTGTTGCTGAAACCTTAAGTCGCGTTCAGGCGACCGCCAAACCGGATGGCGGAATCGTTACATGGAGGAAACCGCGACGCGGGATTCATGCGCGAAGTCGCACAACGCGCACTCCCGTTGCAGCGGATGCTCAGGTGTTGCGTCGAAGCGCGAATCTGCGCGGAATCTTCGCTTTCCAGGCGCGTAACATCGGTGCCCGTGACCACCGCGCGCGTGCCTCTCCCCCGCACCCGGCCGGTGCTCGTGTACGACGGCGACTGCGCCTTCTGCACGACGTGGGTGGAGCGGCTGCGGAAGGTCCTGCCCCGGTTCCCCGAGGCGCTGCCCTACCAGTGGATCGACTACGCCGAGCTCGGCCTCGACGAGCACGACGTCACCCGCTACGCGTGGTACATCGCCCCGACGCATCAGCTCGGCGGGCACCTCGCCTTCTCGGCGCTCCTGCGCATCCAGCGCGGACCCTGGTGGCGGTTCGCCGGCTGGCTCGTCGCGACGCCCCCCTTCTCGTGGGCCGCCTGGCTCGGCTACGCCATCATCTCCGCCAACCGGCACCGGCTCCCCGGCGGCACCCCCGCGTGCGCGCTGCCGCCCTCGGAGCGCGGATGAGCACCGTCGCCCCCGCCGCGCCATCCGACGCGACGCCCCCTCTCACGCGCGCCCGCATCCGCTGGGAGATCGCGATCGTGCTCGCGCTCGGGCTCGGCCAGTCGGCGGTGTACGCGATCGTCGCGCTCGCCTACCGCCTCACGAGTGAGGTGTCGCTCGGGAACCAGACGGCGACGCTCAACCCGTCCCGCAGCGACCGCGAGGTCTTCGACCTCATCTATCAGCTGCTGTCGATCGCGTTCGCGCTCGCCCCCGTGCTGCTCGTCTGCTACCTGCTGTGGTCTCCGCGTCGGCCGCACCTCGCGGCCCTCGGGCTCGACGGCACGCGACGCGTCCGCGACGTCGCCTGGGGCGTCGGGCTCGTGCTCGCGATCGGGATCCCCGGGCTCGCCTTCTACGCCCTCGGCCGCGCGCTCGGGCTCTTCGTGCTGGTGAACCCGGGCGGCCTCGGCGACCACTGGTGGACCGTGCCCGTGCTCCTGCTCTCGGCGGCGCGCGCCGCCGTCCAGGAGGAGTTCGTCGTGCTCGGCTACCTCTTCGAGCGCCTGCGGCGGCTCGGGTGGGGTCCGTGGGGCATCATCGTGGCGACCTCGGTGCTGCGCGCGACGTACCACCTGTACCAGGGGCCAGGCGCGTTCATCGGCAACCTCGTCATGGGTCTCGCGTTCGGGTGGCTGTACCACCGCACGGGGAGGCTGCTGCCGTTCCTCGCGGCGCACTTCGCGATCGACGCCTCCGTGTTCGTGGGCTACCCGCTCGTGGCCGGCTGGTGGCCGGAGCTGTTCGGCCTCCCCGGGTAGCCTCCCCCGATAGGGGACTTCGACGCCCGTGCGCGTGCGCGTAGACTCGCGCGCATGCCACAGCCCGACTCGGGGGAGTCGACGGCCGCGGCGCAGACCGAGGAGGTCGCGAGCGGCCCGGCCCTGCCCCCTCCCCCTGCCGGAGCCACCCGCTTCGAGCTGCCCCCGCCCGGTGACGGCGCCGTCCGCTTCGATCTGCCTCCGCCCCGCGCGTAAGCCCAGACGTCATGCCCGCCCGGGGGCATGCGACTCGGAACCGAGCCCGCACCCGCGCGCCCCGCGGATGACCTACGCGAACGCCTCCACGGGCGGGCACGCGCACACGAGGTTGCGGTCCCCGTAGGCCTGGTCGATGCGGCGCACGGGCGGCCAGTACTTGCCGCCGTGCACGAGGGTGCGCACGGGGTAGACGGCCTGCTCGCGGGTGTAGGGGTGCGTCCACTCCCCCGCGATGACCGACTCGGCGGTGTGGGGCGCGTTGGCGAGCGGGTTGTCGTCCTTCGGCCAGACCCCCGCGCCCACGGCGTCCGCCTCGGCCTTGATGGCGATCATCGCCTCGATGAGGCGGTCGAGCTCGGCGAGGTCCTCCGACTCGGTCGGCTCGACCATGAGCGTGCCCGCGACGGGGAACGACATGGTCGGCGCGTGGAAGCCGTAGTCGATGAGGCGCTTGGCGACGTCGTCGACGGTCACGCCCGTCGCCTCGCGCAGCGGTCGCAGGTCGAGGATGCACTCGTGCGCGACGAGACCGTTGTCGCCCGAGTAGAGCACCGGGTAGTGCTCGCGCAGGCGCGCCGCGATGTAGTTCGCGGCGAGCACGGCGGCGCCGGTCGCGCGGCGCAACCCCTCGGCGCCCATCATCCGCACGTACGCCCACGAGATGGGCAGGATGCTGGGGCTGCCGTAGACGGCCGAGCTCACCGGGTTCGCGTCGGGGTCGCCGCCCGCTCCCGGAAGGTACGGCGCGAGGTGCGCCTTCGCCGCGACGGGTCCGACGCCCGGCCCGCCGCCGCCGTGCGGGATGCAGAACGTCTTGTGCAGGTTCAGGTGCGAGACGTCTCCCCCGAAGTCGCCGAAACGGGCGTAGCCGAGCAGGGCGTTGAGGTTCGCGCCGTCGACGTACACCTGCCCGCCCGCCGCGTGCACGGCGTCCGTGATCTCGCGGATGTCGTGCTCGTACACGCCGTGCGTCGAGGGGTAGGTGACCATGAGCGCGGCGAGGTCGTCGGCGTGCTCGTCGACCTTGGCGCGCAGGTCGGCGAGGTCGACGTTGCCGAGCTCGTCGCACGCGACGACGACGACGCGCATGCCGGCGAGCACGGCGCTCGCGGCGTTCGTGCCGTGGGCGCTCGACGGGATGAGGCACACCGTGCGGTGCTCCTGACCGCGCGCGCGGTGGTAGCCGCGGATGGCGAGGAGGCCGGCGAGCTCGCCCTGGCTGCCCGCGTTGGGCTGGAGCGACACCTCGTCGTAGCCGGTGACGTCGGCGAGCCAGCGGGAGAGCTGACCGACGAGCTCGCGGTACCCCGCCGTGTGGGCCTCGGGCGCGAGGGGGTGCAGGTTCGCGAACTCGGGCCACGTGACGGCCGCCATCTCGGTGGCCGCGTTGAGCTTCATGGTGCACGAGCCGAGCGGGATCATGCCGCGGTCGAGCGCGTAGTCCTTGTCGGCGAGGTACTTGAGGTACCGCATCATGCCGGTCTCGGAGTGGTGGGTGGTGAAGACCGGATGCGAGAGATATTCCGTCTGCCGCATGTGCTCCGGGTCGATCGAGCGCGACACGGGCTTGAACCCGAGCGAGGCGGGAGCGGCGTCGCCGAGGACGGCGCGCAGCACGACGAGCGCGTCGGCGGAGGTCGTGGTCTCGTCGGTAGAGAACTGCACGGTGTCGGCGTCGACGAGCCGCAGGAGCACGTCCTCCGCCTCCGCCGCGTCGACGACCTCGGCCGCCCGGCCGGGCACGCGCACCTGAACGGTGTCGAAGTACCGCTCGTGCACGGGCGCGAGGCCCGCGTCCGTGAGGGCGTCGACGACGAGGTTCGCCATCCGGTTCGCGTGGTGCGCGATCGCCTTGATGCCACGGGGACCGTGGTAGACGGCGTACATCGACGCCATGACGGCGAGCAGCACCTGCGCGGTGCAGATGTTGCTCGTGGCCTTCTCTCGGCGGATGTGCTGCTCGCGCGTCTGCAGCGAGAGCCGGTAGGCCGGGTAGCCTGCGGCGTCGACCGAGACGCCCACGAGGCGGCCCGGCAGCTGGCGCTCGAGGCCCGCGCGCACCGCCATGTAGCCCGCGTGCGGGCCCCCGAAGCCGAGCGGGACCCCGAAGCGCTGGGTCGTGCCGACGGCGACGTCCGCTCCGAGCTCTCCGGGCGAGGTGATGAGCGCGAGCGCGAGCAGGTCGGCCGCGAGCACCGCGATGCCGCCACCCTCCTGCACGCGCGCGATCGCATCCGCGGGGTTCCAGAGGCGCCCGGAGGCGCCGGGGTACTGGATGACGGCGCCGAACGCCTCGGGCAGCTCGCCCGCGAAGTCGGTGTCGACGAGCTCGATGCCGACCGCCTCGGCGCGGTGCGCGAGGAGCGCCCGCGTCCGCGGCAGCACGTCGACGTCGACGAGGAAGGTCGTCGTGTCGGCGCGCGAGGCGCGGCGGGCGAGCAGCATCGCCTCGACGACGGCCGTGCCCTCGTCGAGCATCGACGCGTTCGCCGTGGCGAGGCCCGTGAGGTCGGTCACCATGGTCTGGAAGTTGATGAGCGCCTCGAGACGCCCCTGCGAGATCTCGGGCTGGTAGGGCGTGTACGCCGTGTACCAGCTCGGGTTCTCGAGCACGTTCCGCTGGATGACGGCGGGCGTCACGGTGCCGTGGTAGCCGAGACCGATCATGGGACGGGTCACGCGGTTGCGCTGCGCGAGGGCGCGCAGCTCGGCGAGCGCCTCGACCTCGGACGCCGCGGACGGCAGCGTCGTCTCGAGGTCGTCCGCGACGCGGATGCCCGAGGGGATCGCGGCGTCGACGAGCGCGTCGACGCTCGGGTAGCCGAGCGCCTCGAGCATCGTCCTCTGGGCGGCGGTGTCGGTCCCGATGTGGCGGTCGGCGAACAGCTCGCGCATCACTCGGCCGTGAGCGCGGCGTACTCGTCCGCGCTGAGGAGCTCGGGGAGCCCGGTGAAGCGCACCGCGATCATCCACCCGGCGCCGTAGGGGTCGGAGTTGACGAGCGACGGGTCGTCGGCGAGCGCCTCGTTGACCTCGACGATCTCCCCGTCGACGGGCGCATAGAGCTCGCCGACCGACTTCGTCGACTCGATCTCGCCCACGACGCGCCCCGCGACCGCCGGGGTGCCGGCCTGCGGCAGGTCGACGAACACGACGTCGCCGAGCTTGTCGGCGGCGTAGTCGGTGATGCCGATGCGCGCGATGTCGCCGTCGACGGCGACCCACTCGTGCTCGGAGGTGTACTTCAGGTCGGCGGGAAGCGTCATGTCAGCTCTTCTTTCTCGAATAGAACGGCAGGGTCACGACGGTCGCGGGGATGCGCGTCCCCCGGACGTCGATGAAGACGGTGGTGCCGACCTCCGCGAGCGCGGGGTCGACGAGGGCCATCGCGACGGGATGGCCGAGGGTGGGCGAGAGCGCGCCGCTCGTGATGACGCCCGCGGCGTCGGCGGCATCCTCGGCGGCGAACACCTCGTAGTCGGCGCGGCCGGCTCGCCTGCCCTCGGCGGCGAGGCCGACGAGCACGCGCGCGTCCGCGGCGGGTCCCGCCGCGACGGCCTCCTCGCCGACGAAGCCGCCGGGCTTGCCGAGCACCGGGACGCGACCGAGGCCCACCTGGTGCGGAAGGGTCTCGCGCGTGAGCTCGTGGCCGTAGAGAGGCATCCCGGCCTCGAGCCGCAGGGTGTCGCGGGCGGCGAGACCGCACGGGATGAGACCGGCGCCCGCACCCGTCTCGGCGAGCGCATCCCACAGGGCGGGGGCGGCGTCCGGGGCGAGGAAGAACTCGAAGCCGTCCTCGCCCGTGTAGCCGGTGCGGGCGATGAGCACCTCGTGGCCGCGGAAGTCGCCCGTGACGGCGCGGTAGTAGCGCAACCCGTCGAGACCCGGGATGTCGAAGCCCTCGACCTCGCGCAGGATCTCCTCGGCTCGCGGACCCTGCAGGGCGATGAGCGCGACGTCGTCGGACTCGTCCTCGACGACGCAGTCGAACCCGGATGCGCGTTCGCGCAGCGCCTCGGCCGCCGGGATGCGGTTGCCCGCGTTCGCGACGACGAGGTAGCGGTCGGGCCCGGTGCGGTACACGACGAGGTCGTCGATGATGCCGCCGTCCTCGGCGAGGAGGAGGCTGTACTTCGCCTGGCCCTCCTCGATCGCGGAGAGGCGCCCGGCGAGCGCGTGGTCGAGGGCCGCCGCAGCCTCCGGGCCGAGCACGACGATCTCTGCCATGTGGCTGAGGTCGAAGAGCCCGGCGGCCTCGCGCACGGCGCGGTGCTCGGCGAGGTCGGAGCTGTAGCGCACCGGCATCTGCCAGCCGGCGAAGTCGGTGAAGGAGGCGCCGGCGGCGACGTGGACGGCGTCGAGCGGCGAACGGCGGGCGGTGCCGTCTGGTGCTTCGGTCATGGGCGGAGTTCTCCGATCGCGTGTCGGTGGAACTCCCCCTCTGTCATCGGTGCCTGAGAGATTCGCGACTCATGGTCGCTTTCACCGTGGGCGAGATCCGCGGAACGGAACTTCTTTCCAGAGCGGCCTGTCGATGCGGTACACGTACCTGAGAGATTGGCGGGGAGGCTTGCTCCTTCGGTGCCGCGGACGTCGCCACGGCTCTCCCGCATCGCGTGCGGCCCGATGTTCGATTGTGGGGTCAGCCTACCCGATGACCGCCCGGGGTCAGTCGGTGAGGTCCGCGGCGTACAGCAGGGCCGACGCGAGCACGCCCGCGAGCGAGATCGCCCACAGTGTGATGCCGACCCAGCTCGCGGCGATGAGCGGGGCCCTTGTCCCGCGGCGGAGGCCGTACGCGCTGAAGATCGCCCCGAGCGTCCACGGGAGACCGAGCAGGAACACGCCCCCGACGTCGTACATGTAGCGGCCGCGGCCGTCGAAGAACAGGGTCTCGTACAGCCCGACGGCGCTCACCGCCCAGGCGGCGAACGCGACGAGCGAGAAGCCGAAGCCGAGCCACGGGAGGACCAGGCTGGGCCGCACGGGCCGGGCGCGAAGCGTCACGCCGAAGCCGATGCCGCACGCGATGAGCACGGCGACGAGGTCGATCGTGATACCCGCGTTCATGAGCCACTCGACGGGCGCCGCGGCCGGGAAGCCGGCACCGCCGATGACGTTCAGCACGATGCCGACGAGGGCGAGCCCGGCGACGACGGCGTGCCCCCAGGGGGTGGGGGTGGCGATGCTCACGGGGGTGCTCGGTGCGTACGGATTCGCCGACGAGGCGCTCGACGCGGGCTGCGGGGCAGCGGGCGGGGCGGCTTCGCTCATGAGGCGAGAGTAGCGGGCGACAGCCGCGAGCATACTGATAGGTCCGATTGTTGATGAGTGCACTTTTCGCGCACGGTTTGTCGACGATATAGAGGTTCGCGCTCGGAGGGCATTGGCGGCCCCTGCCAGAGCGGGGTGGGTGAACATTCGGTGACGAAGCCGGCTTGGACTCGCGGATTGATTCGATAGATGTCAATATAGATGCATGTCGAATCAAGAGGTGGAACTGGTCATCGTCGGGTCAGGTCCCGCCGGATACACTGCGGCTGTCTACGCAGCACGTGCGGGTCTCGCGCCGGTCGTGATCGCCGGCTCGGTGACGGCGGGCGGTGCGTTGATGACGACGACCGAGGTGGAGAACTTCCCGGGCTTCGTCGATGGCGTGCAGGGGCCGGAGCTGATGGAGTCGATGCGGGCGCAGGCCGAGCGGTTCGGCGCGCAGATCGTCTACGACGACGCGATCCGCCTTGATCTCGACGGCGACGTGAAGACCGTTGAGACCGGTGCTGGCGAGACGTACCTGGCGCGGGCGGTGGTCCTGACGATGGGATCCGCGTATCGCAAGCTCGGCCTTCCTGAGGAGGAGCGCTTGTCCGGGCACGGAGTGTCTTGGTGCGCGACGTGCGACGGGTTCTTCTTCCGCGACAAGGAGATCTCCGTGATCGGCGGCGGGGACTCGGCGATGGAAGAGGCTCTGTTCCTCACTCGGTTCGCGTCGAAGGTGACCATAGTGCACCGCCGGGACGAGTTCCGGGCGTCGAGGATCATGGCGCAGCGCGTGCTGGAGGATCCGAAGATCGAGGTCGCCTGGAACAGCGAGGTCGCCGCGATCCTCGGCGACGAGCAGGTCACCGGGCTCGTGCTGCGCGACACCGTCACCGGGGCCGAGCGCACGCTCGACGCGACGGGGGTGTTCGTCGCGATCGGGCACGATCCTCGCTCCGAGCTCGTCGCGGGCCAGGTAGACACCGACGCGGACGGCTACGTTCGTGTCGCGCACCCGTCCACGCGGACGAACCTGGCCGGGGTGTTCGCGGCCGGGGATCTCGTCGATCACACGTACCGGCAGGCGATCACCGCCGCGGGCACCGGCTGCGCGGCCGCGCAGGACGCCCAGCACTACCTGTCGAACCTCGCATCCGCCACCCTGCCCGAGCCCGTCCTGGAGGTCTCCGCATGAGCACCGTCACCCCCGTCACCGACGCCACTTTCCAGGCTGAAGTGCTCGAATCCGAGCTGCCCGTCGTGGTCGATATCTGGGCGACCTGGTGCGGGCCGTGCAAGGCGATCGCCCCGATCCTGGACCAGCTCGCCGGCGAGTACGCGGGCCGGGTGAAGATCGTGAAGCTCGACGCCGACCAGAATCCCGAGACTGTGGCCGCGGCCCGCGTGACCTCGATCCCGACCCTCGGCTTCTACCGGGACGGGGAACGCGTCGACACGCTGATCGGCGCGCACCCGAAGCCCGTCTACCTCGCGAAGATCGAGGAGCTGCTCGCATGACCGACGCTTTGACCCGTACCGCCCCGAAGAGGCTCTCCACCCTAGACAAGTGGCTGCCGCTGTGGATCGGCCTCGCCATGGTCGCGGGCCTGCTGCTCGGACGTTTCGTGCCGGCTCTTTCGGGGCTGTTGGCGAAGCTCGAGGTCGGCGGGATCTCGATCCCCATCGGCCTGGGCCTGCTGGTGATGATGTACCCGGTCCTGGCGAAGGTCCGCTACGACAAGGTCGCCGCCGCCACCGGGGACAAGAAACTGCTGGTCTCGTCGCTGGTGCTGAACTGGCTGGCCGGCCCAGCCGTGATGTTCGCCCTGGCCTGGTTGTTCCTGCCGGACCTGCCGGAGTACCGTACGGGGCTCATCATCGTCGGGCTGGCGCGGTGCATCGCGATGGTCGTGATCTGGAACGATCTGGCCTGCGGCGACCGCGAGGCGACGGCGGTGCTCGTCGCGATCAACTCGGTCTTCCAGGTCGTGATGTTCTCGGTGCTGGGCTGGTTCTATCTCACGGTGCTGCCCGGCTGGCTGGGCCTGGACGCGCAGGGCCTGGAGGTCTCCGTCTGGCAGATCGCGCTGAACGTTCTCGTCTTCCTCGGCGTGCCGCTGGTGGCGGGCTTCGCGTCGCGATGGATCGGCGAGAAGCGCCATGGCCGCGCCTCGTACGAGGAGAAGTTCCTGCCCGCGGTCGGCCCATGGGCGCTGTACGGGCTGCTGTTCACGATCGTGCTGCTGTTCGCGCTGCAGGGCGATGCGGTGCTGGCGAAGCCCCTCGACGTGGCGCGGATCGCGCTGCCGCTGCTGGTCTACTTCGGCCTGATGTGGTTCGCGGGGCTGCTGCTCGGCAAGGGCCTCGGCCTCGGCTACGCACGGTCGACGACGCTCGCGTTCACCGCGGCGGGCAACAACTTCGAGCTAGCGATCGCGGTCGCGATCGGCACCTTCGGCGCGGCCTCCGGACAGGCCCTCGCCGGAGTCGTCGGCCCCCTGATCGAGGTGCCTGTGCTCGTGGGCCTCGTCTACGTCTCACTCTGGGCCGCCCGGGCCTGGTTCCGCACCGACCCCTACGCCGTCGAATCGAGGACGTCATGACCGATACCGCCGTCATCTCCAACACGGAGGCGTGCGCGCCGTCCGCGACGCATGCCATCGGCACCGAGGCCGCGACCACCGTGGCCGGCGCGCTCAAGGCGCTCGCTGATCCGCTGCGTCTGCGGATGCTCTCCGCGATCGCGATCGACCCTCGCGGAGAGTCCTGCGTGTGCGACCTCGCCGAGCTCGCCGAGGTGTCGCAGCCGACGGTCTCCCACCATCTGAAGGTGCTGAAGGAGACGGGGATGCTGCTGTCCGAGCGGCGGGGTACCTGGGTGTACTACCGCATCGCGCCAGGCAAGCAGCGCGCCGTCGCGGCTCTCCTTGACGCGTTCGCTCCCGCCGCAGCCGCCATGGACGAGCCCGAAGACACCGCAGCACGGGCCGAGGCCTTGCAGCAGATGGACACCCGCGTGACCCGCCTCGCCGAGGAACTCGCGGACGAGCTGACCGGGCTGAACCGTGATCTCGTGGTCGCGATCGTGCGCGAGTCCTACGCGGGCCTGGTGCGTTCAGCGAAGCTGACGGCGCACATGATCCCGCTGACCGAACGGTTCGCCCGGCAGCGCCTGGCCGATCTGACCAGAGATCGGGTGACAGCGGTGCCGCAGGTACTGTTCGTCTGCGTGCAGAACGCGGGCCGCTCGCAACTTGCCGCCGCGATTGTCAACCAGCTCGCCGGGGGCAAGGTCATCGCCCGCTCCGCCGGGTCGACGCCTGCGGCGGATGTGCACCCGCACTTGCGCTCTCTGCTCACCGAGATCGAAGGCGAACAGCTAGCGGGGGATGCGTTCCCGAAGCCGCTGACCGACGACGCGGTGCGCGCCGCGGACGTGGTGGTGACGATGGGCTGCGGCGACGTCTGCCCGATCATCCCCGGGGTCCGCTACGAGGACTGGGCCGTCGGAGACCCAGCGCTGGCCTCGCCCGAGGGCGTCGCCGCGATCCGCGATGACATCGAGGGCCGCGTCCGCGAGCTCCTCGCTACTCTCACCGACTGACTGAAGGAAACTGCCATGACTGACCAGAAGCCCTCCGTCCTTTTCGTCTGCGTCCACAACGCCGGACGCTCCCAGATGGCCGCCGGCTGGCTCCGCGAGCTCGCCGGTGACCGCGTTGAGGTCCGCTCCGCCGGATCCATGCCCGCTGACCAGATCAACCCCGTCGCCGTCGAGGCGATGCGTGAGGTGGGCATCGACATCACTGCGGAGCAGCCAAAAGTGCTCACCACCGAAGCGGTGCAAGACTCCGATGTCGTGATCACGATGGGCTGCGGCGACGCCTGCCCGTTCTTCCCGGGCAAGCGGTATGAGGACTGGAAGCTCGACGACCCCGCCGGGCAGGGCATCGAGGCGGTTCGTCCCATCCGCGACGAGATCAAGGGCCGCGTCGAGACCCTTCTCGCCGACCTCCTGGGCTGAGCAGTACCGCACGTGCGAAGGGGCAGGAACCGTCTGGTTCCTGCCCCTTCCTGTTGTCCGCGATTCAGCGGCCAGCTGGTGCCGTGCCGAGCTGGATGAGCTGGGGGCTCGACGCGCAGCACGACCCGGCGGAAGACTCCTGGTCGGGAGCGTCGAACAGGCCGGAGCCTCCGCACACGCCCGTGTCCGGGAGGACGAGGTCCACGCGCTCGGCGGCCTCGCGGTCCCCGGCGATCGCGGCGACGACGCTGCGCACCTGCTCGAACCCGGTCAGGGCGAGGAACGTCGGCGCACGGCCGTAGGACTTCGCGCCCACGATGTAGAAGCCCGGCTCGGGCTGCTCGAGGTCGGCTGCGCCGGTGGCCCGCACGGAGCCGCACGAGTGCACGTTCGGATCGACCTCCGCAGCGATCTTCGACGGTGCCTGCAGGCGCATGTCGAGGTCGAGACGGATCTCGGAGAGGAAGGACAGGTCGGGGCGGAACCCGGTGGCGACGAACACCCGAGCGGCAGGTGCGAGCCGGCGGCCATCTTCTGCCACGAGCGCCGCCTGGCCGCCGTCGATGACGACCCGCTCGGAGCGGAACCCGGTCACGAGATCGACGAGCCCGTCTTCGACGGCCTTCTTCGCCCGCTGGCCCAGCGCGCCGCGCTCGGGCAGCTCGTCGGCGCTGCCGCCGCCGAAGGTGTTGCCGACCGCGCCGCGGCGCAGCACCCAGGTGATCCGCGTCCCCGGCTCACGCTTGGCCACCCTGGACAGGACCCCGATCGTCGTCGCCGCGGAGTGCCCGTTGCCGACCACCACGACGTGCTGGCCCGCCAGGGGGCTGGCGTCCTCGATCGCGGGCATGCGGTGCTCCAGGAGCCCAGCTTCGACCGCTGCCCTCTCACCGAGGGCGGGAAGACCGTCAGCGCCGGCGGGGCTGGGTGTCCGCCAGGTGCCGGAAGCGTCGATCACGGCACTCGCTTCGATCCGCTCCTCGGTGCCGTCGGCGCGCGCGACGTGGACGACGAAGGGCTGCTCGGCGCGGCCCGCGTCGACGGAGAGGTCCCGGCCCTTGCGGCCGACGCCGACCACGCGAGCTCCGTAGCGTACGCGGTCACCGAGGGCGTCGGCGAGGGGCGCGAGGTACTGATCGATCCACTGCGCGCCGGTCGGGTAGCCCTGAGTCGGGGCCGACCACCCGGTGGGCTCCAGCAGGCGTCGCGACGCGGCGTCGGTGAGCTCGGTCCACGGAGAGAACAGGCGGACGTGGCCCCACTCGGCCACCGCGGAGGCAGCCGTGTCGCCGGATTCCAGGACGATCGGGTCGAGCCCCGCGCTCGAGCAGGTGAGCGGCGGCGGCCAGTCCCTGCGGACCGGCCCCGATGACGACGACAGGATTCACTGCGACCTCCATGCATTGACGTTCTTCGATGCGTTGACAGGAACGATCCTGTCCTTCATATCGACAGATGTCAATACGTCGGGCAGAATGGAGCCATGAACGCACTGCCCGCCACCATCGCCTCTTCCGCTGGGGCGTGCTGCGCCCCCGGCCAGGCGATGGACGACGGCACGGCCCACGACCTCGCGAAGGTCTTCAAGGCCCTCGGCGACCCGACGCGGGTGAAGCTGCTCTCGATGATCGTCGGCAGCAGCGCCGGCGAGATGTGCGTCTGCGACCTCACGGACCCCGTGGGCCTGTCGCAGCCGACCGTCTCGCACCACATGAAGCTGCTCGTCGAGGCGGAACTGGTCACCAGGGAGCAGCGCGGGAAGTGGGCCTACTACCGGCCTACCACCGGCACGCTCGCCGATGCGGCGAAGGCGCTGCTGGGCTGATGGGAGCGGTCGGGCTCCGGCCGATGGTCGAGACGGACTGGCCCGCGGTCGAGAAGATCTACCGCGCCGGGATCGCGACCGGCCACGCGACGTTCGAATCCGAGCCGCCGCCCTCCTGGGACGTGTTCGCAGCGGGCAAGCAGCCCGGTCTCATGCTCGTCGCGGCGGATGGACCGACGGTCGTCGGCTGGGCGGCCGCAGGCCCCGTCTCCGCCCGCGCCGTGTACCGCGGCGTGGTCGAGCACTCCGTCTACGTCGCGCCGCAGTCGTCGGGCAGAGGCGTCGGGCGTCTCCTGCTGGAGGGGCTGATCAGCGCCGCCGAGCACACGGGCATCTGGACCATCCAGTCCTCGGTATTCCCCGAGAACACGGCCAGCCTCCGCCTCCACGAGCGAGCGGGGTTCCGCCAGGTCGGCCGGCGCGAGCGGATAGCGCTCATGGAGCACGGCCCGCTCGCAGGCCAGTGGCGCGACACCATCCTGCTCGAACGACGCGCGGACGTGACGAGTGTAGGTGCACCTGTTCATAAGCCGGGGGCCGAGCGGAGCCCTGGATAGTCCGTCCAATCGCCGCTGGCGAGACGCGACCATGCGGCTGCGGAGGCGGGGGTGATGCCGAGCAGGTCGGAGACGATCCGCGGGTGCATCCGACGGGTGAGATCGATCAAGGCCGTGGTCCGGGCGCTTCCTGAGCGAAGCCCCTGTTCGCGGAGACGTCGACTGAGCGGGCCGGGTGTGAGATGGAGCCCGGGGTTCCGTGGATCACCACGGACCTCGGATACTCGCAGGCCCCCGTCGTCGTTGTCGACGAGCAGGATCACTGGTCCGGGTTCCAACCCGACGAGATCATACTGGTAGCGCCGACTGTTGTTGAGTTGCGTATTCAGCGGCTTCCGACTCTTCTCCCAATGAATGGTGGGGAACTGATCACCAATGATTGATCAGCGCTTGCTGTATAGTTCAGTACATGCTGACTATTGCTTCGCGCCTCGACGTCATGAACCGGCTCGGCCGGGCCATGGCGGACCCGACGCGCTCCCGGATCTTGATGACTCTGCTGAACGCCCCGAGCTATCCAGCCGTGCTCTCGCGCGAGCTGGAGCTGACCCGCTCGAATGTCTCGAACCACCTGACGTGCCTGCGTGACTGCGGGATCGTGGTCGCCGAGCCTGAGGGTCGCCAGACGCGCTACGAGATCGCTGACCCGCATCTTGCGGCTGCGCTCGTCGCGCTCGTGGATGTGACGCTGGCGGTCGATGAGCACGCGCCGTGTGTGGACTCGTCGTGCACGGTGCCGGGCTGCTGCGGTACAGGGGCGGACGCGTGAGCGCGGCGTGTAGCTGCGAGCACGAGCCTGCCACTGCGGCGGAGGATGAGACCGAAGAGGTGGAGCGGCCCTGGTGGAGGGACCGTGGGATCATGGTGCCGGTCTTCTCCGGTGTCGCGTTCCTGGCTGGTCTGATCCTTGAATGGTCCGGGCTCGAGATCCCGGCGCTCGTACTGTTCTGGATCGGCCTGCTGCTGGGCGCGTCGACGTTCACTCCTGGCGCGATTCGGAAGCTGTTCAAGGGCAAGCTCGGGATCGGGCTGCTGATGACGATCAGCGCGATCGGCGCGGTCATCCTCGGCTATGTGGAGGAGGCCGCTGCTCTGGCGTTCTTGTACTCGATTGCTGAGGCGCTTGAGGACAAGGCGATGGACCGTGCCCGTGGCGGCCTGCGGGCGCTGCTGAAGCTCGTGCCGGAGACGGCGACCGTGCTGCAGAGCGGCGTCTCTGCGCAGGTGCCGGCGAGGGAGTTGACGGTCGGCCAGGTCATGGTGGTCCGCCCGGGCGAACGGATCGCAACCGACGGGATCGTCCGCTCTGGCCGCTCAAGCCTGGACACCTCGGCGATCACCGGGGAGTCGATCCCCGTCGAGGTCGAGCCCGGGGACGCGGTGTCGGCCGGCGCGATTAACAGCTCCGGCGTGCTGGAGGTCGAGGCGACCGCGGCCGGTACCGATAACTCGCTTACGACGATCGTGGAGTTGGTCGAGAAAGCGCAGACGGAGAAGGGCGAGCGTGCGCGTCTCGCGGACCGGATCGCCCGCCCGCTCGTACCCGGTGTGCTGATTCTCGCAGCGCTCGTCGCGATCATTGGGTCACTGCTGGGCGACCCGGAGGTATGGATCACTCGTGCGCTCGTCGTGCTGGTAGCGGCCTCTCCGTGCGCGCTGGCGATCTCGGTGCCGTTGACGGTCGTTGCCGCGATCGGCGCGGCGAGCAAGTTCGGCGTGATCATCAAGTCCGGCGCGGTCTTCGAGCGCTTCGGCACGGTCCGGCACGTCGCGGTCGACAAGACCGGCACCCTGACCCGTAACGAGCCCGCGGTCACCGCGGTCCTCACTGCGAACGGCATTGCCGAGGAGCAGGCGCTGGCTTGGGCGGCGGCTCTGGAGCAGCACAGCACGCATCCCCTTGCGGCGGCGATCACCGCTGCAGCCCCGGGTGTTCCCGTGGCCGCGGATGTGACCGAGCAGGCCGGGCACGGCATCGACGGCACCGTCGATGGCGCTCGTATCACGGTCGGCAGCCCCCGCTGGCTCGACGCCGGCGAGCTCGGCGACCGGGTTGCAGGGCTTGAGGAGCAGGGCATGACTGTCGTGATCGTGCACCGCGACGAGGCACCGGTCGCGGCGATCGGCGTCCGCGACGAGCTGCGTCCGGAAGTCCCCGAGGTGGTCCGCACGCTTGCGGATCAGGGCGTCGGCATGACGATGCTCACCGGGGACAACGCCCGCACCGCTCGTGCGCTGGCTGCGCAGGCCGGGATCGCTGATGTGCGCGCGGAGCTGCGCCCTGAGGACAAGGCGACCGCGATCGGCGAGTTGTCGAAGGCGGGATCGGTCGCGATGATCGGTGACGGCATCAACGACGCCCCGGCCCTGGCGTCCGCGGACATCGGCATCGCGATGGGAGCGACCGGCTCCGATGCGGCGATCGAGTCTGCGGACGTGGCCTTCACGGGTCATGATCTGCGGCTCATCCCGCGGGCGTTCGATCACGCGCGGCGGGGCCGGCGGATCATCAACCAGAACATCATCCTGTCCCTGCTGATCATCACCGCACTGCTCCCGCTCGCGCTCTTCGGGGTCCTGGGGCTCGCGGCTGTCGTCCTGGTCCACGAGGTCGCGGAGGTCATCGTGATCCTCAACGGCCTGCGCGCCGCACGCACCCGCACACCACGAATGGAAAGCTGATGCTCGCAACCATCGGGTCGGCGATCGGCCTGTTCGCGGCGACCAACATCGACGACATCGTCGTGCTCACCGTGCTGTTCCTCGCCTCCAGCCGGGGAAAGCCGCGACCGTGGCAGATCGTCGCAGGCCAGTACCTCGGGTTCATCACACTCGTCGTGATCAGCGTGATCGCCGCGCTCGGTCTCACGATCGTCCCGGACGAATGGGTCGGCTTCCTGGGTCTGATCCCGCTCGGCATCGGCATCTGGACGCTCATTCGCGGCCTGCGCCGTAACGGCGACGACGATGATGACGACTCCAAGATCACCGCGGTCGGACTATGGGGGGTCGCCGGGATCACGATCGCCAACGGGGCCGACAACATCTCCCTCTACACGCCGATCTTCCGCACCAGCTCGCCCGGCGACGTCGCGGTCATGATCGTCGTGTTCCTGATCCTCGTCGCCGTCTGGTGCGCTGCCGGGCGACTGATCGGCACCCACAAGGCCGTCACCAAAACGCTCGAACGTGTCGAGCACTGGCTCGTCCCCGTCGTGTTCATCGGCCTGGGCCTGTTCATCCTCATTGAATCCGGCGTTATCGTCCGTCTCTTCGAGGCCCTCGCATGACCCCGGACACGAACACCGACGTTGAGTCGGCATCGGCGTCGGGAGAGCGTCCGCAGAGAGGACGCTGGCGGCTCACTGCCTGGGCGCTTCTGATCGCCGTGGTCGTCGTCGTGATCGATCAGGGAACGAAAGTGTGGGCCGAGGCCACCCTGTCGGAGCACGAGCGCATCCCGCTGATCGGCGACCTGTTGGGCCTGCAGCTCGCGTACAACCCCGGCGCGGCGTTCTCCTTCGGGGAGAGCTTCACCTGGGTGTTCGCTCTCATCGCCGTCGCGGCCACGGCCACCGCGATCGTGTTCGCGTTCCGGGTCCGACGCCCCGGGTGGGCGATCGTGATCGGTGCGCTCGGCGGGGCCGCTGCTTCGCACGCCGGCGACCGGCTTTTCCGCCAACCAGGATTCGCCCGGGGGCACGTCGTCGACTTCCTCGCCTACGGCAACTGGTTCATCGGGAACCTCGCCGACATCGTGATCGTCACCGCTACGATTGCCGGAGCGCTCCTGATGCTCCGCGGCACCGAGAACTGAGAGGGCCAACCATGGAGATCACCCTGCAGTACTTCGACGGCTGCCCGAACTGGGAAGTACTCGACCGCCGGCTTGCTGAGCTGTTCGACGGTCGATCAGATATCCGCGTCACACGACAGTTGGTCGAGACCGCCGAGGACGCCGAGCGCCTCGGATTCCACGGGTCACCGACCGTCCTCGTCGACGGCGTCGATCCCTTCGCCGACGAGCACACGCCGGTCGGGCTCGCCTGCCGGGTGTTCCGTACCCCTGCCGGGCTGGGAGGCTCTCCGACCGTCGAGCAACTGCGCGAAGCGATTTCCGGCCCGGCTCTGACGGGTGATGCTTGATCAGGGGTGGGTGGAGCGGAGAGCCGGGTAATCGGACCACTCGCCACCGGCGAGACGCGACCATGAGGCAGCGGATGCCGTCGTGATGCCGAGGAGATCCGAGACGATCCGGGGATGCAGTTGCCGGGTGAGCTCGATGAGCGCTGTCGTGCGGGCGCTCCCGGCAAGCAGGCCTTCGGCGCGAAGGCGACGGCTGAGCGGCCCCGGGGTGAGGTGACGGCCCGGGTTCCGGCCGGGGAACAACCACCCTTCAGGATGGCCCTTTGTGGCATCGACGAGCTCGACGATGGCGTCGCCGAGGATCGCGGGGACCTCGATCGGCTCGGCCCCGACGGTGAGCGTCACGGGCCGCGAGCTCGTGTCGACCTGTGCCCGGGTGATCGTGACGATGCGGGTCAGCTGGATCCCGTAGAGCAGCACGAGGAGACCCGCGGCCCGGGTCTTCGGGTCCATGTCGGCATCGGATAGGAACCTGCGGGCCATCTGCCATCGGTGATCAGAGGCGTAGTCTCGCCCCTCGAGGCGATGGGCTCGAAACTCGACCCGAAGGGTGCTCAGCCGGTGTTTTCGCAGCCAGCGAGTGAACGGTGCCAGCGCGTCGCGTTGGCTAGGCGAATCGGTCAGATACGCGTCGAGTAGGCGCTGCGGGAACGTCGCCAGCGTCTCCTGCTGCGCCCGGATCTCCCCGAGGAACGCGGCGCAGTACTTCAGTGCAGCCCTCTGCCTCTGGAAGCCGGAAGCAGGGCTGGACGCGCTGCGCAGTGTCCGAGTGGATCGGAGGAGCTCCCAGGTGCAGTAGCGGCGCAGGATCAACCGGTCCTCGGGATGGTCGATGCCATCGAGCCAGTCGTTGAGCCAGTGGGTGAAACGCGTGCCCTCGACGTCGAGCTCCGGCAGCACGCCGGAACGGACCAGCAGTGAGAGGAGGAACGCGACCGACTGTCCCGACCGGGCTCGAGTGATGATCGCCTCGGCGGTGAGCGGCAGGGTCCCGTCCGCGAGCTCGCGGAGCACCATCGCGCACTTGCTCTTGTGCAGCCAGCGTTCGAGCGACGCCGCTTTGCCATGGTGCGTGAGCAGATAGTCAGCAAGGGGGTGGAGGTCCGCGCGGATCTCTCCCGAATCGTCGGCGAGCAGTTGCTGGATCGCGACGGGCCGGCGGCACTCGACGCAGAGGTGATGTTTGCGGATCTCCTCGATCGAGCCGCATCCGGGGCAGGCCATCGTGATCGGAGTACCCGCGCAGTCGGCGCAGACCATCTGGCCATTCATGAAGCCGGTCAGGAACACCCTGCGCGCGCACTCGGGACAAGGTTGTGGTCTGCGCATCGCGTAGTAGCAGCGCGCGCATACTCGTCGTCCGTCGAGGTGGGAGGCGACGCGGCCAGGTTCTCCGCAGAGACCACAGGTCTTGATCGGTGCGGTGTAGCAGGCCAGACAGACCAGTTCCGGGCGACGGACGATGATGGTCGCATGCTGACCGCACCGCGAGCAGTCGCCGAACGATCGAGGGTCGGCTCGCCAACAGTCACGGCAGAAACGCTGTCCGTCGATCGTGCGCTGCACGGGCCGGACCCGGCCACAGGACGCGCACGAGACGGACCGGGCGTTCCGCTCGCATCGGGAGCAGTGCCGACCACCGCCCGGCGTCTTGTGGGGCATTCTCACCGCGCGTCCGCAGGACTCACACGTCGGCAACACCACCCGGCTCGCCCCTTCTTCGACCAGCGCATGGGCCAGATCCTGAACGGTCACCGGCACGTTCGCATGCTGCCCCTCCAGGACTCCGGGCTGCTTGATCAGCGCGAGCTCAAGAAGCCGCTGCGTGAGGGGTACTGGCGCAACCGAATGCACGATCTCAGCGATTCGCTCGCGAGAGATCTCGGGAACGAGAGGGCGGACGAGAGCGACGACTTCAGCGACTCGCGGCAGCTGCGGAGGCTTGGCCACCGCGGCTACTTCGTACGCGGCCGACGAATCGCCGCGCGAACAGGACGGAGATCACCGATCGCCCCCCGTGTCGCCTCCTCACCCACGGTGACGTCCCGCTGTGTGGTGGAGTTTCTCGGCACCGTGCGGGTCAGTGGTTGT
>WKJB01000073.1_pt1 | contig 35069 bp, 32 predicted proteins | sample 5403331 | NCBI WGS metagenome assembly WKJB01 (sample SAMN13198853, study PRJNA488119) | plastic metagenome | isolation source: water-polyurethane dispersion (WPUD) containing a polyether... | place: Mexico: Mexico City | collected 2016 | reverse complement strand
TCTGCTCGGCGGGAGCGGCCGGTTCGGGCGACGTCGTCTGCGCCGGACGGCTCGTCGCCGCGGTCGCCGCGGTCGTCGCGACGGTCGCGCTCGTGGGCGCGGTGCGCGACGCCGCGGGCCCGGGCGCCTTCCCCACGAGCCCCACCGACGCCCCCTCCGACGATCCGGCCGCGGGCGCCGAGCTGCAGCCGCTGCCGAGCCCGACGCCCGAGGCGACGCCGGCGCCCGCGGCGCCGAGCCGTCCGGCGCAGACGACGTCGCCCGAACCGGCCGCTCCCGCCGAGCAGACGTTCGTCGAGCGCGCGCTGAGCGTCTCCCCCGTGTCCGCGCCTCCCGGCGTCTATCCCGTGCTCTCGGGCACGGCGACCTCGGGGGCGGTCGTCACGGCGCGGTTCGCCGCGGGCGGCGAGACGGTGACCGTCACGACGACGGCCGCGACATCCGGGGCGTGGTCGCTCGCGCCGCACACCCTGGTCGGCGCGATCTCCGTCGCGCTCGAGCAGAGCTACACGACCCCCGCCGGGCAGACCGTGGTGGCCGCCGGCCCGGCGGTCCCGTCGTTCACAGTGCAGCAGCTCGTGAGCGGCCTCGTCATCGAGATCGTCGAGGGATCGAGCGCCCTGCACCTCGCGGGACCGGCGAACGCGACCATCGAGGTCGACTCGCCCGTCCCCGGGATCTCGGGGAGCTACGTGCTCGACGGCTCGGGCGCCACGACCATCACGATGCAGGCGCCCAAGTGGGAGGCGGGGCCCGTGCGGTTCCGCCTCGTGAGCGGGGGCCGCACGGGCCCGTGGGCGAGCTGGGGCTGACCCCGAGCCCGCCCCGTGGCGGGATCAGGCGAACGACGCGAGCTGGTCTGCCGGGATCTCGAGGTCGCCCCAGCCGCCGTCCCACTCGGCGGGCAGGCCGGCCTCGGCCGCGAGCTCGTCCATGTCGACGTAGAAGTCCTCGACGTCCTTCGTCTCGACGAGCCAGTCGGTGACGGGCGAGCCGGTGAAGGCCTTGAGCTCCGCGATGATCGCCGTCAGACGCGAAGGAGGGCGCGGATGTGACACCCGCGCGGGAAAAATCCCGCGGGATCCGTCAGGCGCGCGGAGCGGGCTCGAACCAGGTGCCCGTGGGCTGCCCCGAGAGGGCCGCCGCGACGTTCGCCGTCGAGGCGAGCAGCACGGCGGTGCCGGATGCGGCGGCGAGCTTGGCGGCCGCGATCTTGGTGCCCGCTCCCCCCGTGCCGACGCCCGCGGCGCCGATGTCGCCGAGCTCGACGCCCGAGAGGTCGTCGGCGAACGGCACGTGCGGGATCGGCTGCGCGCCGGGCTCGTGCGGCGGCCGCGTGTAGAGCGCGTCGACATCCGACAGGAGCACGAGCAGGTCGGCGCCCACGAGCTCGGACACGAGCGCCGCGAGCCGGTCGTTGTCGCCGAAGCGGATCTCGTGCGTCGCGACCGTGTCGTTCTCGTTGACGATCGGCAGGATGCGCAGCCCCAGCAGACGTTCCATGGCGCGCTGGGCGTTGGAGCGGTGCGTCGGGTTCTCGAGGTCGCCCGCCGTCAGCAGCACCTGGCCGGCCACGATCTTGTAGCGGCGCAGCGACTGCTGGTAGCGGAAGATGAGCACGTTCTGCCCGACGGCGGCGGCCGCCTGCTGCGTCGCGAGGTCGGTGGGACGCGCGTCGAGCTGCAGGTAGGGCATGCCCGTCGCGATGGCGCCGGACGACACGAGCACGACCTCCGCGCCGCGCGCGTGCGCCGCCGCGAGGGCGTCCACGAGCGGCTCGATCTGGCCCACGTTCGGACCCGAGATCGAACTCGACCCGACCTTCACGACGATGCGCTTGGCATCCGTCACCGCGGTCCGCAGACCCTCGGTCTGCAGAGCTTCCGTCACCGGCCCTCCCAGATCACCTCGACGTCGCCGTCGTCCGGCTCGTCGTCCCCGTCGTCGGCCCACAGACCCGCCTCGCGCTCGGCCTCGAGCTCGGCGCGGGCGGCGGCCTTCGCGTCCATCCGCTCGTAGTAGCGCTCGCGGCGCTCCGCGCGCGTGAGCCGCGTGTTGTCGTCCAGCCGCGCATCCGTTCCGCGGGGGCTCGTGATGAGCTCGGCCGTCGACGTGAGGGTCGGCTCCCAGTCGAACACCATCTCGCCGATGATGACCGTCGAGCCGGGCACGGCGCCCTTCTCGAACAGCTCCTCCTCGACGCCGAGCTTCGCGAGCCGGTCGGCGAGGTAGCCGACGGCCTCGTCGTTCGTGAAGTCGGTCTGCTGGATCCAGCGCTCGGGCTTGGCGCCGATGACGCGGTACACCGTCTCGGTGCCGCCCTCGACGCGCACCTCGAACTGCGCCTCGTCGACGGCCTTCGGACGGATGACGATGCGCGCGGGCGGGGGCGTCGCGGCCTTCGCGGCACGGTCGGCCTCCACGAGCTCGGCAAGCGCGAACGAGAGCTGCCTCAGACCCGCGTGGCTCACGGCCGACACCTCGAACACGCGGTAGCCGCGCTCCTCGAGCATGGGCCGCACGAAGTCGGCGAGCTCCTTGCCGTCGGGCACGTCGACCTTGTTGAGCGCGACGAGCTGCGGGCGCTCGAGCAGCGGGGTCTGGCCCTCGGGAACCGGGTACGCGGCGAGCTCGCCCAGGATGACGTCGAGGTCGCTGATCGGGTCGCGACCCGGCTCGAGCGTCGCGCAGTCGAGCACGTGCAGGAGCGCCGAGCAGCGCTCGACGTGACGGAGGAACTCGAGGCCGAGGCCCTTGCCCTCGCTCGCCCCCTCGATGAGGCCGGGCACGTCGGCGATCGTGTATCGGGTGTCGCCCGCCTCGACGACCCCGAGGTTCGGGTGCAGGGTCGTGAACGGGTAGTCGGCGATCTTCGGCTTCGCGGCCGAGAGGGCGGCGATGAGGCTCGACTTTCCGGCGCTCGGGTAGCCGACGAGCGCGACGTCGGCGACCGTCTTGAGCTCGAGGACGACGTCGCCCTCCCAGCCCGGCGTGCCGAGCAGCGCGAAGCCGGGCGCCTTGCGCTTCTGGGTGGCGAGCGCCGCGTTGCCGAGGCCGCCCTGGCCGCCCTCGGCGACGACGACCCGCATGCCGGGCTCGACGAGGTCGGCGATCTGCTCGCCGTCGGACGTCGAGACGACGGTGCCGACGGGCACCGGCAGCACGAGCTCCTCGCCCGCGTAGCCGGAGCGGTTGTCGCCCATGCCGGGGCCGCCGTTGCCGCTCGAGCGGTGCGGGGCGCGGTGGTAGCCCAGCAGGGTCGTGACCTGCGGGTCCGCCACGAGCACGATGTCGCCGCCGTGGCCTCCGTTGCCGCCGTCGGGGCCCGCGAGGGGCTTGAACTTCTCGCGCCGCACCGACACGCAGCCGTGGCCTCCGTGGCCCGCGCGCAGGTGAAGCGTCACCTGGTCGACGAACGTCGCCATGCGCTCCTCCTGCTCTCGGCCGTCGGCCGTATCTCTGTACAAACAGCGAAGGGCGAGCCTCAGCCCGCCCTTCGCGAAAGCCCCTCGTGGGGAAGTATCGGTCGCCCGGGCGACTACGCCGGGGTGACGATGTTGACGACCTTGCGGCCGCCCTTGGTGCCGAACTCGACGGCGCCCGCCTCGAGGGCGAACAGCGTGTCGTCGCCACCGCGGCCCACGTTGGCGCCGGGGTGGAAGTGGGTGCCGCGCTGGCGGACGAGGATCTCGCCGGCCTTGACGACCTGGCCGCCGAAGCGCTTCACGCCGAGGCGCTGCGCGTTCGAGTCGCGGCCGTTACGAGTGGACGATGCGCCCTTCTTGTGTGCCATGTCTGCAGCCCCTGCTTACTTGATGCCGGTGATCTTGACGCGGGTGAGCTCCGAGCGGTGGCCCTGGCGCTTCTTGTACCCGGTCTTGTTCTTGAACTTCTGGATGACGATCTTCTTGCCGCGCTCGTGGCCGATGACCTCGGCGGTCACCTTGACCTTCGCGAGGGCCTTCTCGTCGTGCGTGATCGTGTCACCGTCGACGAAGAGAACGGGGGTGAGCTCGATCTTGCCGCCCTGCTCGGCCTGGACACGGTCGAGCACGACGACCGAGCCCACCTCGACCTTCTCCTGCCGGCCACCGGCGCGCACAACTGCGTAAACCACGTGAGTTCCTTACGTATGGATGGAAGTCTGTCGCGTCACCGAGTCGGGAGGACGCGGAAAGCGCGGGGTATCGAATGCGGGCGGAAACCCGCAGACACCAAGGGTCAAGAATAGCCGACGACCGGGCATCCGGCAAACGCGCTCAGCGCCGTCCCAGGGTGCGTAGGGTGGCGGCATGGCGGTGCTGATCGACGAGGCGGTCTGGCCGAACCACGGCACCGTGTGGGGGCACCTCGTCTCGGACACCTCGCTCGACGAGCTGCACGCCTTCGCGCGCCGCGCCGGCATCCCGGAGCGCGGCTTCGACAACGACCACTACGACTACCCGCTCGAGCGCCGCGAGGAGCTCATCGCCCTCGGTGCGCAGCCCGTCACCGCACGCGAGCTCCTGCGGCGCCTGCAGTCAGCCGGCCTCCGCGTCAAGCAGCGCGACAAGGGCCCCAAGGGCTCCTGACGCGCCCCTCGGCGCGCGGAACGAGGGTCAGTCCGCGTCGGGCGAGCCGGCGGCCGAGGAGGCGCGGCGCGAGCGGCGAGAGCGCCCCTGGCCCGGCTTCTTCGGCTCGGGGAGCGCGTCGAGCACCGAGCCGAGGACGACATCCGGGTCGATCACGGGGCGCGGCTGCTCGGTGCGCACCGGCTCGATCGGGATGTCGAGGATCTCGACGGGCGCCGCCGCGACGGCCTCCGCGACCTTCGCGGCGGGCACCTCGACCGGCGCCTCGGCGGGCTCGGCGTTCGCCTGCTGCTCGTCGTGGTGCACGGTCTTCGCCGCGATCTTCGCGAGCGCGTTCTTCACGTCGTCGGTGATCTCGTGGGTGCCGTTGCCGGCCTTGGGGGCGGATGCCGCAGCGGCCCCTCCCCCGTTGCCGCCGCCGTTGCCGCCGCGTCCGCGACGGTTGCGACCCGACGACTGCTCGTTCTGCTGTCCTCCGCCGCGGTGCTTGAACACCGGGTCGTGGTGCACGATGAGGCCGCGACCGGCGCACACGTCGCACGTCTCGCTGAACGACTCGAGCAGCCCGAGGCCGAGCTTTTTGCGCGTCATCTGCACGAGGCCGAGCGAGGTGACCTCCGCGACCTGGTGCTTCGTGCGGTCGCGCGAGAGGCACTCGACGAGGCGGCGCAGCACGAGGTCGCGGTTCGACTCGAGCACCATGTCGATGAAGTCGACGACGATGATGCCGCCGATGTCGCGCAGACGCAGCTGGCGCACGATCTCCTCGGCCGCCTCGAGGTTGTTCTTGGTGACCGTCTCCTCGAGGTTGCCGCCCGAGCCCACGAACTTGCCCGTGTTGACGTCGACGACCGTCATGGCCTCCGTGCGGTCGATGATGAGCGACCCGCCCGAGGGCAGCCACACCTTGCGCTCGAGGGCCTTCTCGATCTGCTCGGTGATGCGGTACTTGTCGAAGCTGTCGACCTCGTCGTTGTAGCGCTCGACGCGGTCGAGGAGGTCGGGGGCGACCGCCGAGAGGTACTTCTCGATCGTCGCCTGCGCGTCGTCGCCCGCGATGATGAGCTTCTGGAAGTCCTCGTTGAAGACGTCGCGCACGATCTTGAGCAGGAGGTCGGGCTCCGAGTGCAGGAGCGCCGGGGCCTGCTGGGTCTCGACGGCGCGCTCGATCTCGGCCCACTGCGCGGTGAGGCGCTGCACGTCGAGCGTCAGCTGCTCCTCGGTCGCGCCCTCGGCGGCGGTGCGCACGATGACGCCCGCGTCGTCCGGCAGTACCTCCTTGAGGATCTTCTTGAGGCGCGCGCGCTCGGTGTCGGGGAGCTTCCGGCTGATGCCGTTCATGGAGCCGCCGGGCACGTACACGAGGTAGCGGCCGGGCAGGCTCACCTGGCTCGTGAGACGCGCTCCCTTGTGGCCGACCGGGTCCTTCGTGACCTGCACGAGCACGCGGTCGCCGGGCTTGAGCGCGAGCTCGATGCGGCGGGGCTGGTTCTTGGCGTCGCCCTCCTGGTTGGCCGCGGCGGCCTCCCAGTCGACCTCGCCCGAGTAGAGCACGGCGTTGCGGCCGCGGCCGATGTCGACGAAGGCGGCCTCCATGCTCGGCAGCACGTTCTGAACACGGCCGAGGTAGACGTTGCCGATGAGGCTCGCGTCCTGCGCGCGGGCGACGTAGTGCTCGACGAGCACGCCGTCCTCGAGCACGCCGATCTGGATGCGGCCGAACTTCGAGCGCACGACCATGACGCGGTCGACCGACTCGCGGCGGGCGAGGAACTCGGCCTCGGTGATGACGGGGCGGCGGCGACCGGCGTCGCGGCCGTCGCGGCGGCGCTGCTTCTTGGCCTCGAGACGCGTCGAGCCCTTGACCTTCTGCGGCTCGGTGATGGGCTCGGGCTGCTTGCGCGGCTGGCGCACCTTCGTGACGGTGCCCGGAGCGTCGTCACCCTCGCGCGGGGCCTCGCCGGAGCGGCGGCGGTTGCGACGGCGCGAGGAGCCCCCGGCGGGCTCGTCCTCGTCGTCGGGGATGGCGGGGGCCACGCCCGCGGGCGGCGGGGGCGGCGCCTGGAAGATGAGGTCGAACGGCGAGCTCGGCACGGGGATGGCCGGTGCCTGCGGCTCCGGCTCGGATGCGACGGGCTCGGATGCGACGGGCTCGGCGGCGACGGGCTCGGTGGCCGTCTCGGCGGCGGCAGCAGCCTCGGCCGGCTCGGCGGGGACCGCGGGCTCCTCGGACGCCTCCGGGGCGGCAGCGTCGGCGGCGGGGGCCTCGGCCTCCTGCTTCGCCTTGCGTCCGCGACCGCGGCCGAAGAGCTTCGGCTTCTCCGTCTTCGCGCTCTCGCTCGCGCTGCCCGCCTCGGCGGACGTGGGCTCTGAGCTCCCCGCGGGGACCTCGGGTACGTCGTGTTCCACCATCTCTGGTGCTCCTCATCCGGAGCGGCCGCGCCGGCCCCGGGTACTCTCGTGCGCTCCCGCTCTGCGGCGGAAGGCGAATCCTTCATCTGTCCCGCGACCCGCACCTCGCTGAGCGTCGGTGGATCGCGTGCGCCCTCTCACAGCGCCGGCACTGTCACTGCCGCCGGAACTGGCTATCCGTCGTCGATGTCTTCCCGACGCGGCGGGAGCATCCGTTGGCCCGGTGATGCCCGGTCAAGCTCTATTGGATCGCCCGCTCGGGGCGACTGGGTCGATTATCGCACGTCGATGCCGTTCACGGCATTTCCTTATGCACGGCGTGGCAGGATCGGGGCATGACCGACGCCGTCGCCACCACCGGCCCCGAGCTCGATCCGGAGCTCGAGGACGAGCGCGAGGAGCTCGACGAGCGGCCGGCGAAGGGCCGACCGTGGATCTTCGGGATCTGGCTCGTGATCGGCGGTCTCATCGGCGAGCTGGCCGCGTTCATGCTCACGATCGAGAAGATCGAGGTGCTGCGCGACCCCGACGCGATCCTCAGCTGCAACGTGAGCGTCTTCGTGCAGTGCGGCAAGAACCTCGAGTCGTGGCAGGGTTCCCTCTTCGGGTTCCCGAACCCGCTCATCGGCCTCATCGCGTGGATGGCGCCGATCATCATGGGCGTCGCGGTGCTCGCGGGCGTGAGGTTCCCGCGCTGGTGGTGGATCGCCTTCAACGCGGGCGTCGCCCTCGCCGTCGTGTTCGTGGTCTGGCTCGCGAGCCAGTCGATCTTCGCCCCCAACCTGCGCACGATCTGCCCCTACTGCCTGCTCACCTGGTCGGTCACCTACCCGACGTTCTTCGCCGTGACCTTCCGGAACATGGCCGAGGGCGTCTTCGGCGATCGTGCACGCCGCGCGGGGAGGGCGCTCCTGCCCTGGGTCGCGCCGCTCACGCTCGTGGTGCTCATCGTGATCCTCGGCATCGCGCAGCTGCAGTTCCCCGTCATCCAGAGCCTCTTCGTCTGAGGACCACTCGGCTGAGGCCAATAGACTCCACCTGAGCTTCACAGCAACGACCAATCCCGACCCATCAGGATTCCACCCGTGACGAACACGCCCCGACCCACCAAGAACCAGCGCCGCGAGCAGGCGCGCGAGGCTGCGCGCATCGCCCGCGAGAAGCAGCTCAAGCGCCAGAAGCTGCTCAAGTGGCTCATCCCGACCATCGCCTCGGTCGCGATCCTCGCGATCGTCGGCGGCGTCGTGTGGGCCGTCGTGGCGCTCCAGCCGCCGCCCAAGAAGGAGGCCGGCCCCGCGAACATGATCAGCGACGGCATCGTCTTCGAGGCCGACGGCGACGGCGGGCTGCAGTACGTCCCGACGAAGGCGATCGCCAAGGGCGGCGACCCCGTCGAGACCGAGCCGCGCCCCGACGTGCTGAACATCGTCACCTACGTCGATTTCACCTGCCCCGGCTGCAAGAACTTCGAGGGCGCGTACGGCGAGACGATCCGCTCGCTCGTCGCCGACGGCCAGGCCACCCTCGAGGTGCGCCCCATCGCGATCCTCGACTACCGCGGCTACACGACCGACTTCTCGACCCGCGCCAACAACGTCGCCGCGTGCGTCGCCAACTACGCGCCCGAGAGCTTCCTCGACGTGCAGGACGCGATGTTCGCCGGCCAGCCGAGCGAGGGCGGCCCGGGCCTCGGCAACTCGTCGATCCTCCAGCTCGTGAAGGACGCCGGCCTCGACGACCCGGACGTCAACGAGTGCGTCATGAACGTGAGCTTCAGCCCGTGGGTGAAGGCCGCGACGCAGCGCTCCGGCCAGAACGGCGTCACGGGCACGCCCACCGTGTTCATCAACGGCACCAAGTGGGACAACGCCAACCAGCGCTTCGAGGATTTCCTCGAGGCCGAGGCGGCGAAGCTCGAGAGCTGATCGCCCGATCCGCATACGACGGAACCCCCGTCGCCTCTCGGAGGCGGCGGGGGTTCTGCGTCGGTGGCTCAGTCGGTGAGGAGGAGGTCGCGGAGGCGCTCCTGCTCGGGGTCGCGGAGGCCGAGCCCGTCGGCGAAGTAGGCCTCGATCGAGCCGTACTCGGCCTGCACCGCGGTGAACGACTCGTCGAGGTAGCTGCGGTCGACGCCCAGCACGGGCACGAGCAGCTCGCGCGAGGCGCCGTGCTCCTCGAAGCGGCGGAAGAGGGGCTCCATCGCGGGGAGCAGCTGCTCGTTGGTGAGCAGGTACTCGCGGTAGACGTCATCCTGCGGGACCCCGAGCAGCGACAGCAGCGCGGCGGTGGCCCAGCCCGTGCGGTCCTTACCCGTCGTGCAGTGGTAGAGCACGGGCAGCTCCTCCTCGAGGAGCAGCCGGTAGAACGACGAGAGCCCACGGCGCGCGCTCGGGAGCGTGATGAACTCACGATACGCGTTGCGCATGGCCAGGTGGCCGTCCCCGCGCTCGAGGAACTGCAGGGCCGTCGCGGGCGAGCGGAAGAACGCCTCCATCTGCGCGGGCACCGCGATCGACGAGTCGGCGAGCACGTCCGCGAGGAGCGTGCGCACCCCCTCGAGGACGCGATCGGGCCGGCTCTCGCGCTCGGCGCGCGTGCGGAAGTCGACGACGCAGCGGATGCCGAGCGCGCCGAGCTGCGCGGCATCCGTGTCGTCGAGGCGGTCGAGCGCCGTCGACCGGAAGATCACGCCCGTGCGGACGCGGCGGCCGTCCACGGTGGACCAGCCGCCCGCGTCGCGCAGGTTCGGCAGGGTCCGGAGGAGGATCGCCTCCCCCGGCGCCGAGAGCTCGGGCATCAGGAGGCGGGGAACCAGAGGGCCAGCTCGCGCGCGGCCGACTCGGGCGAGTCGGAGCCGTGGACGAGGTTCTGCTGCACCTTGAGACCCCAGTCGCGGCCGAGGTCGCCGCGGATGGTGCCGGGGGCGGCCGAGGTCGGGTCGGTCGTGCCGGCGAGGGCGCGGAAGCCCTCGATGACGCGGTTGCCCGCGACGCGCATCGCGACGACGGGGCCCGACTGCATGAACTCGACGAGCGGCTCGTAGAACGGCTTGCCCTCGTGCTCCTCGTAGTGGGCGGCGAGCAGCTCGCGGTCGGCCTGCAGCATCCGGATGTCGACGAGCGAGTACCCCTTCGCCTCGATGCGGCGCAGGATCTCGCCGGTGAGCCCGCGGGCCACGCCGTCCGGCTTCACGATCACGAGGGTCTCTTCGACAGCGGTCACGGTGCGTCTCCTTCGGTTGCGGTGTCGGTGGTCGGGGCGTCGGCGGCGGATGCGGCGGCTGGCTCGGATGCGGCGCGCTCGGCGAGCCACGCGGCCTTCTGCCGGTCGATCTGGCGTCCGCGCACGAAGCAGTACACCCACAGGGCGGTGAACGCGGCGCCGACGAGGAACATCATGGGCTCGAGGAAGCCCGTCGCGATGATCGCGAGCTGGAGCACGGCGCCCGTCCAGACGCCCCACGGCCAGCGCTGCACGCCCGCGACGAGCGACAGCACGACGATGAACAGGGCGCCGTAGACGAGCGCGAGCCAGTCGGGGTCGAGCCGGTCGAGGCCGAACACGACCATCGAGGCGAAGAACATCATCGCCGCCTCGAGGCCGAGCGTGATCGACAGCAGGGTCTCGGTGAGCGAGCGCTCGCGCCGGACGCGGGTGCGTGCCACTACTTCCAGCCCTCCGCCTCGGCGAGCGCGATGACCTCGCCGACGAGCGTGATCGATCCGGTCACGACGACCGCGCGGCGGGGCGACTGCGCCGCCCACTCGCGCGCGGCGTCCATCGCGTCGAGGGCCGTGTCGTGCACGACGATCGCGTCGGGCGCGACGTCCTCGCGCACGACTTCGGCGAGCTCGTCGGCCGGGATGGCGCGGTCGGAGTCGGACTGCGTCACGTCGACGCGCGTCGCGAGGGCCGCGAGCTCGCGCACGATGCCGTGCGCGTCCTTGTCGGAGAGCACGCCGAGCACGAACGCGAGCTCGTCGAAGTCGAAGTACTCGCGCAGCGCCGACGCGAGGGCGGCCGCGCCGTGCGGGTTGTGGGCCGCGTCGACGAGCACGGTCGGCTCGATGCCGACGAGCTGCAGGCGACCGGGCGAGGTGACCTGCCCGAGCCCCTCGGCCACGACGTCCTGGTCGAGCGCGACCGTGCCGTCGCCGAGGAACGACTCGACGGCGGCGACCGCGACGGCGGCGTTCTGCGCCTGGTGGTCGCCGTAGAGCGGCAGGAACACGTCCGTGTAGCGGCCGACGCGACCACGGATGTCGACGAGCTGGCCGCCGACCGCGACGGTCGTCGACTCGAGCGCGAAGTCGACGCGCTCGACGGCGACGTGCGCCTCGTCGCGGGTCGCGGCCTCGCGCAGCTCGTCCATCGCCTCGATCGGCTGGATCGCGGTGACGACCGACGCGGCGGGCTTGATGATGCCGGCCTTCGTGCGGGCGATCTCGGCCACCGTGTCGCCGAGGCGCTTCGTGTGGTCGAGCGCGATGGGCGTGAAGACGGCCACCTGCGCGTCGGCGACGTTCGTCGAGTCCCACTCGCCGCCCATGCCGACCTCGAGGATCACGACGTCGACGGGGGCGTCGGCGAAGCTCGCGAAGGCGAGCACCGTGAGCGCCTCGAAGAACGTCAGCGCCTCCTCGCCGTTCGCCGTGAGCTCGGCGTCGACCATGAGCAGGTAGGGCTGGATGTCGTCCCAGTTGCGCGCGAACGCCTCGTCGCCGATCGGCTCGCCGTCGATCATGATGCGCTCGGTGACGCGCTCGAGGTGCGGGCTCGTGAGCAGCCCGGTGCGGAGTCCGGTCGCCCGCAGGAGCGACTCGATCATGCGGCTCGTCGAGGTCTTGCCGTTCGTGCCCGTGATGTGCACGACGGGCGCCGCCCGGTGCACGTCGCCGAGCAGCTCGACGGCGCGACGCGTGGGCTCGAGGCGCGGCTGGGGAGCGCCCTCGCCGACCCGCGCGAGCAGCTGCTCGTAGACCGCGTCGGCGGCCGTGCGGTGCTCGGCCGCCTCGGCTGTGTCGTCGTAGTCGGGGGCCTCCGGATCGTCCGTCATGCTCGGCTCACCTCGATCGTCACGGCGGAGGCGTCGCCGACCGGCGTCGCTCCCCCCTCAGCCTCACCGACGACGAGGTCGGTCGCAAGCGTCTCGCCCGCGATGAGCTCGCGGTACGCCTCGATCGCGGCCACGGCATCCGCGTCTCCCGTGAGCGAGAGACGGATGCGGTCGGTCACCTCGAGGCCGGCGTCCTTGCGAGCCTGCTGCACGACGCGCACGACGTCGCGCGCGAGGCCCTCGGCCGCGAGCTCGGGGGTGACGTTCGTGTCGAGCACGACGAAGCCGCCCGAGGAGAGGAACGCGATGGCGCTCGACGGGTCGGCGACCGTGAGCTCGAGCTCGTACTCGCCCTCCTGGAGCGCGACCCCGCCCGCGACGACCGCGTCGCCGTCCGCCGACCAGTCGCCGGCCTTGGAGGCCTGGATGACCCGCTGCACCTCCTTGCCGATGCGCGGCCCGAGGGCGCGCGCGTTTACCGTGAGGCGGCGCGTGATGCCGTAGTCGTCGAGGCTCGACTCGGCGAGCGGCACGAGGTCGAGCGCCTTGACGTTGAGCTCGTCGCGCACGATGTCGGCGAAGCCCGCGAGCGCCTCGGCGTCGGGCGCCACGATCGTGAGCTTCGCGAGCGGCAGGCGCACGCGCAGCTGGCGGGCCTTGCGCAGCGCGAGACCGGACGAGGCGACCTCGCGCACGCGGTCCATGGTGCGCACGAGCTCGGTGTCGACCGGGAACTCGGAGGCGTCGGGCCACGTCTCGAGGTGCACGCTGCGCCCGCCCGTGAGCCCGCGCCAGATCTCCTCGCTCACGAGCGGGAGCAGCGGGGCCGCGAGGCGCGTGAAGGTCTCGAGCACCGTGTAGAGGGTGTCGAACGCGTCGCGGTCGTCGCCCGCCCAGAAGCGGTCGCGGCTGCGGCGCACGTACCAGTTGGTGAGCACCTCGGCGAACTCGCGCAGCGCCTCGGCGGCGAGCGGGGTGTCGAAGTCCTCGAGCTTCGCGGTGACCTCGTGGATGACGTCGCGCGTCTTCGCGAGCAGGTAGCGGTCGAGCGGGTGCGCCGAGTCGGTGCGGCGCTTCGCCGTGTACCCGGTGGTTTTCGACACGCCCGCCTCCGGCGGGCTACTCAATCCGCTCGCTTCGCTCGCGCTGTTGGCGTAGAGCGTGAAGAAGTAGTAGCTCGACCACAGCGGCAGCATGACCTCGCGCACGCCCTGGCGGATGCCCTCCTCGGTGACGATGAGGTTGCCGCCGCGGATGACGGAGCCCGACAGCAGGAACCAGCGCATGGCATCCGCGCCGTCGCGGTCGAAGACCTCCGACACGTCGGGGTAGTTGCGCAGCGACTTCGACATCTTCTGGCCGTCGGAGCCGAGCACGATGCCGTGGCTCAGCACGTTCTTGTAGGCGGGGCGGTCGAAGAGCGCCGTCGCGAGCACGTGCATGACGTAGAACCAGCCGCGCGTCTGGCCGATGTACTCGACGATGAAGTCGGCGGGGTTGTGGCTGTCGAACCACTCGCGGTTCTCGAACGGGTAGTGCACCTGCGCGAACGGCATCGAGCCGGAGTCGAACCACACGTCGAGCACGTCCTCGATGCGGCGCATGACCGACCTCCCCGTCGGATCGTCGGGGTTCGGGCGCGTGAGGTCGTCGATGTACGGGCGGTGCAGGTTCACCTCACCGTTCTCGTCGCGCGGCAGGGTGCCGAAGTCGCGCTCGAGCTCCTCGAGCGAGCCGTAGACGTCGACGCGCGGGTACTCGGGGTCGTCCGACTTCCACACCGGGATGGGGCTGCCCCAGTAGCGGTTGCGGCTCACCGACCAGTCGCGCGCGTTCGCGAGCCACTTGCCGAACTGGCCGTGCTTGACGTTCTCGGGCACCCAGTTGATCTGCTCGTTGAGCTCGATCATGCGGTCCTTGAACTCGGGCACGCGCACGAACCAGCTCGAGACCGCCTTGTAGATGAGGGGCTTGCGGCAGCGCCAGCAGTGCGGGTAGCTGTGCTCGTAGCTCTTGAGCTGCAGCAGGCGCTTCTCGGCCCGCAGCTTCTGGATGAGCGGCTTGTTGGCCTCGTCCCAGCGCAGACCCGCGACATCCGTCACGGCGGGCAGGAAGCGGCCGCCGTCGTCGAGCGACAGGATGACGGGGATGCCGGCCGCGGCGCACGTGACCTGGTCGTCCTCACCGTAGGCGGGCGCCTGGTGCACGATGCCGGTGCCCTCGCCCGTGGCGACGTACTCGGCGACGAGGATCTGGAACGCCTCGGGGCCGAACGCCTCGGCGTAGTAGTCCCACAGACGGTCGTACCGGATGCCGCCGAGCTCGGCGCCCGTGTAGCGGCGCTCCTCGACCGCGGCGAGCGCGGCGGCGGCGTCCTCGTAGCCGAGGTCCTTCGCGTAGGAGGCGACGGTGTCGGCCGCGAGGAGGAAGCGCGCGGCGTCGCCCTCCAGCCCGTTGGCGGCGCCGTTCGGGCCCGCGGGCACGACGACGTAGACGATCTCGGGGCCCACCGCGAGCGCGGCGTTCGTCGGGAGGGTCCACGGGGTCGTCGTCCAGGCGAGCGCGTTCACGGCGGTGAGGCCGAGGGCTTCCGCCTTCTCGCCCACGAGCGGGAACGTCACGGTGACCGACTGGTCCTGGCGCTGCTGGTAGACGTCGTCGTCCATGCGCAGCTCGTGGTTCGAGAGCGGGGTCTCGTCGTTCCAGCAGTACGGGAGCACGCGGAAGCCCTCGTAGGCGAGGCCCTTGTCGTAGAGCTGCTTGAACGCCCAGATGACCGACTCCATGAAGGTCACGTCGAGCGTCTTGTAGTCGTTCTCGAAGTCGACCCAACGCGCCTGGCGCGTGACGTAGTCCTGCCACTCCTGCGTGTAGTGCAGCACCGACTCGCGCGCCTTCGCGTTGAAGACGCCGACGCCCATCTCCTCGATCTCGTCCTTCGTGGTGATGCCGAGCTGGCGCATCGCCTCGAGCTCCGCCGGGAGGCCGTGGGTGTCCCAGCCGAAGCGGCGGTGCACCTGCTTGCCGCGCATGGTCTGGAAGCGCGGGAAGACGTCCTTCGCGTAGCCCGTGAGGAGGTGGCCGTAGTGCGGCAGGCCGTTGGCGAACGGCGGGCCGTCGTAGAACACCCACTCGGGGTCGCCGTCGCGGGCCTCGACGGAGGCCTCGAAGGTGCCGTCGGCCTTCCAGAACTCGAGGATCTGCTTCTCGATGTCGGGGAAGCGCGGCGAGGCGGGGACGCCGTCGGCGTCGGTGTTGCGGGGGTAGCTCATCCGTGGTCCTGGTTCGTCTCGTGGGTGCTCGCACACGAGGACGACGGATGCCGCGGTACCACCTCGTTTGCCGGCCACCGCGCGGAGGCCGACCGCTCATTGCACGCGTTGACGGGCGCACCCGCTCGGTTCTACTGACGCCTCCCGAGGGAAGCGGGTTCTTCCGAGGACTCCCCGGTGATGGCCGGATCGCTGTCTGTGGGCTCGATTCTAGCCGTTCTCGCCCGAGTAGGCGGCGAGCAGCCCCGCGGCCGTGCCGGCGTCGTCGACCGTGACGGTGAAGCGGCGGCCGTCGCGCGTGACGACGAGCACGCCCTCCCCCGCACGTGTGATGACGCCCGTGCCGCCGTCGGGAGCCCAGCGCCAGCCCCAGCCGCCGAACTGCGACGTCGGGTCGACCTGCACGACGCTCACGGACGCGATGTCGGCGACCGCGATGCGGCGGCGCGGCCAGCCGAACGGGAGGGAGCGCACGGTGAGGCCGGCGAGGTCGACCCGCACCCGCCACACGAGCGCGATGCTGCACAGCGCGAGCAGGAACACCGGGACGACGACGAGCGGCCACGCGGCGCCGTCGCTCGCGGCGACGGCGAAGGCGATCGCGGCGACCGCGAGGCCGATGGCGGCGACGACGATCGCGATCGCGCGGGTCGACATCCGCGTCATCGCGATCCACACGCCGCGCTCGCCGGGGGCCAGCACGAGCGGCTCGGCGGGGGTGGCGCCGGCGTCGCTGCGCACGGCCTTCGGCAGGGCGAACCAGGCGGCCACCGCGCAGGCGACGCCCGCGACGAGCGCGAGCGGCATCCATCCGTCGATCGCCGGGGCGTCGCGCGCGTCGTCGAGGCCCACCTGGACGCCGAGCGAGCCCGTGACGATGGAGCCGACGAAGATCGAGGTCGCGAGCGACATGACGGCGAGCTGCTTGTGCGTCGCGCTCGGCACGGGGCCGGGACCGAAGCCCACGAAGGCGGCGAAGAGGCCGGTCAGACCGACGCCGAGGCCTGCGGTGAGGGCGACGCTCGCCCACGCGGGGGCGAAGCCGTCGGGGCCGGTACCCGATCCCCAGTGGATGGCGACCGGGTCGGGCAGGGCGGGCAGCCACGCGAGCTGCACGGCGACCGCGACCGCCCACACGATGACGGGGAGGGCCACCGTGACGATCCAGAGCGAGAGCGGGCGCCGCTCGCGCTGCGGTCGGGTGGTCGTGGTGCCGGTCATGACGGGTACTCCTCGCGGATCAGGGAGATGAGGGACTGGGGGCCGACGCCCGCGCGGCGGGCCTCGGCGATTAGGGCGCGGACGGCGTCGAGCAGCGGGCCGTCGGGCGCCGCCGCCTCGGTGACGACGGCGCCTCGACCGCGGCGGAGGTCGATGAGGCCCTCGTCGCGGAGGTCCTGGTAGGCGCGCAGCACCGTGTGGATGTTGACATCGAGCGCCTCGGCGAGCTCGCGCGCCGCGGGCAGCCGGTCGCCCGGGCTCAGCGCACCGCGCGCGAGCTGGGCGCGGACGGACGCGGCGATCTGGTCGTAGATCGCCACCCCGGAACCCGGATCGACGCGGATGAGCACGCCTCCATCGTATTGTTCTAATTTCACTAGCACAATTAAGGATGGATTCGAGGACTCCCCCGGTTCTATGCTCGGCTCAACTCCGTCCCCGACCCCCGTGGAGCCAGAGCATGAGCGACGACACCCCCACGCAGCGCTACCCCGACGGCTTCCCGCCCCCGGGCGGCCCGCACGCGGGCGGCGCGCCGCAGGGAGCGCACCCCGACGGATCGCCGCAGCCCGCCGCGCCCGAGCCGTCGCTCGCCGACGCCCCCACGGAGCGCTTCGCGGCACCCGGCGCCGACCCCGCGCCGGGTCAGTCAGGCGCGACGATCCCGCTCGCGGATGCCGCACCGGCCGGGGCCGTGCCGCCCGCGAGCGTCCCGCCCGCAGCGACCACGGCATCCGGTGACGGCGACCGCCGCGGCAAGGGCCTCATCATCGGGCTCGCGGTCGCCGCCGGTGTGCTGCTGCTCGCCCTCATCGGCGTGCTGCTCTGGATCGCGCTGGGCTCGGGCGCACCCGCCGCCGACCCGACCGAGACGCCGTCGGGGAGCCCGACGCCCACGGCATCCGAGACGCCGAGCGCGGAGCCGACGCCGAGCGAGACGCCGTCGGAGGAGCCCTCCGCGGCGCCCCCGCCCCCGCCCGCGCCGCCCGCCGGCGCGATCCAGACGTACACGGCCTCGACGACGACCGTGGACTGCTCGGGCGGCGGGCCGGTCCCGCTCAGCTTCAGCTGGGTCACCACCGGCAGCGTCGTGTGGTTCGGCATCGGGACCGACAACGCGAAGCTCCAGCCGTACAACAGCTACGACCCGATCTACACGATCGACTTCGAGCGCGACGGCATCGCCTACCAGTGCGGCCAGCCGGGCGGACAGCAGCGCTACACGATCACCGCGGAGCTGCCGGACGGCAGCCTCGAGCACAAGACGATCGTGATCCGCGAGTCCTGAGGCGCGGGCCGGTAGAATCGCGGGGTTCCCACACTCAGGCACCCCTTGACGCGGTGCCGCCAATATCGAACCGGAGTACCGCGATGAACGCCGCCGCACCTGGCATCCCCGAGAAGCCGGCCCTCGAGGGTCTCGAGACCAAGTGGCGGGAGGTGTGGGAGACCGCGGGCACCTTCCGGTTCGACCGCGCCGCCGCGCTCGCCGCAGGCAAGGACTCCGTCTTCAGCGTCGACACCCCGCCGCCCACCGCCTCGGGCAGCCTGCACATCGGCCACGTCTTCAGCTACACGCACATGGACCTCATGGCGCGGTACCAGCGGATGCGCGGCAAGCACCTCTTCTTCCCGATGGGCTGGGACGACAACGGCCTCCCGACCGAGCGCCGCGTGCAGAACTACTACGGCGTGCGCTGCGACCCGACCCTCCCCTACGACCCCGACTTCACGCCCCCGCACGAGGGCGGCGAGGGCAGCTCGACGAAGGCGGCCGACCAGATCCCGATCTCGCGCCGCAACTTCGTGGAGCTGTGCGAGAAGCTCACGATCGAGGACGAGAAGCAGTTCGAGGAGCTGTGGCGCACCCTCGGCCTCTCGGTCGACTGGTCGCTCACCTACCGCACGATCGGCGACGAGGCCCAGCGCGTCGCGCAGCGCGCCTTCCTGCGCAACCTCGCGCGCGGCGAGGCCTACCAGGCCGACGCCCCGACCCTGTGGGACGTCACCTTCCGCACCGCGGTGGCCCAGGCCGAGCTCGAGGACAAGGAGCAGCCCGCGGCCTACCACCGCGTGAGCTTCCACAAGCCCGACGGCGGCACCGTCGAGATCGAGACGACCCGTCCCGAGCTGCTGCCCGCGTGCGTCGCGCTCGTCGCGCACCCCGACGACGAGCGCTATAAGCCGCTCTTCGGCACGACCGTGACGACACCGATCTTCGGCGTCGAGGTGCCCGTCGTGGCGCACCACCTCGCGCAGCAGGACAAGGGGTCCGGCATCGCCATGATCTGCACCTTCGGCGACGTGACCGACGTCGTGTGGTGGCGCGAGCTCGACCTGCCGAACCGCGCGATCATCGGCTTCGACGGCCGCATCCTGCCCGAGGCGCCCGCCCAGGACCTCTTCACGGACGCGGGCCGCGCCGCCTACGCGGAGCTCGCCGGCAAGACCGTGTTCAGCGCGAAGGCCCGCATGGTCGAGCTGCTGCAGGAGTCGGGCGACCTCATCGGCGAGCCGCGCAAGATCACCCACCCCGTGAAGTTCTTCGAGAAGGGCGACAAGCCGCTCGAGATCGTCTCGACCCGCCAGTGGTACATCGCCAACGGCGCCCGCGACGAGAAGCTCCGCGACGAGCTGCTCGAGGCGGGCCGCGAGCTCGAGTTCCACCCCGACTTCATGCGCGTGCGCTACGAGAACTGGGTCGGCGGTCTCACGGGCGACTGGCTCATCTCGCGCCAGCGCTTCTTCGGCGTGCCGATCCCCGTCTGGTACCCGCTCGACGAGAACGGCGAGGCCGTGCGCGAGAAGCCGATCGTGCCGACCGAGGACATGCTCCCCGTCGACCCCTCGTCGGATGCCGCCCCCGGCTACGACGAGTCGCAGCGCGGGGTGCCCGGCGGCTTCGTCGGCGAGCTCGACATCATGGACACCTGGGCCACCTCGAGCCTCACCCCGCAGATCGCGGGCGGCTGGGAGACCGACCCCGAGCTCTTCGACCTCGTGTTCCCCTACGCGCTGCGCTCGCAGGGCCAGGACATCATCCGCACGTGGCTGTTCTCGACCGTGCTGCGCGCGCGCCTCGAGCACGGACGGACGCCGTGGAAGCACGCAGGCATCTCCGGCTTCATCGTCGACCCCGACCGCAAGAAGATGTCGAAGTCGAAGGGCAACGTCGTGACGCCCCAGGGGCTCCTCGACGAGCACGGCTCGGACGCGGTGCGCTACTGGGCCGCCTCGTCGAAGCTCGGCACGGATGCGGCGTTCGACCCGCAGAACCCGAAGACGATCAAGATCGGCCGCCGCCTCGCCATCAAGGTGCTCAACGCCGCGAAGTTCGTCTACGGCTTCCCGTACGCGGAGGGCGCCGAGGTCTCGGAGCCGCTCGACGTCGACATGCTCGCCGAGCTCGGCCGCGTGGTCGACGAGGCGACGCGCGCCTACGAGGCGTTCGACCACGCGCGCGCCCTCGAGGTGACCGAGCAGTTCTTCTGGACCTTCTGCGACGACTACCTCGAGCTCGTCAAGGAGCGCGCCTACACGGGCGAGGGCGCCGGCCAGGCCTCGGCCGTGGCGGCGCTCCGCACCGCGATCGACGTCATGTTGCGGCTGCTCGCCCCCGTCATCCCGTTCGCGACCGAGGAGGTGTGGTCGTGGACCCACGAGGGCTCGGTGCACACCGCCACGTGGCCGACGACCGCCGAGCTCGGCGTCGCATCCGAGACCCGCGGCCTGCTGCCGGCAGTGTCGGCGGCGCTCGTCGGCATCCGTCGCGCCAAGACGGATGCGAAGGCCTCGCAGAAGACGCCCGTCACCTCGGCGACGCTCGCCGGTCCCGCGATCCTCGCGGAGGCCGCCGACGACCTGCGCGCGGTGGGCCGCATCGAGCGGCTCGACCTCGTGGAAGCCGAGGAGGTCGAGGTGCGCGACGTCGTGCTCGCCGAGGTCCCGGAGGCCTGATCGTGACGGAGACGACCGTGCGTCCGCTCGCCGCCGCCGATGAGGCGCGCTGGCGGGAGCTGTTCCACGCGTACGGCGTCTTCTACGAGACCGACTTCCCGGACGAGGTGCTCGATCGCGTGTTCGCGCTCCTGCTCGAGGAGGGCTCCGGCATCGACGGGCTCGTCGCCGAGCGCGACGGGTGGGTGGTGGGCATCGCCCACTACCGCTCGCATCCGGACACCTTCACGGGCGGCCGCGACTGGTACCTCGACGACCTGTTCGTCGACCCGGCCGTGCGCGGCTCGGGCGCCGGTCGCGCCCTCATCGAGGCCATCGCCGAGAAGAGCGCGGGCACGGGCGGGTCGCTCCGCTGGATCACGGCCGACGACAACACGACGGCGCAGGCGCTCTACGACAGGGTCGCGACGCGCACCCGCTGGGTCACCTACGAGGTGCGTCGCTGATGCAGCTCGGGACGCGCTGGGCGGTCGGCGGCGAGGTGCCGCCGCGGGTGCCGGATGCCATGATCGCGGCGATCCGCGAGGTCGAGACCGAGCTCGCGGACGTCGACACGACGCAGTGGCGCTGGACCCTCACGTGGCTCGAGGGGCGCCCCGTCGTCGAGCTCGACGACGGCACGCGCCTGCGGATGACGCACGACGGCGCCATCCTCCGCGACCAGCTCGACTGAGCGCAGGGCTGGTTTCGACACGCCCGCTGCGCGGGCTACTCAACCAGCGGTGGTGCGCACGACCCGCTGGTCGAGCAGCGGCGCAGGGCGGCAGTCCCGCTGGTTGAGTAGCGGCGCAGCCGCGTGTCGAAACCAGTCGCCGCCCGGGGCCTCTACTTCCGCGCGAGGATCTCGCCGTGGGGGAACACCATCCACGCGTCCGGGTCCTCGGCCCAGTGCGCCCACGCGACGCTGATCGCCTGCAGGTCGGCGCGCGTCGCGAAGCCCTTGCCCGTCGCGTCGTCGGCGAACGCCGAGGCGAGCACGCGGTCGCGCCACATCCCGCCCCACCACGTGCGCTCGTCGTCGTCGGAGAAGCACCACACGGACGCCGTCGACTCGACCGAGGCGAAGCCCGCCTCGCGCGCCCACTGCTTGAGGCGGCGGCCGGCATCCGGCTCTCCCCCGTTGCTGCGGTGCACGCGCTGGTACAGGGCCGCCCACGCCTCGAGACCGAGCGTCAGCGGATGCAGCACGACGCCCGCGTAGTCGCACTCCCGCACCGCGACGAGGCCGCCCTCGACGGCGACGCGGCGGAACTCGACGAGCGCCTCGACGGGGCGGGCGAGGTGCTGGAGCACCTGGTGGGCGTGCACGACGTCGAACGCGCCGTCGTCGTACGGGAGGTCGTAGGCGTCGGCCACGAGGAACTCGACGTTCCTCACCCCGCGCTCGGCCGCGTGGGCGCGCGCCTGCGCCACGATCTCCTCCGAGGCGTCGACCCCGACGACCCGCCCGGGGGCGACGAGCTCGGCGAGGTCGACCGTGATCGTGCCGGGCCCCGCCCCGACGTCGAGGATGCTCATCCCCGGCCGCAGGTGCGGCAGCAGGTAGGCGGCGGAGTTGAGGGCGGTGCGCCAGATGTGGGAACGCAGCACCGACTCGTGGTGGCCGTGGGTGTAGTGCTCCTCGGGAGTCATGTACGACAACCTAGGGGCGCGGCACGTGCCTAGGCTTGAGCGGTGACGAATCCTTTCCTCGCCGACAGCGAGCTGCCCCACCTGCTGCCCGACTTCGCCGCCGTGCGCGACGAGCACTACCGCGAGGCGTTCGAGCTCGGGATGGCCGAGCAGCTCGCCGAGGTCGCCGCCATCACGGCCGACACCTCGGCCCCCACCTTCGAGAACACGATCGTGCCGCTCGAGCGCTCGGGCCGCGTGCTCGACCGGGTGTCGACCGTGTTCTTCACCCTCACGTCGTCCGACACGACCGACGCCATCCAGGAGCTCGAGGAGGAGCTCGCACCGAAGCTCGCGGCGCACCACGACGCGATCGTGCTCGACCCGGCGCTCTTCGCGCGCGTCGACGCCGTCCATCGCGCAGCCGTCGAGGGCAGCGAGAACCTCGACGACGAGCAGCGCTACCTCGTGGAGCGCCACCGCACCGAGATGGTGCTCGCGGGCGCCGCGCTCGACGAGCCCGCGAAGGAGCGTCTGCGCGAGCTCAACCAGCGCATCTCGACGCTCACGACGCGCTTCGAGAAGAACCTGCTGAACGACACCAACGAGCTCGCCGTGCACATCACGGATGCCGCCGAGCTCGCGGGGCTCGCGGCATCCGAGCTCTCCGCGGCGCGCGAGGCCGCCGCCGCGCGCGGCCTCGACGGCTGGCTCGTGACCCTCGTGCTCTACACGGGCCACCCGTGGCTCGCCTCGATCGAGGTGCCCGAGACCCGCGCGCGCATCATGGCCGCGTCGCGCGCCCGCGGCACCCGCGGCGGCGAGTTCGACAACCGCGAGCTCGTACTCAAGCTCGTGCGGGCCCGAGCCGAGCGCGCCCGCCTGCTCGGCTTCCGGGACCACGCCTCCGTCGTGACGGCGGATGAGACGGCCGGCTCCCCCGCGGCCGTCGCCGAGCTGCTCGGTCGCCTCGCCCCCGCGGCCGCGCGGAACGCCGCCGCGGAGCGCGAGGAGCTCGGCGCGGTGACCGGCGGACCCGTCGCGGCCTCCGACTGGGCGTTCGCCGCCGAGCGCGTGCGCCGCGAGCGCTACGACGTCGACACGGCGGCCCTGCGCCCGTGGTTCGAGGCGGAGCGCGTTCTGCAGGACGGCGTGTTCTACGCGGCCGAGCGCCTCTACGGGCTCCGCTTCCACGAGCGCACCGACCTGCGCGGGTGGAACGACGAGGTGCGCGTCTTCGAGGTGCGCGACGACGACGGCGTCATCGGCCTCTACCTGCTCGACCTCTACACGCGCGACTCGAAGCGCGGGGGCGCGTGGATGAACTCCCTCGTGTCGCGCAACGAGCTGCTCGGCCACGAGACCTCGATCGTCACCAACAACCTCAACGTGCCGCGCCCCGCGGCGGGCGAGCCGACCCTCCTCACCCTCGACGAGGTCGAGACGCTCTTCCACGAGTTCGGCCACGCGCTGCACGGGCTCTTCGCGCACGCGCGCTACCCGAGCCTCGCCGGCACGAACGTGTTCCGCGACTTCGTCGAGTTCCCGAGCCAGGTCAACGAGATGTGGGCCATGTGGCCGGAGGTGCTCGAGCACTACGCCCGCCACCACGAGACGGGCGAGCCGCTCGACCCCGCGATCGCCCAGCGGCTGCGCGACGCCGAGCGGTTCGGCCAGGGCTTCGCCACGAGCGAGTACCTGCAGGCCGCCCTGCTCGACCAGGCCTGGCACACGCTCGACCTCGAGCAGGCGCAGGCCGTGACGGATGCCGCGGCGTTCGAGGCGGAGGCGCTCGCCGCCGCGGGCCTCGCCGACGAGGCGGTGCCGCCGCGCTACGCGACGACCTACTTCGCGCACGTGTTCTCGGGCGGCTACGACGCCGGGTACTACTCGTACATCTGGAGCGAGGTGCTCGACGCCGACACCGTCGAGTGGTTCCGCGAGAACGGCGGGCTCACGCGCGAGAACGGCGAGCGCTTCCGCCGCCGGCTGCTGCAGACGGCCGGCACGCGCGACCCGCTCGCGGCGTTCCGCGACTTCCGCGGGCGCGACGCGGCGATCGAGCCGCTGCTGGAGCGGCGCGGGCTCGCCTGAGCGGCTGCCGCCGGTCGCCGCCGAGCGCCGCGGTTTGACAGGCGGGCGGGGGCTGAGGTTAGGTTGACCTCAGTTCACCGAGGTTAGGTGAGCCTCACCTTCCCCCTTCTACCCCGAAAGGACCGCCGTGCGCGCGCTCCGCACCCTGCCGGTCGTCGCCGTCATCGCACTCGCCCTCTCGGCGTGCGCCGCAGCGCCCGCGGGCGAGACCGGCCCCGAGGCGCCGGGCGACGCATCCGCGTTCCCCGTCACGATCGAGCACGCGTTCGGCAAGACCACGATCGAGGCGAAGCCCGAGCGCGTCGCGACCGTCGCGTGGTCGAACCAGGAGGTGCCACTCGCGCTCGGCGTCGTGCCCGTCGGGATGCCCGCCGTCTCGTGGGGCGACGACGACGGAGACGGCGTGCTGCCGTGGGTCGAGGAGAGGCTCGGGGAGCTCGGCGCCGAGACGCCCGTGCTGTTCGACGAGACCGACGGCATCGACTTCGAGGCCGTCGCCGACACGGCGCCCGACGTGATCCTGGCCGCCTACTCGGGCCTCACGCAGGACGAGTACGACACGCTCTCGAAGATCGCCCCCGTCGTGGCCTACCCCGAGGTCGCGTGGGGCACCTCGCTCGAGGACATGATCCGCCTCGACGCGACCGCGCTCGGCCTCGCCGAGGAGGGCGAGGAGCTCATCGAGCGGCTGCACACCGAGATCGACGCGGCACTCGACGCGAACTCCGCGATCGCCGACGAGCGCGTCCTGTTCAGCTGGCTCGACGCCTCCGACTTCAGCCAGATCGGCTTCTACACGATCCACGACACCCGCCCCGGCTTCCTCGCGAGCCTCGGCCTCCCGGTGCCCGCGATCGTCGCGGAGGAGTCGGCACGGACCGATGCGTTCTACACGACGGTGAGCGCGGAGGAGGCGGAGCGCTTCGCCGACGTCGACATCTTCGTAAGCTACGGCGACCCGGAGGGCGACCTCGTCGAGCGCATGCAGGCCGACCCGCTGCTGTCGAAGATCCCCGCCATCGCGGCCGGGCGCGTCGTGATCCTCCCCGACGCCACGCCGCTCGCCGCCTCGGCGAACCCGTCGCCCCTCTCGATCCACGCAACCCTCCGCGACTACCTCGCGCTCTTCGCGGCCCAGGCCGGGTGACCACGACCACAGCCCCCACGCCGCCGGATGCCGCGATCGCGCGCCGCCCGGCGGCCATCCGCGTCGCCTGGCTCGCGGCGGGCGTCGCCGCGCTCGTCGTCGCCGCGGGACTGTCGTGCGCGATCGGCACGCGCGTCGTCTCGCCCGAGGAGATCGTCGCCGGCCTGCTCGGGGACACCGACACCGTGGGGGCCGCCGCGGTCGCCGCGCGCATCCCGCGCACGGTGCTCGCGATCCTCGTGGGCGCCGCGCTCGCCCTCTCGGGCACGACGCTGCAGGCCGTGACGCGGAACCCGCTCGCCGACCCCGGCATCCTCGGCCTCTCGATGGGCGCCTCGCTCGCCGTCGTGACGGCGATGGCCTTCCTCGGCGTCATGCACCCCATCGCCGTGCTCGTCGTCGCGGTCGTCGGCTCCGCAGCGGCCGGGGTCCTCGTCTACGCGATCGGCTCCCTCGGACGCGACGGCGCGACCCCCCTCAAGCTCGCGCTCGCGGGCGCCGCGACGACGGCCGCCCTCGGCTCGCTCGTGAACGCCGTCACGCTCCCCCGCGCCCAGGAGCTCACGGCGTTCCGGTTCTGGCAGATCGGCGGGGTGGGCGGCGCCGCGTGGGACCGCATCGCGCTCATCGTCCCCGCCCTCGCGGCGGGCGCCCTCCTCGTGCTCGCCCTCGCGCGAGGCATGAACGCCCTCGCGCTCGGCGACGACGTGGCCGCGGGGCTCGGCGAGCACGTCGGCCGCACGCGGGCGATCTCCGCCGCGGGCGCCGTCGTCCTGTGCGGCGCAGCGACCGCGATCGCGGGCCCCATCGGCTTCGTCGGTCTCGTCGTCCCGCACCTGTGCCGTCTGCTCGTCGGCACGGACCACCGCTGGCTGCTGCCGTTCTCGGCCGTCGCCGGCGCGACGCTGCTCACCGTCGCGGATGTCGTGGGCCGCGTGATCGCGCGCCCCGACGAGGTCGAGGTGGGCATCGTCACGGCCCTCATCGGCGCCCCCGTGTTCATCGCGATCGTGCGCCGCCGGAAGGTGCGCGAGCTGTGACCGCGACCCTCGCCACCGCCGTACCGCCGCGCGACACCCCCACCCGGATCGCAGCAGGGCACCGCCGCCGCTCGCGGCGACGCCTCGTGCGCGTGCTCGCCCTCATCGCACTGCTCGCGGCGGTCTTCGCCCTGAGCCTCATGGTCGGCCGCACGTTTTACGGGCCCGAGGAGGTGCTGCGGGTCGTCCTCGGGCAGCAGGTGCCCGGCGCCTCCTTCACGGTGGGCGAGCTGCGGCTCCCGCGCGCGACGCTCGCCTTGCTCTCGGGCTTCGCCTTCGGCGTCGCGGGGGTCACCTTCCAGACGCTGCTGCGGAACCCGCTCGCCTCCCCCGACATCATCGGCGTCACGTGGGGTGCGAGCGCCGCGGGCGTCTTCGGGGTCGTGGTGCTCTCGCTGAGCGACACGGGGGGCTCCCTGCTCGCCCTCGGCGGGGCCCTCGTCACGGCGCTCGCGATCCACCTGCTCGCCTCCCACCGCGGCTTCTCGGGGGCTCGACTCGTGCTCATCGGGATCGGCGTCGCCGCGATGCTGCAGAGCGTCGTGTCGTGGGTGCTCTCCCGCGCCTCCGACTGGGACATGCCCGCCGCCCTCCAGTGGCTCGCCGGGAGCCTCAACGGCGCGAGCTGGCAGAGCATCGCGCCGCTCACCGTCGCGATGCTCGTGCTCGTGCCCGTCATGCTCGCGTCGTCGCGCGCCCTCGGGACGCTGCGGCTGGGAGACGACACCGCCGCCGCGCTCGGGGTGCGGGTGCCCGCCGTGCGCCTCGCGCTCCTCCTCGGCGCGGTCGCGCTCCTCGCGTTCGCGACGGGCGCCGCGGGTCCCGTCGCGTTCGTCGCGTTCATGTCGGGGCCGATCGCCGCGCGCATCATGGGCCCGGGCGCCTCCCTCCTGCTGCCCGCGGGCGCGGTCGGTGCGCTGCTCGTGCTCACCGCCGACCTCGTCGGCCAGTTCGCGTTCGACACCCGCTACCCGGTGGGCGTCATCACGGGCGCGCTCGGCGCCCCGTTCCTCATCCTCCTGCTCGCCCGCACCGCCCGGAAGGGACGCACGTCGTGACCATCACCCACACCCTCCAGGCGCGCGACGTGACCCTCGCCTACGGCGACCGCACGGTCGTCGAGGCGCTCGACCTCGACGTCGCCCCCGGCCGCATCACGGCGATCGTGGGGCCGAACGGCTGCGGCAAGTCGACCCTGCTGCGCGCTCTCGCACGCCTGCTCGCCCCCGCGAGCGGTCAGGTGCTCCTCGACGGCGGACCCATCTCCCGTGCGCCCTCGAAGCAGGTCGCGCGCGTGCTCGGACTGCTGCCGCAGAGCCCCGTCGCCCCCGAGGGCATCACGGTCGCCGACCTCGTCGGCCGCGGCCGGCATCCGCACCAGCGCCTCCTCGCCCGCTGGAGCGAGCACGACCACGCGGCCGTCGCGGCGGCGCTCGAGGCCACCGGCACGGCCGAGCTCTCGGACCGCAGCGTCGACGAGCTCTCGGGAGGGCAGCGGCAGCGCGTGTGGATCGCGATGGCGCTCGCCCAGGAGACCGACATCCTGCTGCTCGACGAGCCGACGACGTTCCTCGACGTCGCGCACCAGGTCGAGGTGCTCGACCTGCTCGCCGAGCTCGGCCGCGAGCGCGGGACGACGATCGTCATGGTGCTGCACGACCTCAACCTCGCCGCTCGCTACGCCGACGAGCTCGTCGCGATGCGCGGCGGGCGGATCGTGGCGAGCGGCGCCCCGGCCGACATCCTCACCCCCGGCCTCGTCGAGCGCGTGTTCGGCATCAGCAGCCACGTGATGCCCGACCCCGTGTCCGGCACCCCGCTCGTCGTGCCGATCGGGAGGCACCGTGGCCGCTGACACCCTCGTGCGGACCGCGACCGAGCCGTGGGCGTTCACCCGGGTGGCCGTGTCGCGCATCGTCGACCTCACGCCCACCTTCCGGCGCTTCGCGCTGCGCTCGATCGACGACGTGCGGCTCGCCGACCCCGGTTTCGACCAGCGCATCAAGGTCGTGCCGCCGAGCCCCGCGGGCATCGACGCGATGCCGACCGACCCCGAGTGGTACGCGAGGTGGCGTGCGATGCCGGAGGGCGAGCGCCCGCCGTTCCGCACCTTCACGATCCGCGGCGTCGAGCACGGGGAGCTGCTCGTCGACGTCGCCCTGCACGGCCCCGAGGGTCCCGCCGCGCGCTGGGCGGGCGCCGCCCGCCTCGGCGACGAGCTGCTCGTGCTCGGCCCGAACGCCGCGCACCCGGGCCCGTACGGCGGCGTCGACTTCGTGCCGCCCGCCCGCTGTGGCCACCACCTGCTCGCGGGCGACGAGACCGCCGCGCCCGCGATCGCCCGCATCCTGGAGCAGCTGCCGCCGGAGGCGCGCGGCACGGCCGTCGTGGAGCTCCCCGACCCGCGCGACGCGGCCTACCTGCCCCCGCATCCGGGCTTCGCGGTGCACGTGCTCGCGCGCGCGGGGCGACCGCACGGCGACGCTCTCGTGGAACGCGTCACCGCCGTCGCCGCCGAGCACCTCGAGGCGCACCCGGGCGTCGAGCCCGAGCCCGTCGACATCGACCAGGAGCTGCTGTGGGAGGTGCCGCGCAACGCGCGCGGCGGTGCGGCCCTCAAGAGCGCGTCGCTCTACGCCTGGCTCGCGGGCGAGGCGGGCGCCATCACGGCCATCCGCCGGCACCTCGTGACGGAGCTCGGCATCGACCGTCGCGCGGTCGCCTTCATGGGCTACTGGCGTCAGGGGCGAGCCGAGAACTCCTGAGCGCGGCCTGCACGGCGGGCGATGACGGTGACGCCGATCGCCGCGGCGAGGAACATCGCGCCGAGGATGAGCCACCCCGCGAACCCGAGCTGGATCGCCGTCCACGTGATCACGAGCGGCCCCACCATCGACGCGGCCGCGAAGGTCATCGAGTAGACGCCCTGGTAGGCGCCCGCGCGCCGCTGGTCGGCGAGCTCGAAGCTGAGGCCCCACGCGCCGCCCTGCGAGAGCACCTCCGAGAGCGCGTGCAGCACCGACGCGGCGACGAGCAGCACGACCGTCGCGACGAGGGGCGTGCCCGCGGACATGCCGTAGAGCACGCAGCCGAGCGCCATGAGCACGCCCGCGACCGCCATCACGTCGCCCGCGCGGCGCAGGTCGTGGGTGCCGCGCGATAGCGGCACCTGCAGCGCGATCACGAGCACCGTGTTGATGGTGAACAGGATCGACACGAGGTACTCGGGCGCGACCGTGTCGTGGGCCACCCACAGCGGGATGCCCACGTTGAGCACGACGAACTGGATGCCGAAGACGCCCGCGAACGCCGCGAACAGCAGGTAGCGGGGATCGCGCCACGGGCTGCGGCCCGGCTCGACCGGGGCGGCGTCCGATTCCACCTCGACGGGCTTCGGGGCGTCGACGCTCGCCGGGAGCCGCACCAGGAGGAGAGCGGATGCGGCGTAGGCGAGGCCGCCCACGACGAGGATCGCGCGGTACGACTCGGCGCTCCCGAGGGCGAGCGCGACGGCGCCGACGCCCGTGCCTGCCGTGATACCGACGTTGGTGACGGTGCGGAGCACGGCGCGGCTCGTGACGCGCGTCTCGGGCGAGAAGGCCCGCGCGATGATCGCCGAGCGCACCGACCCGCTCATGCTGAGCGCGAGGGAGATGAGCGACTCGGTGACGAGCGCCATCCAGAACTCGGTGACGAGGGCGACCGCCGCGAGCGAGAGCCCCCCGAGGAGGACGCCGGCTACGAGCATCCGCCGCGCCGAGAGCGTGTCGGCGAGGTGGCCGCCGAGGTACGAGGCGCCGATGCCGACGGCGGCGCCGATCGTGTAGACGAGCGCGACCTGCTCGGCGGGCAGCCCCGCGATGAGCGAGAGGTAGAGCACCACGACGGTGAGCGTGACGCCCCGCCCGACCGAGCTGATGAGCGTCGCGATCGTGAGCTCGCGGAGCACCGGGTCGGAGAAGGTGCGACGGAACCTCGTGGGCAGGGGCTGACGGGCGGAGGAGGTCACCGTCTCTATTGTGCTCCCCGCGCGGAGCCCCTCCGCCACGGGTGCCACGTGAGCCAGAGCATCGCGATCCCGCCGACGACGAGGCCCCAGAACGCCGAGCCGATCCCCGCGACCGACACCCCGGACGCCACCACGAGGAAGGTGATGACCGCGACGACGCGCGACGACGGCTCCTCGAACGCGGTCGACGCGGCCGAGGCGAGCGCGCCGAAGAGCGCGAGGCCCGCGACCGCCGTGATGATGAGCGGCGGCGCGACCGCCACGAGCGACGTCGCGGCCCCCGCACCCACGCCGAGCACGAGATAGGCGACGCCGCACGCGACCGTCGCGATCCAGCGGCGGTCGCGATCCGGATGCGCATCGGGCCCCGCCATCATCGCCGCGGTGATCGCGGCGAGGTTGAGCGCGTGCCCGCCGAACACGGCCGAGAGGACGGCGGCCGCGCCCGACCCCGCGATCATGGCGCGCGCGGGAGGGTGCGGGTAGCCGAAGGTCGTGAGCACGGCGAAGCCGGGGACGTTCTGCCCCGCCATCGTGACGACGTAGAGCGGCACGCCGAGCCCGGCGATGACCGCGGGGTCGAAGACGGGCCACGTCACGGTGAGCACGGGCGCGAGACCGCTCGGCTCGATCGCGGACGCCTCGCCCGAGACGACGACGGCGACGACCGTCGCGAGCACCGCGCCGGGCACCGCCCAGCGCGGCGCGAGGCGCGCGAGCACGAGCCAGACGAGCACGATCGGCAGCGCGAGCCACGGCAGCTCGATCGTCGCGAGCACGGGCGCGAGGCAGATCGGGAACAGGATGCCGGCGAGCATCGCCGAGGCGATCGGCTTCGGGATGCGCGTCATCGCCCTCGCGAGAGCCGGCCACAGGCCCGTGAGCACGAGGAGCGCCCCGCTCACGAGGAACGCGCCGACGGCTGCGCGGAAGTCGCCCGTCGTGGCCTCCGCGGCCACCAGGAGGGCGGCGCCGGGGGTCGACCAGGCGAAGCTCAGCGGCATCCGCGTCCACAGGCCGAAGACGATGCAGAGGACGCCCTGGGCGACGGTGAGCACGAGGAGCCCGGATGCGGCGTCGGCCTCGCTCGCACCGACCGCCCCCAGACCCGCGACGACGATCGCGAACGAGCTCGCGAATCCGGTGAGCGCCCCCACGATGCCGGTGCCGATGGGCTGGGCGAGTTCGCGCGCGTTCATCGTGTCGAGACTAGGGGTCGCGGGCGCCCGCGCGCGGCGGCCAGTCGGGAGGGTGTGGCGTGCTCGCCCTCCGCCGCGCTCAGCCCTGCGCGGTCGGCTCGTCGGGGCGGGGAGGCGGCGGTGCCGGCGGGTTGAGCGCGGCCTGCAGCACCCAGACGGCGAATTCCTCGGGAGTGCGCTCGTCGTGCGCGGCGCCGGCGCGCACGAGCTCGGCGACGTACGGGGGCAGCACGACCGTCATCGAGCCGGGGAGTGCGTCCTCGGAGCCCGGCGCCACGGGTTCGGCGGCACCCTCGGTGCGGCCGAGCACGAGGGCGAGGATCGGCAGGGCGATCGTGCCGAGCGCGTCGAGGATCGCGACGACGCCGAAGCTGCGCCACCACGCCTCGTCGTAGGCGGGTCCGGGGATCTCGCCGTCGCTGAGGATCGGCGGCACGAGCATGAGCGCCACGATCGCGATCGCCGCGAGCGTCACGCCGAGCGCGATCCGGATGGCCCGGTGGCGGCGACCGGACAGCAGGAGCAGCAGGTTCGTCTGGGCGAGGCTCACCGCGACGATGATCGAGACGAAGAGCCCCTTGAGCACGGGCTCCGTCTGCTCCCACGACAGCTCCCCCCAGATGAGCACGAGGGCGCACCCCGCCGCGGTGACGCTCGCCGCGATCCCGACGTAGCCGACGACGCGCACGGGGCGGGCGACGACCGCGAGGTGGCACAGGGCGGTCGTGCCGAACGCGGCGATCGTCAGCGTCGTGCCGAGGATGCGCGCCTGGGTGTCGCCGAACTCGCCGCTCAGGAGGGCGATGATGCCGAGGAGCGCCGCGACGGCGAGGGAGGCGACGATCGCGATGATCGCGGCTCGGCGCACACCCCGGACGACGGAGGCGGACCCGCCGCGCTGCTCGCTCATGGCGTCAGCCGGACGCTATGCGGACTTCTCGGCCCGGCGGGCGGGACGCGGCACGATCGTGGGCGCGGCGTTGTCGATGACCGCCTCGCGCGTCACGACGACGCGCGCCACCTCGTCGCTCGAGGGCACCTCGAACATGATCGGTCCGAGCACCTCCTCGAGGATCGCGCGGAGGCCGCGGGCACCCGTCTGCCGCAGCACCGCGAGGTCGGCGATCGCCTCGAGCGCACCCTTGTCGAACTCGAGCTCCACGCCGTCGAGCTCGAACATGCGCTGGTACTGCTTGACGAGCGCGTTCTTGGGCTCGGTGAGGATCTCCATGAGCGCCGACTGGTCGAGCGGCGACACCGTCGTGACGACGGGGAGACGGCCGATGAACTCGGGGATGAGGCCGAACTTGTGCAGATCCTCCGGGAGCACCTCGCTGAAGAGCTCCGCCTCGTCGCGCTTGCTGTGCAGCGGGGCGCCGAAGCCGATGCCGCGGCGGCCGACGCGCGCCGAGATGATCTCCTCGAGCCCGGCGAAGGCACCCGCCACGATGAACAGGACGTTCGTCGTGTCGATCTGGATGAACTCCTGGTGCGGGTGCTTGCGGCCGCCCTGGGGCGGGACCGAGGCGACCGTGCCCTCGAGGATCTTGAGCAGCGCCTGCTGCACGCCCTCACCGGAGACGTCGCGTGTGATCGACGGGTTCTCGGCCTTGCGGGCGATCTTGTCGACCTCGTCGATGTAGATGATGCCGGTCTCGGCGCGCTTGACGTCGTAGTCGGCGGCCTGGATGAGCTTGAGGAGGATGTTCTCCACGTCCTCGCCGACGTAGCCGGCCTCGGTGAGCGCCGTGGCGTCCGCGACCGCGAACGGCACGTTGAGGCGCTTCGCGAGCGTCTGGGCGAGGTAGGTCTTGCCGCAGCCCGTGGGGCCGATGAGCAGGATGTTCGACTTCGCGATCTCGACGTCGTCGCGCTTCGCGTCGGCCGGGGCCAGCTGCTGCATCGAGCGGATGCGCTTGTAGTGGTTGTAGACGGCGACCGAGAGAGCGCGCTTCGCGGGCTCCTGCCCGATGACGTACTCCTCGAGGAAGTCGAAGATCTCCCGGGGCTTCGGGAGGTCGAACTCGCTCGTCGTCTCCTCGCCCGCCTCGGCGAGTCGCTCCTCGATGATCTCGTTGCAGAGCTCGACGCACTCGTCGCAGATGTAGACCCCGGGACCGGCGATGAGCTGCTGCACCTGCTTCTGGCTCTTGCCGCAGAAGGAGCACTTCAGCAGGTCGGCGCTCTCTCCGATGCGTGCCATCCCGGTCTCCCCTCCGAAGCGGTACCGAGAGCCTAACCCGTCCCGGTGACGCAGGTGGGTCTTCACGCATTTCCGTGTCGGCGCGCCGCCCCCGATTCGCGTGGCACGCGTCCGGGGGCCACGGGACCTTCGCCCCGGCGCGCCGCGACTATCCTGGTCTCCATGTCCCCGAGAGCCGTCCGCCTGCTGCGCGGCGCGCTGCTCGGCGGCGTCGCGACGGTGCTCGCCGCCGTCTCGCACCTCGTGGGCGGTGGGCCCGCCCCCACCGTGATCGCCCTCCTGCTCGGCGGCGTCTTCTCGACGGCCGTCGGCACGATTGCCGTCGGCCGGGTGCGCGCCGGTCGACGCGCCCTCACCCTCCCCCGCACGATCGCGGGCGCGGCCGTCGGGCAGCTCGCCTTCCACCTCGTCTTCTCGCTGCTCGGCCAGGGTGCGACCGTCACGGTCGCGGGTCACCACGGCTCGCTCGCGGCCCTCGCCGCCGACCCGGCCCAGGCCGTCGCCCAGGGCGGCGCCGGGATGTGGACGGCCCACCTCTTCGCGGGCGTGCTCACCGTGCTCTACCTGCGACACCTCGAGGCCCGTGTCTGGGCGGTGCTCGCGCAGCTCGGCGGGCTCGTCGTGCGCGCGCTCCGCGTCGTCGCGGTCGCGCCCTTCGTCCCCGGGTCCCGCGTGGTCGTCGTCCGCTCGACGCGCACCCCCGCATCCGTCCTCCGCGACGCCATCGCACGTCGCGGACCCCCGGCGCTCCCCTGCGTCTGAGACCGGCCGTCCGCGGCCGCCTCGGGCGCGCACGCGACAGACACCGGAACGATTTCGCAAGGAGACCCATGTCCCGCACCCATCGCCGCGCCGCCGCGGCCGCCCTCGCCGTCGCCGCCGCGACCGCCCTCGCCCTCGGCGCGCCGCTCACCGCGAGCGCCCACGTGACGCTCGACGAAAGCACCGCCGAGGCGGGCAGCTACGCGCTGCTCACCCTCAAGGCGCCCAACGAGTCCGAGACGGCCGCCACGGTCAGCCTCACCCTGAACCTGCCGACCGACACCCCGTTCACGAGCGTGCGCACCGTGCCCGTCGCCGGCTGGGCCGCCGAGCTCGTGCGCGAGACGCTGCCCGAGCCGGTCGTCGTCGGCGACACCACGATCACCGAGGCCGTCACGCGCATCGTGTGGACCGCCGACGCCGGAACCGGCCTCCGCGACGGCGAGCTCGGGCTGTTCCCCGTCTCGCGCACGAGCTCGGCGGCCCAGCCGGCGACGGGCACGGTGCGCACGCTC
>WKJB01000072.1_pt1 | contig 35389 bp, 34 predicted proteins | sample 5403331 | NCBI WGS metagenome assembly WKJB01 (sample SAMN13198853, study PRJNA488119) | plastic metagenome | isolation source: water-polyurethane dispersion (WPUD) containing a polyether... | place: Mexico: Mexico City | collected 2016 | reverse complement strand
GCAAGGACGGCATCCGCGTCAACGCCATCTCGGCCGGGCCGATCAAGACGCTGGCCGCCAGCGGCATCGGCGACTTCCGCTATATCCTGAAATGGAACGAGCTGAACTCGCCCCTGCGCCGCAACGTCAGCCAGGAGGAGGTCGGCAAGTCGGCGCTCTACCTGCTGTCCGACCTGGGCTCGGGCGTGACCGGCGAGACGCATCACGTCGATTCGGGCTATCACATCGTCGGCATGAAGGCCGTCGACGCCCCCGACATCGCCACCACGAAGAAGGACTGATCCCCGGCGATGAGCGTCGAGCAAGTCATCGCGCTTGTCTCGGCGCTGTCGCTGGCGATCCTGACGCCCGGCCCGGCGATCATCGCCACGGTGCAGACCGCCTTTGCCCATGGCCGCGCCCGCGCCCTGCCCTATGCGCTGGGGCTGGCCACCGGGGCCTCACTCTGGTGCCTCTTCGCGCTGGCCGGGCTGGCGGTGCTGTTCCGGCTGCATCCGGCGCTGTTCACGGCGCTGAAGATCTTCGGCGGCTTCTATCTGCTGTGGTTCGCCTGGGCGCTGTGGCGCGCCTCGACCCGGCCGCTGCCGCAGGCGGCGGGCGGCGCCTCCAGGGGCTACTGGGGCGGCATCGCGCTCAATCTCTCGAATCCCAAGCCGGCGCTGTTCTATGCCGCACTGATCCTGTCGGTCTTTCCCGCGCCGATGGGCCCGGCGCGCCAGGGGTTGATCTACGGCCTCTGCCTTGCGACCGAGCTTTTCTGGTATGCGCTGGTGGCGGTTCTGATGTCGACAGCCATCATGCGCGCGCGCTATTTTGCCGCCAAGTTCTGGATCGACCGGGCCGCCAGCATTGCCATGGCGCTGCTGGGGCTGCTGTTGATCGTCAACCATTAAGGAGCCAGCATGAACGATCGCCTGCCCCATGAACGCGGATTCCACATCAGCTGGGACCAGATCCACCGCGATTCCCGCGCCCTTGCCTGGCGGCTGGAGGACCGAGAATGGCGGGCGATCCTGGCCATCACCCGGGGCGGGCTGGCGCCGGCGATGATCGTCGCGCGCGAACTGGACATTCGCGTCATCGACACGATCTCGGTGAAATCCTATCACGGCAAGGGCGGGCAGGAGCGCGGCGAGGTCAAGGTGCTGAAGGCCCCCGACCCGGCGGTGATGCTGGACGGCGACGGCATCCTGGTGATTGACGACCTGGTCGATTCCGGCCGCACACTGGAACATGTGCGGACGATGTATCCCAAGGCGCATTTCGCCACCGTCTATGCCAAGCCCAAGGGCCGGCCGATGGTGCAGACCTATGTCACCGAGGTCAGCCAGGATACCTGGATCTTCTTTCCCTGGGACATGGCGCTGCAATACGTCCAGCCCTATCGCGGCGAGGACTAAGCGGCACGCAACGGCTGCGCGGGTCGCGCCCCGCACATCCGCCCGGGGCCCCAGCGCCCGCTTGGCCACCGATTGCCGGGTTTTCCGGCGGGACCGGCGTGCGGCATCGCTCACGGACAGGGCGGGCGGCCGCCCTATTGCCGCCGCATCCGGTCCCGCAGCAGCTCCATGAGCGCGCCGTCGCGCGGCAGCTCATCCGCCCGCCCCTCTTCGGTCAGCCAGTAGAACCGGCCGGGCGGAAGGCTGGCGGGAAGCTCGTAATCCATCCCTTCCCATTCGTCCTCGCGGAAGGAATAGAAGGCCCAATGGCCGCCGCGCGCCTCGACGGCGTCAAGGACGTCGGTCAGATAGGCGCCGCAATCGGGCCAGCGCCGCATGCAGCCGAATTCGGCGGCGACGATGCGGGTGGGCGGCAGGCCCTGCGCCTCGGCCCAGTCGAAGGCCGCGCCGATATGGGCGGCGACGGCGGCGCGGTCCCAGGCCCGCTCGCCCCCGGCATAGGCCGTCACCGCGCCGGGATAGCGCAGCGGCGCGTCCCGCTGCAGGTTCGGGGCGCTGGTCGCGGCATAGGGTTCATACATGTGGAAGGCGTAAAGCACCCTGCCGTCCGCCAGCGGCGCCGGCCATGCCGCCAGCGAGCGCGGATTGGCGAACCAGCCGCCATCGACCATGATGGGCGTCACCGGATCGGCAACACGGATCGCCGCGATGGTACGGGCGTAGAAGCCGGGCAGATCGCGCAGGCCGCCCGACTGTTCGGCCTGCCAGGAGCGCAGCGCCTGCTCCGTGCCGTTCTCGGCCGGGCCGCCGTGCTTTTCCGGCGCCGGCTCATTCAGGATGTTGTAGCCGGCGACCGCCGGATGGTCCCGCAACGCCGCCGCCAGATCGGCCCAGAACCGGACGGCCTGATCCTGATAACCGGCCTCGGACCAGATGCGGTCGTCGTATGCGCCGCCGTTCTGCTGCGACCAGCGACCTCCCGGCAGGCTCAGCGGCACGACCACCACCTTCAGCCCCGCCGCATGGGCATCGTCCAGCACCCGGCGCAGGATGGCGAGATCCTCGGGGACAAGGCCGGCATAGCGGTCGGCATCGCCGATCAGGAAGTCCCGGCCCTTGCCCTTCCACTTGCTGAAGGACAGCCGCACCCAGGTCGCCCCGGTTCCGGCCAGGGCGCGGAAATAGGTCTGGTCCTGCGGCGCGGCGTTGAAGCCGTTCGCACCGGGCTGCGGACTGTCCCAGAAGCCGATCAGGTCGGCGGCTGCGGCAGGCTGCGCCAAGGCAAGGCAAAGAGCGGCCGTCGCGGACCGGCGGAAGGTCGCGCCGGCGGCAAGGGCGCCTTCACCGACTGCCCGGAACAGGCCGCGCGGGCGCAGGATCGGCCGGGTCGACGGCGCCACCGGCGCCGCCCCTAGCCGTTCCCGCGCACGAAGCGCGCCGCCTCTTCCGCCGCACGGCGCAGGGCGCGGCTCTTGTTCACCGTCTCCATGAACTCGGCCTCGGGGTCGCTGTCATAGACCACCCCGCCGCCGGCCTGGATGTAAAGCTGGCCGTCCTTGATCACGCCGGTGCGCAGCGCGATGCACATGTCCATCTCGCCATTGGCGGCGAAATAGCCGACGCCGCCGGCATAGACGCCACGCTTCTCGGGCTCGAGCTCGTCGATGATCTCCATCGCCCGGACCTTGGGCGCGCCCGAGACGGTGCCGGCGGGCATCCCCGCCAGCAACGCCGAAAGCGCATCCTCGCCCTCGCGCAGCTCGCCCACGACGTTCGAGACGATGTGCATGACGTGGCTGTAACGCTCGACGATGAACTGCTCGGTCGGCGTGACGGTGCCCATCTTGGCGACGCGGCCGACATCGTTGCGGCCCAAGTCCAGAAGCATCAGGTGCTCGGCCAGCTCCTTCTGATCGGCCAGCAGGTCGGCCTCCAGCGCGTCGTCCTCGGCCGGGGTCGCGCCGCGCGGGCGGGTGCCGGCGATGGGGCGGACGGTGACCTGGCCCTCGCGCAGCCGCACCAGGATCTCGGGCGAGGCGCCGACGATCTGGAAACCGCCGAAGTTCAGGAAGAACATGAAGGGCGAGGGGTTGGTGCGCCGCAAGCTGCGGTAGAGCGCGAAGGGCGGCAGCGGGAAATCCATCGCCCAGCGTTGCGAGGGCACCACCTGGAAGATGTCGCCGGCGCGGATGTAGTCCTTGGCCTTTTCCACCGCCGCGAGATAGGCTTCCTTGCTGAAATTGCTGCGCAATTCGCCGATCTTCAGGTCGTGGCCAAGCGCGCGCGGCTCGCTGGGCTGGCGGTCGAGCGAGCGCAGCGCCTCCATCAGCCGCTCGGCCGCCTGGGCATAGGCGGCGCGGGCCGGCGTGGCCGCGTCATGCCAGGCGGGGGCGCAAAGAGCCACCTCGCCCTTGACGCCGTCCAGCACCGCGACGACCGAAGGGCGCATCATCATCGCATCGGGCAGGCCAAGGGGGTCGGGGTTCACGTCGGGCAGCCGCTCGACCAGCCGGATCATGTCATAACCCAGATAGCCGAAAAGCCCCGCCGCGCCGGCCGGCACGCCCTCCGGCATGTCGATGCGGGATTCGGCGATCAGGGCGCGCAGGCTGTCCAACGCCGGGCGGTCGTCTTCTGCGAACTCGTCCGAATAGCGGGCGTTGCGGTTGATGCGCGCCTTGCCGTCGCGGCATTCCCAGATCAGGTCCGGCTTCATGCCGACGAAGGAATAGCGGCCGCGCACCTCGCCGCCGGTGACGCTTTCCAGCATGAAGGAATTCGGCGCCGCCTCGGCCAACTTCAGCATCAGGCTGACCGGCGTATCGAGGTCTGCCGCCAGCCGGATGGTCAGCAACTGGTTGCGGCCCTGGGCCCAGCCGCGTTCGAATGCGGCGAAATCGGGGGCGATCTCCATCACTGGACCTGCGCGTTCACCGCATCCACGGCGGTCTGGTTCAGGGTGACGCCGCCCTGGGCCTGAAGCGCGCGGGCGAAATAGTCGAAGACGTCCTGGCGCAGCGAATCCGCCAGCCGGGCCGAGATGCCGGCGCGGATCTGCGCGCCCTCCTCGCCATCGGTCGCGGCGGGATGGATCTTGTCCAGCGTCACCAGAAAGACCCGGTTCTCGGCATCGACCACCTCGGTCGCGCCTTCCTCGGCGATCTCGAATGCCTGGGCCACCACGTCCTGCGGCACGCCGTTGATGAAGCCGCCGCGGGACAGGTTCGGCGCCGGCGTGCCGGGGGCGGGGGCGGGCTTGTCCGCGGCCGCGGCCTCGGTGTCGCCGCTGGCGGGCGCGGCGGCGCCAAGGGCCTGGGCAACCGGCGCGGTCGCCGCCGCCGGGGCCGGCCCGATGCCGGGCTCGGCGGCCGCCTCGGCCTCGACGCGGCGCTCCTCGGCCAGCGCCAGCAACTGGCGATGCGTCTCGTTGCGGGTCCAGTCCTCGGCCACCCGGTCCCGCACCTCCTCGAAGGGGATCAGCGCCGGCGGCACGAGCTCGTCCAGCCGCAGGGCGAAGACGCCGCCATCCTCGGTTTCGAACAGCTCGGGAAAGTCCTTCTCGGTCAGCTGCGCCGCGCGCTGGCGGAATTCGGGATAGGCGTCGATGCCGTCGGGATCGGCCTCGGCGCCCGCGCTCCAGTCGATCTGGCCCAGCCGCATCGGCGTGTCGCGGGCCATGTCCTCCAGCGTCGCGCCGCCGGCCAGCAGGTCGGCGAACTCGCCCGAGCGTTCCTCGATCTGGCGGCGGGCGCGATCGACCGCCGCCTCCAGCCGCAGGTCGTCGCGGGCCTGCTCGAAGGGGATGTCCAGCGGCTCCAGGATCGCGTTCATCGAGAACAGCGCCGGCCCCAGTTCCGAGCTGGCCGGGCCGGCGATGCCGGGCTGGTCCAGCGCAAAGACCGCCTCGCCGGCGGCGCCCAGCTCCGCCTGGCTGACCTCGCCCAGATCGATATCGGCCAGCGTCAGGCCGCGCTCGGCGGCCAGTTGCTCGAAGGTGACCTCGCCGCGGTCGATGCGGGCCTTCGCCTCTTCGGCGGCGGCGACGGTGGGAAAGACCAGCCGCTCGACCATGCGGCGCTCGGGTTGCTGGAACTCGTCGATGCGGTCCTGGTAGAGATCGCGCAGCGCCTGCTCATCGACCTCGACCTCGTCCTCCAGCATCTCGGGGGTCAGCCAGACATAGGTGATCTTGCGGATCTCGGGCGCGGTGAAGCGGTCGGCATTGGCCTTGTGCCAGGCCTGCAGCGTCGCCTCGTCGGGGGCGGCGACCGGGGCGGGCAGGTCCTCGGCGGTCAGCTCGCGCCAGTGGATGTCGCGGGTCTCCAGCAGCCAGCCCTGGGTCAGCGCCACCACCGGCTGCGGCGCCTCGACCCCGGCCAGCGCCGCGCGCTGCAGGATCAGCCGGGCCAGGTCCATGCGCAGATCGTGTTCGAACTCGGCCTCGCGCATCCCCTCGCGGCGCAGCGCGTCGGCATAGATGTTGCGGTCGAACTGGCCGTTCATGCCCCGAAAGGCGGACATGCCGGTGATCTGCTCGGCCACCGCCTTGTCGCCGACCGAGACGCCCACCCGGTTCGCCTCGGCCTCAAGCGCGGCGGCGGTGTAAAGCCGCGCCAGAGCCGCCTGATCGACGCCGATGGCCTTGGCCTCGGCGGCGCTGATCTGCCGTCCGGTGCGGGCCGAGAAGTCCTGCATCTCGGCGCGCAGGGTGCGGGCATAGTCCTGCGACGAAATCCCGACATCGCCGACCGAGCCGATATCGGCCGAGCCGCCCGAGAAATTGGTGACGCCGAAGCCGCCCAGCCCCAGAACCAGCATGCCCATCAGCAACCAGACGATGGTCGATTTGCCCTTGCCCCGCATCTTGTCGCCGTGCCCCGCCACTTGTTCTTGTCAGTCAGCGCAAGTCTTTAGGATGCCAAGGGCCCGGCGGCAAGTGCCGCGACGCCGCGCCGTCTCCTCGCGCCCTTCACAATCCGGTCGGCGCCATCAGGGCCGGAAGGCATCCAGCCGCCGCATCAGCGCCGCGATGCCGTCCCGGTCGGCATTGGCGAAGGCGATGCGCAGGTGGCGCGCGGCCTCGGGATCGTCCGCGGGCATGAACATGGTGCCGGGCAGCAGCAGCACCCCGGCCTCGCGCAGCAGGCGTTGCGCCAGCTCCGGCGCGGGCATGTCGAAGGGATGCTCGACCCAGGCGAAATAGGCGCCGCAGCCCTTGACGCGCCAGCCCGGCAGCGCCGCCATGCCCTGGGCCATGGCGTTGCGACGGGCCAGGATCTCGGCCCGCTCGCCGGCCAGCCAGTCCCTCAGGTTCGCCATGCCCCAAGCGGCGCCGATCTGGCCCAGCTGGCCGGCGCAGATGGCGACGGTGTCGAGGAACTTCTCGACCTGGGCCATGCGGGCCGGGCCGGCGATCAGCGCGCCGACACGATGCCCGGTCAGCCGATAGGCCTTCGAGAAGCTGTAGAGATGGATCAGCGTGTCGCCCCAGTCGGAATCGGCGAACAGGTCGTGCGGCGCGTCCTCGCGCGCGTCGAAATCGCGATAGGTCTCGTCCAGGACCAGCGCCAGCCCGCGCGACCGCGCCAGATCGAAGAAGCCGCGCAGCAGTTCGGCCGGATATTCCGCGCCCGAGGGATTGTTGGGGCTGACCAGCACGATGGCACGCGAGCGGTCCGAGACCAGCCGGGCGGCCGCCTCGGCGTCGGGCAGCATGCCCGGGCCACAGCGCAGCGGCACGGCGCGGATGCCCTGCATGTCCAGCCACATCTTGTGATTGAAATACCAGGGCGTGGGCAGGATCACCTCGTCCCCCGCCCGGGCCAGCGTCTGGATGGCGGCGCAGAACGCCTGGTTGCAGCCCTGGGTGATCGCGACCTCTTCGGGGCGGATAGGGCCGGCATAGGCGCGGCTCCAGTCGCGGGCCACCGCCTCGCGCAGTTCGGGACGGCCCAGCACCGGACCGTAGAGATGCGCGTCGGGCCGCTCCAGCGCCGCCTCGGCCATGGCACGGCGCAAGGCTTCCGGCGGCGGTTCGACCGGCGCGGCCTGGCTGAGGTTGATCAGCGGCCGCTCGGGCGGGAAAGCCAGCCCTTGCAGCCAGCGGCGGGCCTCCATCACCGGCGGGCGGAAGGTGGCGGCAAGGGCGGGATTGAGCGGCAGCATGGGCAGGGTCTCAGTCGGTAAGGCGCAATCCGCCGAAATCCGGCGGCGTGGACAGGTCGAAGCCCGAGCCCGCGGCAGACGGCGGGGCGGCGGCTTCCTCCTCCGGGCCCGGCTCGGCCGGGGCAGCCGCGGCCGGCGGTTCCGGCGTGCCTGCGGCCGTCGGGGCAGCGGCGGGCAGCGCCCGCTCGGGCGCCCGGTCGAGGCTGGGCACCACCACCTTGCCGGGCGGCGGCACCGGGATCGGCGCCTCGGCCGCCGGGTCGGGCAGATCGGCGGAGCCGGCCTCGGGCGGCGTCATCTCGGGGGCGCTGGGGGCCTGGGCCGGGGTTTCGGGCCGGCTGTCGGCGGGATCGGCACGGGTCGGCGCCGCCTCGCCGGCGGGCTGCGGGACGGCGGGGGCGGCGGGCCGCGCCGGCGGCTCGCCGGCCAGCGGCGCGGGGCGCTGCGGCTGCATGTCGGTGCTGCGGGCAAATTCGGATTCGGCCGGCACCGAGAGCGAGGTGGCGGCGCCCGGCCCGGCCGCTTCCTCGCCGGGCGCTCCCGGTCGAGCGGGCTCCGACCCCTCGGTTGCGGCTGCCTGGGCAGGCGGCGCGACAGAGGCCGGATCGGCGGGCGGTTCCGACGGCTCCGGCGCCGGGATTGCCGGCGCCTCGACGGCCTCGGCGGTCGGCTCCCTCCGCCCGCTTTCGCCGGTGGGGGGCAGCGGGGCCGGGCGCGGCGGCTGCGGCAGGGCCAGCGACAGCGCGGCCAACGCGGCGCCGCAGACCAGCACGCCATGAACCAGACCCGTCGCGAACCCTCTTGCCATGCCTCGACCGTCCCGCCCTTGGCTTTCACGCCGGTTTTTCTTGCCCGCGGGCTTGACCCACCGCAAGGCTTTAGCCCATCTATAGCCGCAGATTTTCCGGGGTTCACCCCCCAATGCAAGGCCCCGCCATGATCCTGCTCATCGACAATTACGACAGCTTCACCTGGAACCTCGTGCATTACATGGGCGAGGCCGGGGCGGATGTGGTCGTGCGCCGCAACGACGTGCTTTCCGTCGAGGAGGCGCTGGGGATGGGCGCGCAGGGCATCGTCATCTCGCCCGGGCCCTGCGATCCGGCCCATGCTGGCATCATCGTGCCGCTGATCAAGGCGGCGGCGGAAAGGGGCGTGCCGCTGTTCGGCGTCTGCCTGGGCCATCAGGCCATCGGCGAGGCCTTCGGCGGCAAGGTGGTGCGCGCCTCGCGCATCGTGCATGGCAAGACCGACGCGATCAGCCATGACGGCACCGGGGTCTTCGCCGGCCTGCCCTCGCCCCTGACCGCGACGCGCTATCACTCGCTGACGGTCGAGCCGGAAAGCCTGCCCGACTGCCTGCGCGTCACCGCCACCGCCGCCGACGGCACCATCATGGGGCTGGTGCACAAGACCCTGCCGGTCGAGGGCGTGCAGTTCCACCCCGAAAGCATCGCCTCGGAATACGGCCACGACATGATCCGCAACTTCCTGCGCCGCTGCCAGAACCTGGGCGCCGCGGCATGAGCGCCGCCGTCACCGACATCCGGCCGCTGATCGGCCTGGCCGCCAGCCGGCCGCTGACCGGCACCGAGGCCGAGGCGGCCTTCGGCGCCTTGTTCGAGGGCGCGGCCACCCCCGCCCAGATCGGCGGGCTGCTGATGGCGATGCGCGTGCGCGGCGAAACGGTCGAGGAGATGGCCGCCGCCACCCGCGCCATGCGGGCGCGGATGAACCGCATCAAGGCCCCCGCGGGCGCCATGGACATCGTCGGCACCGGCGGCGACGGCAAGGGCACGCTGAACATCTCGACCGCCACGGCCTTCGTGGTCGCGGGCGCCGGCGTGCCGGTCGCCAAGCATGGCAACCGCAACCTGTCCTCGAAATCGGGCTCGGCCGATGCGCTGACCCATCTGGGGCTGAACGTCATGTCCACCCCCGAGATCGCCGAGCGGGCGCTGGCCGCCACCGGCATCTGCTTCATGATGGCGCCGGTGCATCATCCCGCCATGCGCCATGTCGGCCCGGCGCGGGCGGAACTGGGCACGCGGACGATCTTCAACCTGCTGGGGCCGATGACCAATCCCGGCGGGGTGCGGCGGCAGCTGACCGGCACCTTCGACCGGGTCTGGAACCGGCCGATGGCCGAGACGCTGCGCGAGCTGGGCAGCGAGGCCGCCTGGCTGGTGCATGGCGGCGACGGCACCGACGAGATCTCGATCGCCGAGCCGACCTGGGTGGCGCAGCTGAAGGACGGCGAGATCACCGAGTTCCAGATATCGCCCGAGGATGCCGGCCTGCCGGTGCATCCGTTCGAGGCGATCCTGGGCGGCGATCCGGCGCAGAACGCCGCGGCGCTGCGGGCGCTGCTGGACGGCGCACCGGGCGCCTATCGCGACGCGGTCGTGCTGAACGCCGCCGCGGCGCTGCTGATCGCGGGTAAGGCCGGCGACCTGCGCGAGGGCGCCGAGATCGCCCGCGACGCCATCGACAGCGGCAAGGCCAAGGCCAAGCTGGCCGCGCTGGCGGCCGAGGTCGGCGCACCGGAAGCTCATGACTGAACCCGCCGCCGTCCCTCGCGCCTGGGCCGATCTGCCGTTCTTTCATCAGGATTGGCCGACCATCGCCGCCCGGCTGCCGCAGCGCGGCTGGCTGCCCGGCCCCGCCCGCGTCTTCGCCGCGCTGGAGCTGACCCCGCCCGAGCAGGTGCGGGTGGTGATCCTGGGCCAGGACCCCTATCCGACGCCCGGCCATGCCAACGGGCTGGCCTTTTCGGTCACGCCGGAAACCGCGCTGCCGCGCTCGCTGAAGAACATCTATGCCGAGCTGCGCGAGGATATCGGCGCCGCGCCCCCGAACGGCGACCTGAGCCATTGGGCGCGGCAGGGGGTGCTGCTGCTCAACACCTCGCTTTCGGTGCTGCCCGGACAGGCCGGGGCGCATGCGAAATGGGGCTGGGAGAAGCTGGCGCGTCAGGCCGTCGCCCGCGCGCAGCGGCAGCGCCCGCTGGCCTTCATCCTCTGGGGCGCCCATGCGCAGAAGGCGCTGGCCGGACTGCCGCGCCCGCAGGACTTGGTGATCGAAAGCGCGCATCCCTCGCCGCTCTCGGCGCGGCGCGGCTTCTTCGGCTCGCGCCCGTTCAGCCGGGTGAACGACTGGCTGCGGGCGGGGGGCGAGCCGGTGATCGACTGGGCCCTTTCCGAAACCGCCGCCGCGGGGTAAACCGACGTCATGGACATTCTCGACCGCATCAAGGCCTACAAGCTGGAAGAAATCGCCGCCGCCAAGGCCGCCCGGCCGCTGTCGGGCGTCGAGGCCGCGGCCCGCGCCGCCTCGGCCCCGCGCGGCTTTGCCCGCGCGCTGGCCGCGAAGGCCGCGACCGGCCATGCGCTGATCGCCGAGATCAAGAAGGCCAGCCCCTCCAAGGGCCTGATCCGCCCGGATTTCGACCCGCCGGCGCTGGCCCGCGCCTATGAAGCCGGGGGGGCGGCTTGCCTTTCGGTGCTGACCGACGCCCCCAGCTTTCAGGGCGCGCCCGAGTTCCTGACCGCCGCGCGCGATGCCTGCGGCCTGCCGGCGCTGCGCAAGGATTTCCTCTATGACACCTATCAGGTGGTCGAGGCCCGCGCCTGGGGTGCCGATTGCATCCTGATCATCATGGCCTCGGTCGACGACACGCTGGCCGCCGAGCTTGAGGACGCGGCTTTCCACTGGGGCATGGACGCGCTGGTCGAGGTCCACGACCGCGAGGAACTGGACCGCGCGCTGCGTCTGAAATCGCCGCTGATCGGCGTGAACAACCGCAACCTGAAAACCTTCGAGGTCAGTCTGGACGTGACGCTGGAACTGGCGCCGCATGTGCCGACCGGCCGCGACCTGGTCTGCGAAAGCGGGCTGTTCACCCCCGCCGACCTGAACCGCATGGCCGAGGCCGGGGTCCGGCGCTTCCTGATCGGCGAAAGCCTGATGCGGCAGGCCGACGTGACCGGCGCCACCCGGCAGATCCTGGGCCTCGCGGCATGAGCCTGACGCATTTCGACGCCCAGGGCCAGGCGCATATGGTCGATGTCTCCGAAAAGCCCGAGACCGCGCGCGAGGCGGTGGCCGAGGGCCTGGTCATCATGGCGCCCGAGACGCTGGCGCTGGCGCAGGGCGGCGCGGCCAAGGGCGACGTGATGGGCGTGGCCCGGCTGGCCGGCATCATGGGCGCCAAGCGCACCGCCGACCTGATCCCGCTTTGCCATCCGCTGCCGATCACCAAGGTCTCGGTCGATCTGGCGGTCGACCCCGCCCTGCCCGGCATCCGCGTCACCGCCACCGTCCGCACGGCCGGCAAGACCGGCGTCGAGATGGAGGCGCTGACCGCCGTCTCGACCGCCTGCCTGACCGTCTATGACATGCTCAAGGCCGCGCAGAAGGACATGCGGATCGAGGGCATCCGCCTGCTCTCCAAGACCGGCGGCAAATCGGGCGACTTCCGCGCGCCCTGAGGGGGAAGAATGATCAGCGTCGAAGAAGCCCGCGCCCGCGTCCTGGCCCTTGCCCGGCCGCCCGAGCCCGAACAGGTGGCGCTGGAACAGGCGCTCGGCCGCGCCATGATCGCGCCGGGTATCGCCCGGCTGACGCAACCGCCCTTCGACGCCTCGGCCATGGATGGCTATGCGCTGCGCTCGGCGGATCTGCCCGGGCCGCTGGCGGTGATCGGCACGGCGGCGGCGGGCGTGCCCTATGCGGGCGAGACGCCCCCCGGCAGCGCCATCCGCATCTTCACCGGAGCGCCGGTCCCCGCCGGTTACGACCGCGTGGTCATGCAGGAGATCGTCACCCGCGACGGCGACCGCATCACCGTCACCGAGGTCGGGCCAAACCTGAATATCCGCCGCCAGGGCAATGATTTCTCGGAAGGTTCCGCCTTTCAGCCCGCCCGGCCGCTGCGCCCCGCCGATCTGGCGCTGCTCGCGGCGATGAACGTGCCGCGGCTGACGGTCGCGCGCCGGCCGCGCGTCGCCGTGCTGGCCGGCGGCGACGAACTGGTGCGTCCCGGCTCGGACCCGGCGCCGGGCCAGATCATCAGCTCGAACGACATCGCCATCGCCGCGCTGGCGCGCGAGGCCGGGGCCGAGCCCATGGTCCTGCCGCTGGCCCGCGACACCGAGGAAAGCCTGCGCGACCGTTTCGCCGAGGCCGAAGGCTGCGATCTGATCGTGACCATCGGCGGCGCCTCGGTCGGCGATCACGACCTGATCGCCAAGGTCTCGGCCGATCTCGGGATGGAGCGCAGCTTCTACAAGCTGGCCATGCGCCCCGGCAAGCCGCTGATGGCCGGGCGCATGGGCGATGCAGCCATGCTGGGTCTGCCGGGAAATCCGGTCTCTGCCGTGGTTTGCGCGAAACTCTTCATGCAGCCGCTGATCCGCGCCATGCAGGGCCTGCCGCCCGGGCCCGACCCCCTGCAGGCCGTGCTGACCCGCGACCTGCCGCCCGAGGGCGACCGCCAGCATTACCTGCGCGCCCGGCTCTCGCCCGGCGACGGCCTGCCCGGCATCGAACCCTTCCCCGACCAGGATTCCGCCCGGCTGTGGCTGCTGGCCGAGGCCGATGCCCTGCTGATCCGCCCCGCCGGCGACCCGGCCCGCAAGGCGGGCGAGCGCCTGGGCTACCTGCCGCTCTAGCCGGTTAACCCGAAGTTTACCCGAATCGCCATAAAGATTGACGCAAGGGATTGGCCGCGCTAGAACATTCAATGAACATGATGGCGGCCGCAGCAGATCGGGGGCAGAACATGCTGACGAAGAAACAGATCCAGCTTCTTGAATTCATTCAGGCGCGGATGGCTCGCGACGGGGTGCCGCCCTCGTTCGACGAAATGAAACTCGCGCTGGACCTGCGCTCGAAATCGGGAATTCATCGCCTCGTGACCGCCCTTGAGGAACGCGGATTCATCCGCCGCCTGCCGCATCGCGCCCGCGCGCTGGAAATCGTCCGCCTGCCCGACAGCCTCAGCAAGGGCCCCGGCTTCCAGCCGCGGGTGATCGACGGGGACGCGCCCGACCGCCCGGCGCCGCTGCCGCGCGGCGCGATGGAGATTGCCGTTTCCGCCGTGGAACTGCCTGTGATGGGCCGCATCGCCGCCGGCGTCCCGATCGAGGCGATCTCCGAGGTTTCGCATCACATCGCCGTGCCGGGCTCGATGCTCTCCGGCCAGGATCGGCATTACGCGCTGGAGGTGCGCGGCGATTCGATGATCGAGGCGGGGATCAACGACGGCGACGTTGTGGTGATCCGCGAACAGGACACGGCCGAGAACGGCGACATCGTCGTCGCCCTGGTCGAAGGATCCGAGGCGACGCTGAAACGCTATCGCCGCAAGGGCGGCATGATCGCGCTCGAAGCGGCGAACCCAGCCTACGAGACCCGCGTGCTGCCCGAGGACAAGGTGCGCATCCAGGGCCGCCTCGTCGGGCTGATCCGCAGCTACTAGGCCCGCGCCGGCGGTTCACTTGCCCGGCACAGGCGGCCCTGCGGCGTTGCGGGTTCCGGCCCGCTGCGCTAACCATGGCGCAAACGCGACAGGTCAAGGACAATCCATGCGCGCTCTGACGTTCCGCATCTTCGCCCTGCTCATGGTCCTGGCGCTGCCGGCGCAGGCCTTCGACACCAATGCCCGGGCGGCCTGGGTCTACGACGTGGCGACCGGCACCGTGCTGATGGAGAAGAATGCCGACGAGCCGCTGCCGCCGGCCTCGATGTCCAAGCTGATGACGCTGAACATGCTGTTCGAGGCGTTGCATGAAGGCCGGGTGGCGATGGACACGACCTTCCCCGTCTCGACCAAGGCCTGGCAGATGGGCGGCTCGAAGATGTTCGTCGAGCCCGCCGACCGCCCCACGGTCGAAGACCTGATCCACGGCATCATCATCAACTCGGGCAACGACGCCTGCGTCGTCGTGGCCGAGGGGCTGGCCGGCACGGAAGAGGCCTTTGCGCGGCTGATGAACGAACGCGCACGCCAGCTTGGCATGATGGATTCGCATTTCACCAATTCCTCGGGCTGGCCGGATCCGCAGCACCGGATGTCGATGCACGACCTCGGCCTGCTCGCCACCCGGCTGATCACCGAGTTTCCCGAGCTTTACAAGAATTTCGCGCTCACGGAATACAACTACAAGGGCCGGGTGCCCTCGAATGCGAACAACCGCAATCCGCTGCTGCGCCTGGGCACGGGCGACTGGAAGGCCGATGGACTCAAGACCGGCCACACGCAGGAGGCGGGCTACGGGCTCGTCGGCTCGGCCGTGCAGGGCGACCGGCGCATCGTCTTCGTCATCACCGGCCTGCCCAGCGAAAAGGCCCGGGCCGAGGAATCCGAGCGGATCGTGAACTGGGCCTATCGCCAGTTCACCATGCGCACCATCATTCCCAAGGACGAGATCGTGACCCAGGCCCCGGTCTGGCTGGGCGAAAAGAGCCGCGTCGGCCTGACCACCAGGGACGGCGTCCGGGTGCTGATCCCCGCCGGCTCGCGCTCCGGCGTCAAGGCCGAGGCGGTTTTCCGGGGCCCGATCGAGGCGCCGATCACCAAGGGCGACCAGCTCGGTGAACTGATCGTGGATATTCCCGGCGCGGGCCAGTCCCGCCTGCCGCTGCTTGCCGCCACCGATGTGGCCCGCAGCGGCGTCTTCGGCCGCATGCAAAGCGCGGCCTTCCGCCTGGGCGAGCGCGCGATCCAGTCGGTGCGCAACTGAGGCCGATCCCAGCGCATGTTCATCAGTTTCGAGGGCATCGACGGATCGGGCAAATCCACCCAGGCGCGACGGTTGGCGCAGGTGCTGAACGCGCGCGGCACCGAGACGCTGCTGACCCGCGAACCCGGCGGCAGCGAGGGCGCCGAGGAAATCCGCCGCCTGCTGGTCGAGGGCCGGGGCGAACGCTGGTCTCCCGAAACGGAACTGCTGCTGTTCACCGCCGCCCGCCGCGACCATGTCGAGCGGCTGATCCGACCGGCCCTGGCGCGCGGCGCCTGGATCGTCACCGACCGCTTCGCCGATTCCAGCCGCGTCTATCAGGGCCTTGCCCGGGCCGACCTGCGCCATCTGGTCGAGGAACTGCACCGCCTGACCATCGGCATCGAGCCGGACCGGACCTTCATCATCGACATCGACCCGGAGGTCGCCCTCGCCCGCGGCCAGGCGCGCGGCGGCATCGAGGATCGGTTCGAGACGCTGGGCCTCGCCTTCCAGCGCCGGCTGCGCGAGGGGTTCCTGGCGCTCGCCGCCGAGGCCCCCGGGCGCATTCATGTGATCGATGGCAGCGGCAGCGAGGATGAGGTCGCCGCCCGCGTGCTTGCCGCCCTGTCCGTCGAGGGCCCGGCATGACCGACGAGCCGCTTCCCGAACCCGACCGGGTGCCCGGCGCGCCGCACCCGCGCGAGGCGGCGCGGGTCGTCGGCCAGGACGCGGCGGTGGCGGATTTCCTCGCCGCCGCCCGGGCGCACCGGCTGCACCACGCCTGGCTGATCTCGGGCCCGCGCGGCACCGGCAAGGCCACGCTGGCCTGGGGCATCGCGAAATGGCTGCTGAGCGGGGCCGCGTCGCCCGACCTGACCGCCTCGCCCGACGATCCGGCGGTGCGCCGCATCCGCGCGCTTTCCGAGCCGCGGCTGCACCTGGTCCGGCGCCCGGTCGATGAAAAGACCCTGCGCCTGCGGGCCGAGATCACCGTGGACGAGATCCGCCGCCTTCAGGGGTTCTTCCACATGAGCGCTGCCGAGGGCGGGCGCCGCATCGCCATCATCGACGCCGCCGACGAGATGAACCAGGCTGCCGCCAATGCGCTGCTGAAACTGCTGGAGGAGCCGCCCCACGAGGCCACGATCCTGCTGGTCGCGCACCAGCCTGCCCGGCTGTTGCCGACCATCCGCTCGCGCTGCCGCGAATTGCGGCTGCATCCGCTGGGTCCCGCAGACATGGCCCGGGTGCTGCAGGATCTGGGGTTCGATCACGATGCGGCGCGGCTCTCCGCGCTGTCCGGCGGCTCGATCGGCGAGGCGCTGCGGCTGGCCGGCCAGGACGGGCTGGCAGTCTATCAGCGCATCACCGGCCTTTTCGCCGATCATCCGCGCATGGATCGCCGCGCCGCCGCCGCCCTGGCCGAGCTCGCCGCCGGGCGCGCGGGCGCCGAGGGCGATCCCTTCGACCTGGTCGTCACCCTGCTCGACCGTTTCCTGACCCGCGCCGCGCGCACCGGGCTGCTGGGCGCGCCCCTGCCCGAGGCGGCGGAAGGCGAGGCCGAGGTGCTTGGCCGCATCGCCCCCGACCCGGCCGCGGCCCGGCTTTGGGCCGGCGCCCAGGCCGAGCTTTCCGCGCGGGCCCGCGCCGGGCGGGCGGTCAACCTTGACCCTTCCGCGCTGGTGATGGATATGCTGATCGGGCTTGCGAACCAGCCCGCCGTCTGACGGAACCCTGCCGATGTCCGAACCCGACCTTCCCCTCCTGGTGGACAGCCATTGCCACCTGGACTTCCCCGATTTCGAGGGCGAGCAGGCCGAGCTGGTCGCGCGCGCCCGCGCCGCGGGCGTCACCCGCATGGTCACGATCTGCACCCGGCTGCGGAACGAACCGGCCGTGCGCGCCATCGCCGAAGCCCATCCCGGCGTGTTCTATGCCGCAGGCACCCATCCGATGTATGCCGCCGAGGAGCCGCTGGCCACGGTCGAGGACCTGGTCCTCCTGTCGCGCCATCCGCGTTTCGTCGGCATCGGCGAGACCGGGCTCGACTACCACTACACCGCAGACAGCGCCGCCATGCAGGCCGAAAGCCTGCGCATCCATATCGAGGCGGCGCGCCGCACCGGCCTGCCGCTGATCGTCCATTCCCGCGATGCGGACGAGGACATGGCCCGCATCCTGACCGAGGAGCATCGCGCCGGCGCCTTCACCGGGGTCATGCATTGCTATACCAGCGGGCGGGACCTGGCGCGGGCGGCGCTGGACCTGGGTTTCTACCTGTCCATGTCCGGCATCGCCGCCTTCCCGCGCTCGACCGAGATCCGCGAGATCTTTGCCGCCGCGCCGGCCGACCGCATCCTGGTCGAGACCGACGCCCCCTATCTTGCCCCGCCGCCCCACCGCGGCAAGCGCAACGAGCCGGCCTTTGTCGCCCATACCGCCCGGGTCGGCGCCGGGCTGCTGGGCATGACGGAAGACGCGTTCGCCAGCCTCACCACGCAGAATTTCGAACGGCTGTTTCGCAAGGCCGCGGCATGATCCGGGCCACCATCCTGGGCTGCGGCTCTTCGGGCGGCGTGCCCCGGCTGGGCAACCGCTGGGGCGAATGCGATCCGGCGAACCCGCGCAACCGCCGCCGCCGCTGCTCGCTTCTGGTCGAGCGCCATGGCCATGACGGGGTGACGCGGCTGCTGATCGACACCGGGCCCGACCTGGTGCCGCAGCTGCTGGATGCCGAGGTCGGTGAGCTGGACGCGGTCGTCTATACGCATGCCCATGCCGACCATATCCACGGCATCGACGACCTGCGGCAGATCGTCTTCAACATGCGCCGCCGGATGCCGGTCTGGGCCGACCTGCCGACCGCGGCGGCGCTGAAGACCCGCTTCGGCTATATCTTCGAGACGCCGCCCGGTTCGTCCTATCCGCCGATCTGCGACCTGCAGCCGATCCGCGGCCCTTTCGCCATCGACGGCGCGGGCGGCAGCATCGAGCTGGCGCCTTTCGAGGTCAACCACGGCGACATGAATGCGCTCGGCTTCCGCATCGGCGGGATCGAGCAGAGCCTGGTCTACCTGCCCGATGTGCTGGCGATCCCCGAGGAAGCCTGGAGCACGATCACGGGCTGCGAGGTGTTCATCTGCGACGCGCTGCGCCGCATCCCGCATCCCAGCCATGCCCATCTGGCGCTGACGCTGGAATGGATCGCGCGTTCGGGCTGCGTGCGGGGCGTGATCACCAACATGCATGTGGATCTGGATTACGACGCCGTCATGCGCGAGACGCCCGAGAATGTCGTTCCCGCCCATGACGGCATGCGGATCGAGCTGATATGACCGCCCTTTTCGACGTCATCCTGCCGGTCTTTCTGGTGGTTGGCTTCGGTTATCTGGTCTGCTGGCGCAGATGGCTGACCGAGGTGGCGGTCGACGGCGTCATGCGCTTTGCGCAGAACTTCGCCCTGCCGGTGCTGCTGTTCGGCGCCATTGCCCGGCTGGACCTGGGGGCGAACTACAACCCGCTGCTGCTCTTGGCCTTCTACAGCGGCGCGCTTCTGTCCTTTGCGCTGGGGACCGGCCTGTCGGTCTATTGGCTGAAGCGGCCCGTCGAGGACGCCATCGCCATCGGCTTCGTCTGCCTGTTCTCGAACTCGCTGCTTCTGGGGGTGCCGATCACCGAGCGCGCCTATGGGCCCGAGGCGGTGCTGGGCAACTTCACCATCATCTCGGTGCATTCGCCGCTGCTTTACACCTTCGGCATCACCGCGATGGAATTCGCCCGGGCCCGGGGCCAGAACCTGTCCGTGGGCGGGGTGGCGCTGCGGGCGCTGTCGGGCGTGCTGCACACGCCGCTGGTCATCGGCATCCTCGGCGGCTTTGCCATGAACCTGCTGACCCAGGCCGGGCTGGTCATGCCCGAGGGCTTCTGGGCGGCGGTCAGGATGATGTCCAGCGCCGCGCTGCCGGCGGCGCTGTTCGGGCTGGGCGGCGTGCTCTATCGCTACCGCCCCGAGGGTGAGGCGCGGGCCATCGCGATGTGCTGCTGCATCTCGCTGCTGCTGCATCCGGCCGTGACCTTCGGGCTGGGCCGGATCTTCGCGCTGAGCATGGCCGAGATGCGCTCGGCCGTGGTGACGGCCGCCATGCCGCCGGGGGTCAACGCCTATCTCTTCGCCGCGCTTTACGGGGTGGCCAAGCGCGTCTCGGCCTCGGCGGTGCTGGTGGCGACGGGCCTGTCGATGCTGACGGTCTGGTTCTGGCTTGCCGCCCTGCCCTGATGCGCAAACGCCGCCCCGAAGGGCGGCGTCCGGCATCACCTCGGCGTCACGCCGCGCAGCCGTTCGGATCTTCGCCGCAGCAGCTCGACGGTGGTGAGCAGCGCGATGGAGAAGATCACCAGCAGCGTCGCCACGGCGAGGATGGCGGGCGAGATCTGCTCGCGGATGCCGTTCCACATCTGGCGCGGGATGGTCTGCTGGTCGGGCCCGGCGATGAACAGCACCGCCACCACCTCGTCGAAGGAGGTCACGAAGGCGAACAGCGCCCCCGAGATCACCCCCGGCAGGATCAGCGGCATGGTGATGCGGAAGAAGGTGGTGCGCGGATTCGCCCCCAGGCTGGCCGCCGCACGGTTCAGCGACTGGTCGAAGCCGATCAGCGTCGCCGTCACCGTGATGATGACGAAGGGGATGCCCAGCGTGGCATGGGCCAGGATCACGCCCAGATAGGTGCCGGCCAGCTTGCCGCAGCCGGGGTTCAGCCCGATCCAGGTCAGCGGCTCGCAGGGGTTCGAGTAGAAGAAGAACATCCCCGTCGCGGTGATGATGATCGGCACGATCATGGGCGAGATCAGCATCGCCATGATCGCGCGGCGATAGGGCATCTCGGGCCGCGACAGCCCCAGCGCCGCCAGCGTGCCCAGCACGGTGGCGAGGATGGTCGAGAAGAAGCCGATGATGATCGAGCTTTTCGCCGCATTCACCCATTTCGCGTTCCGCCAGGCATCCGCCCACCAGTTCAGGTCGCGCGGCGCGTCCGGCCGCGCCATGCCGAAGGTCAGCAGGCTGTCATACCAGCGCAGCGAATAGCCGTCTGGGTCGAAGGACAGCATCCGGTCGGTGAAGGTGAAATAGGGCTCGGCGTTGAAGCTTAGCGGGATGATCACCACGATGGGCGCGATCAGGAAGAAGAAGATCGCGCCGCAGATCGCCAGATAGGTGTAGTGCCAGACCTTTTCCAGCGGCGATGCGTAGGTTGGAAGCGCCATGGCCGTTATCCCAGTTTCAGGTTGTCGATGCCGACGAGCCGGTCATAGACCCAGTAGAGGATCAGAACCCCGCCCAGAAGCAGCGCCGCCAGCGCGGCCGCCATCGACCAGTTCAGCGTCTGCGTCATGTGCATCGCGATCATGTTGGAGATCAGCTGGCCCGACGAGCCGCCGACCAGCGCGGGGGTGATGTAATAGCCCACCGCCAGGATGAAGACCAGAAGCGCCCCCGCCCCCAGCCCCGGCAGGGTCTGCGGGAAATAGATGCGGCGGAAGGCGGTCCAGCTGGTCGCGCCCAGGCTGCGCGCGGCGCGCACGTAGCTGGGATTGATCGTGCGCATCACCGAATAGAGCGGCAGGATCATGAAGGGCAGCAGGATATGGGTCATGGCGATGATCGTGCCGGTCTGGTTGAAGATCATCTGCAGCCGCTGGTTGTTGCCGATCACCCCCAGCCAGACCAGCACGTCGTTGACCACGCCCTGCTGCTGCAACAGCACGATCCAGGCCGTGGTCCTGACGAGAAGCGAGGTCCAGAACGGCAGCAGCACCAGGATCATCAGCAGGTTCGACTGCCGCATCGGCAGGGTGGCCAGCAGATGCGCGATCGGAAAGCCCAGCAGGAAGGTGGTGAAGGTGATGACCAGAGACAGCCAGAAGGTGCGCAGGAACAGCTTGCCGTAGATCTGCTGCTGCGCCGGGGCGGCGGTGATGTTGCCCTGCTCGTCGCGGGTGCGGTCCACCGCCGCGAGGTAGAAGTTGGTGGTATAGGGCGAGGAAGCCTCGCGCATCACCGACCACAGCCGCGGGTTGCCCCATCTGGCGTCCATGTCCAGGATCGCCTCGCGATAGGGCGGCTCGATGCCGCCGCGCGCCTGCCGCCCGGCCGAAGTGAACAGCGAACGCGTGCCCGGCATGTCGTAATTGATGCGGGTGCCGACCACGCCCACGGTGCGCGCCTGGGCGGCGGCGGTCAGGTCGGCGGCCAGCGCCGCCCAGGCGGCATCGTCGGGCTCGGTGCCGCGCGGGTTGTCGTGGAACCAGGCGGTCAGCTGCGGCATGTTGGCCGAAAAGCCTTCGTTCTTGACCGACCGCTGCAGCATCTGCCCGATCGGCATCACGAAGGTGATCAGGACGAACAGCAAAAGCGGCAGCACCAGCAGGAAGGCGCGCCGCCGCGCCCGGCGCGAGCTGCGCGCAAGCGCAGACTTCAGCGGGCGGCCGTCGGCGGTTCTCAGCGTTCCGCCTTCGTCGAGGCCGCCGGCCTCGGTCACGATCGCGGCATGGGGGTCAAGGGCTTTGGCCATCTGGGTCCTTCGTCAGGCAATCCTTGGTCGGAAGCCGCGGCCCGAACCAGCGGGCCGCGGCACGATTCAGAGGTCAGTTGGCGAGCCAGCCGTTGAAACGCTCGGCCAGCTCGGCCGAGTGGTCGGCCCAGAATTCCGGGTCGTCCATGACCGCGGTCTGCATGTATTCGGGATTGGTCGGCATATGCGGCCCCATCTCGGTCTTGCCGTCCTGATACAGCCCGACCAGCGCCGTCGAGCTTTGCCGCGACGGGCCATAGGCGATGTATTTCGCCTGATTGGCCAGCTGTTCGGTGGCGGTGGCGAATTTCAGGTATTCCAGCGCCGCCTCGGGATTGGGCGAGCCCTTGGGAATGACGAACATGTCCATGTCCATGTATTGCCCGTCCCAGATGATCTCGAAGGGCTTGCCCTCGCCGACCATGGCGTCGAAGAAGCGGCCGTTATAGCCGGTCGCCATCACCACCTCGCCATCGGCCAGCAGCTGCACCGGCTGGGCGCCGGCCTCCCACCAGACCACGTCGCGCTTGATGGTGTCGAGCTTGGCGAAGGCGCGGTCGACGCCTTCGGGCGTGCCCAGCACCTCATAGATCTGGTCGGGCGCCACGCCGTCGGCGATCAGCGCCAGATACAGGGTGCGCTTGGGGTTCTTGGGCAGGCCGCGCTTGCCCGGGAACTTGGCGGTGTCGAAGAAATCCGCCGCGGTGGAAGGTTTCTCGCCTTCGAATTTCGTGGTGTCGAAGGCGATGACCGTGCCCCAGAAGATGTTGGCCACGGCGCATTCCTGCAATGCGCCGGGGATGAAGTCCTCGGTGGCGGGCGTGCCGTCCGGCGCGGCCGGCAGGATGGCGGGGTCGATCTCGACCAGCGCGCCCTCGTCGCAAAGCCGGATCGCGTCCGAGACCTCGATATCGAAGACGTCGCCGGTGACGTTGCCCGCCTCGACCTGCGCCTTCAGCGGCGTGGCCGGGTTGTCGGCGGCCAGCATGTTCACCTTGATGCCGGTCTGTTCGGCGAACGGAATGTTATAGGCCTCGACCTGCGATCTTTCATAGGCGCCGCCCCAGGAGACGACGTTGACCTCCTTGTTCTGGGCATGGGCCGCCAGACCGAGGCTGCACAGCGCCGAGGTCAGGATCAGAGTGGTTTTCATGATTTACTCCCGTTGGTGTTTCGGCTCTCTGGCCGTTCTTTGGCCCGTGCGGGCTTTCGGCGGGCCGCGGCGGGACGATGCCCGCCGCGGCAATCGCATCAGTTCGACGCCAGCCAGGCGTTGAACCGCTCTTGCAGCTCGGCGTCGTGATCGACCCAGAAGTCGAGATTCGAGGCCAGCGCGTTTTCGAGGTTCTCGGCATAGGTGGGCAGGTTCGGCCCCATCGGCACCTCGGTGCCCTCGATATTGCCGACCAGCGCGGCGGCCGAGACGCGCGGCGGACCATAGCTGATGAACTCGGCGGCGCGGGCCTGCTGCTCGGGCGCGGTCGAGAAGGCGATGAACTCCTTCGCGGCCTCGGGGTTGGGGGCGCCCTTCGGCATCACCCAGCCCTCCATCTCGTAGATCTGGCCGTCCCAGACGATATTGAAGGGCTTGCCCTCCTGCTGGGCGGCGTTGAAGATCCGGCCGTTGAAGGCGAAGGCCATCGAGACCTCGCCATCGGCCAGCAGTTGCGGCGGCTGGGCGCCGGCTTCCCACCAGATCACGTTGTTCTTGATGCTGTCGAGCTTGGCGAAGGCGCGGTCGACGCCCTCGGGCGTGCCCAGCACCTCATAGACCTGATCGGGCGCGACGCCGTCGGCCATCAGGGCGAATTCCAGGTTGAACTTGGCGCCCTTGCGCATGGTGCGCTTGCCGGGGAACTTGGCCGTGTCGAAGAAATCCGCCGCGCCGGCCGGCTTGGCATCCGGGAACTTCGTGTCGTCATAGGCCAGGATCATCGAATAGACGTCCGTGCCGACGAAGCAGTCGGTGATCGCGCCCTCGATGAAATCCTCGGCGGCCGGGGTGCCGTCGGCGGCGGGGGTCAGGATCGCCGGATCGATCTCTTCCAGCAGGCCCTCGTCGCAAAGCCGCACGGCATCGGCATATTCGACCGAGGCCACGTCGATCGAGACATTGCCCGCCTCGACCTGCGCCTTGACCGGGGTCGCGGGGTTGTCGGCATCCGAGACCTGGACCTTGATGCCGGTCTTGGCCTCGAAGGGCTTGGCATAGGCCTCGACATGGCTCATGCCGTAGGCGCCGCCCCAGGACAGCAGGTTGACCTGCTTGTCCTGCGCCTGGGCCGCAGCCGCGACGGCGATCAGCGCAGTGGTCAGTATCAGCGTGCGTTTCATCATAACTCCCTGGTTTCTTGCTCGATGCACACTCAGACCGGATCGAGGGCGCGGGCGTCCTCGGGATGCCAGCCGATCCGTATCGTCTCGCCGGGCGACAGTTTCACCTGGCCCAGCGTATTGCGGTATTTCATCACGAAATCGTCCTGGCCGGCGACATGCAGCCGCGCCCGCAGGATGTCGCCCATATAGATCACGTCGCGCACCTGCGCCTCGATGGTATGGGCGCCGGCCGGCATGAGATCCGGCTTGAACTCGACCCGCTCGGGCCGGATCGAGACGGTGGTCGGCCGGCCGCTTTCGCGGATGTTCACGGCGGTGGCGTCGATCAGCTCGCCATTGCCCAGCCGCACCAGCGCCTTGTCGCCCTGAAGCTGCTCGATGGTGCCGCGCAGGGCGTTGTTCTCGCCGATGAAGCCGGCGACGAAGCTGTTCTCGGGCTGCTCATACAGCACAGGCGGCGGCGCGAGCTGCTGGATGCGGCCGTCGTTGAATACGGCGATGCGGTCCGACATGGTCAGCGCCTCGCCCTGGTCGTGGGTGACATAGACCACGGTGATGCCCAGCCGGTCGTGCAGCGCCTTGATCTCGAACTGCATGTGCTCGCGCAGCTGCTTGTCGAGCGCGCCCAGCGGCTCGTCCATCAGGACCAGCTTGGGGTCGAAGACCAGCGCGCGGGCCAGCGCGATCCGCTGCTGCTGGCCGCCCGAAAGCTGGGCCGGGCGGCGGTTCTTGAACTGGCCCATCTGCACCATCTCCAGCGCGCGGGTGATGCGGCTCTCGCGCTCTTCCTTGGACATGCCGCGCACTTCCAGCGGAAAGGACAGGTTCTCGCCCACGCTCATATGCGGAAACAGCGCGTAGTTCTGGAACACCATGCCGATGCCGCGCCGGTGGGGCGGGACGTCGTTGATGTTCCTGCCGTCCAGGCGAATCTCGCCATGCGTCGCCGTCTCGAAGCCGGCGAGCATCATCAGGCAGGTGGTCTTGCCCGAACCGGACGGGCCAAGCATGGTCAGAAATTCGCCCTTGCCGATGGTCAGGTTCAGATCCTTGACGACAAGCGTCTGACCATCATAGCTTTTCTGGACGTGATCGAAGACAACGAAAGCGTCGTTGCCGGGGTCAGCTGTCACGATGCGGGCTCCCTGTTTCTGTTGGTTCTTCGTTCCGCCCCCCGACAGTAATCGGCGCCTGTCAGGGAATGCAACTCACTTGTCAGGGCGGCGGGCAGGACGCAGGCGACGAAGTCGGTGTCGCATTGCGTCACTGCCCTTTCGCCCGGCAAATCTCAGCTTTCTGGTGGGAGTTCGCGCGACCGTCCGTTCGCATCCAGCGCCACGAAGACGAAGGTGGCCTGCGTGACCTTCTGCATCTCCACCCCCTCGCGCGAGCGCCGCCAGGCCTCGACATGCAGCTGCATCGAGCTGCGCCCCTCGCGCAGGATGCGGGCGAAGACCGAGACCTCGTCCCCGACCTTGACCGGCTGGTGAAAGGTGAAGCTGTCCACCGCCACCGTGGCGCAGCGCCCCCGCGCCCGCCGGGCGGCGACATTGCCCGCCGCAAGGTCCATCTGCGACATCAGCCAGCCGCCGAAGATATCCCCCGCCGGGTTGGTGTCCGCCGGCATGGCGGTGGTGCGGATCGCGGGCTCGCCCCGCGGATAGTCGTCCTGCGTCATGCGCGTCCCTCGTGCTTGCGTGCTGCTTGCCGGGCCGCGAAGCGCCCGCCCGCGCAAGCTGACCGCCGCCGCGCGCGCCGTCAATGCCCGGCGGAGTCAGCGAAAGCGATAGAGGTCGGCATCGGGATCGGCGTGCCCGTCGATGCGCCGCGTGGTCACTTCGGCGGCAATGACGGAATAGGTGATGCCGTTGCCGCCGAAGCCCATCACCGCATGGCAGCGCCGGCAGCCCGGCACCGCGTCGAAGATCGGCAGCCCGTCATCGCTGTCGCCGAAGGCCGCGGCCCAGCGATAGGCCGGGCGGCCGATGCGGATGCCGCAGGTCTCGCGCAGCTTGCGGGCGATCTCGGCGGCGTTGCGGCGCAGCTTCTCCGGGTCCTGATAGGCGTCGGGGCTGGCCTCGTCCTCGCCGCCGGCGATGATCCGGCCGGTGGGCGTGGTGCGGAAATACAGGTAGGGATCGGCGGCCTCCCAGACCAGGAAATCCCGCAGCCAGGCCGGATGGCGCACCCCCTCGGCCGAGGCGAGGGCCCAGGTCGAGATGATGCGGTGATGCGCCGAGACGAGCTGCGGCAGGAATTCGTAGCCGGTGCAGAACACCGCATGGCCCGCCACCACCACCCGCCCGGTCGAGAAACCCAGCGCCACGCCGTCCGCCAGTTCGGCGAAATCCGTGACCTCGAAGGGCGAGACGATCTCGGCCCCGCGCTCTTGCGCCACCCGCAGCAGCCCCGCCGTCAATTGCGCCGGATTGGCCGAGGCCGAGGCGGCCGAGACGATGGCGCCGGTGCGGTCGATGCCGAATTCCCCGAGCAGGCGCTGGCGGGGGATGAACTCGGCCGCGATGCCGGTCTCGCGGCGCAGCGCCGCCTCGGTCTCCAGCGCGCGAAAGCCCATCTCGTCCCCGGCAAGATAGAGCGCCCGCTTGCGCTGCATCTGGCAGTCGAGGCCCAGGCGGCGCCACAGGCGCAGCAGTTCCTCGACCGCCTTGACCGAGCGTCGCCAGGCCCGCGCTGCCTTGTCGGGGCCGATCTGGCGCATGAGCCGGCTCAGCGGCACGTCGATCTCGTGCTGGATCATCGCCGTCGAGGCGAGCGATGAGCCCCGCACCGGCTGGCGGCGATCCACCAGCAGCACCCGCCGCTTGCGCCGGGTCAGCCGCTCGGCCAGCAGCGCCGCGGAAATGCCGGTACCGACGATCACCACGTCCCAGCGCCGCTGCGAGGGCGCCGCCCGATGCTCTGCCGAGATATGCGGCGTCTCGGCCCAGAAGGGCTGCGCCGTGCGGAGCCGCCGCTTGAGGGTGCGCCGCGTGCCGGTCATGTCTTGTCGGCCCAGGCCATCTCGCCCGGCGGAAGGGCGGGCGGCCGATAGAGTCCCGCCGCGCCGTCGCGGTCCCGCTTCAGCACCGAAAGCGTGCCGTCCGCCTCAAGAATGGCGAACTTGACATCGGCAAGGTCGGCCACGCCCTTCTCGCGCAGCTTGGCGTAAAGCTCTCCCATGCCGATGCCCTGCCGGCGCAGGCGGTCGTGATGGACGCGGCCCTCGGTGACGACGATGCGCGGCCGGCCCTCGAACAGCCGCGACAGCAGGTCCGAGGACAGGATCGCCTCGTCCACCAGCTTGTTGAAGGCCGCGACCAGGAAGATGGCGAACATGGCGGGCAGCAGGGGCACGTCGGGATAGAACAGCGAATCGCCCACCGCCGAGCCGATGGCGATGACCAGCAGGAACTCGACGATGGAAAGCTGCGCCACCGTGCGCCCGCCCAGCCAGCGCATCAGCGCCAGCGTGTAGAAATAGATGATGACGGTGCGGAAGAAGACCTCCCAGGCGAAGCCCAGCTGCTGATCGCCCAGGAAGATGCGGTGAAGGTCTTCAAGCATGGCTGTCCCCCGGCCCGCGCCGGTTCTGGCGCCAGAAGACAAGCCGCGACGGCCGGCGCCGGTTCCACGCCCCGGCCTGAAGCGGTCAGACGGCGAGGAAACCCCCATCCAGCGGCAGCACCGCGCCGGTGACCATGCGGCTGTCGTCCGAGAGCAGCAGCGCGATGCCTTGCGCGACCTCCTCGGCCTCGGCGAAGCGATTGAGCGGGTGGCGCACCATCATCGGCTGGCTTTTCGCCGGGTCCGACCAGGCCTCGGCCGCCAGTTCGGTCAGGGTGATGGTGGGCGCCACAGCATTCACGCGGATGCCATGCGGGCCAAGCTCCTTGGCCAGCACGCGGGTCGCGCCCTCCAGCCCCGCCTTCGAGGCGGCATAGCACAGGTGATCCTGAAAGCCGCGATGGCCGGCGATCGAGGTGATGTTGACGATGGCGCCGCCGCCCGCCGCCAGGCGGGCGCGGGCGAATTCCTGGCAGCAGATCAGCGCCGCGCGCAGGTTGATGCCCAGCACCGCCTCGTATCCGGCCTCGGTCATGTCGAGCACGCTTTCCAGCACGTTGATGCCGGCGCTGTTGATCAGGTAGTCGGCCGTCCCCGCCTCGGCCATGGCGGCACGGGTGGCGGCCGGGTCGGCCAGGTCGACGCGGATGCCGCGCGCGCCGCTCTCGGCCGCGAGGCTGTCGAGGTCGGATTGCGTGCGCGACAGCGCCACGACCTTCGCGCCGCGTTCGGCCATCAGGCGCGCGCAGGCGCGGCCGATCCCTTTGCCCGCGCCGGTGATGATGACGGTCTTGCCCGAGAATTGCATGGTTCCTCGCATGTTCGGTTCGGCGGCAGGGCCGCCCTGTTCAGTTCGGCGGCAGCGCCGCCATGGTGGTGCGGATCTGCCGCGCCGTGGATTGCAGCGCCAGGAAGGCGGCGTGGCGCGCGTCCTGCCGCCCCCGGCTGGCGGGATCGGGGGCGCAGCGCGTGGCGATGCGCGACATGGCGGGCATGGCCGTCAACAGGTCGGGGAACAGCCCCGCCGCCACCGCGCCCAGCATGGCCGAGCCGAGCAGCACCGGCTCGGGGCATTCCGTCACCTCGACCGGCAGCCCGGTGGCATCCGCCAGAAGCTGCCGGGTCAGCGGATGCGCGCCGGCGCCACCGCTGACGCTGATCGTCTGAACCGGGGCGCCGTTCTGCGCCTGGGTCTCGATGATCTGCCGCAGGCCATAGCCGAGGCCGCAGATCCCGGCGACGTAAAGCGCGACCAGCGAATCCGGCCCGGTCTCCATCCCCTGGCCCATGATGACGGCGCGGGCATGAGGATCGGCGAAGGGCGCGCGGTTGCCCAGGAATTCGGGCACCACATGCAGCTCATCCGCCAGCCGCACGGCGGCGCTGGCATCGCCCGCCAGCTCCAGCGCCCGGTCGGCCAGCCATTGCGGCAGGGACTTGCCCGCCGCCTCGGCCAGCGCCGTCGCCTCGGCCGTGGCGGGATGCAGCTGCACCAGCTGGTCGATGGCGGCGCCGGCGGCGGATTGCCCGCCCTCGTTCAGCCACATGCCGGGCACCATGGCGGAGTAATAGGGGCCCCAGACGCCCGGCACGAAGGCCGGCTCACGCGTGGTGGTCATGGTGCAGGAGGAGGTGCCGAAGACATAGCCCAGGCAGGCCGTCGCATCGCCCCCGGCCGCGACCGTGCCGACACCGCCGGCATGGGCGTCGATCAGCCCCGCCGCCACGGCGATGCCGGGGCGCAGGCCCATGGCCTCGGCCGCGGCCTCGGTCAGCCCCTGCCCCAGCGGCGTGCCGGGATCGACGACGCGGGCGCCTATGCGGGCAAAACCGTCATCGGCCAGATCGCCCAGCCCGATCTGGCGGAAATAATCCGCGTCCCAGCGCCCTTCATGCGCCAGATAGGTCCATTTGCAGGTGACGGTGCAGGCGGACCGCTCCAGCGCGCCGGTCGCCTTCCAGGTCAGGAAATCGGTGAGGTCGAAGAAATGCGCCGCCGCGGCATAGACCTCGGGCCGGTTCTCGCTGAGCCACAAGAGTTTCGGCGTCTCCATCTCGGGCGAGATGCGGGTGCCGACATATTTCAGCACGTCATGGCCCTGCGCATTGATGCGCTCGGCCTGCTCGACGGCGCGGTGGTCCATCCAGACGATGATGTCGCGCTCGGGATAGGCGGGATCGCCCACCGGCAAGGTCGCATCCCCCGCCCCGCGCACGACCAGCGAGCAGGTGGCGTCGAAGCCGATGCCCGCGACCTGCGCCGGATCGATCCCGGCGCGGGCCACGCTGTCCCGGACGGAATCGCAGACCGCGCGCCAGACCTGCTCGCTGGACTGTTCGGCGATCACGCCGCGCTCGCGATGCATCTCGATGGGGCGCTTGGCGGTGGCAAGCAGGCGGCCCGCGCGGTCGAAGACCCCGGCCCGGGCCGAGCCGGTGCCCACGTCGATGCCGATCAGATGCTGGTCCATGGCGCTTCTCCGTTCCGGGTGCCGGGCGTCAGACGCGGTCGAAATTGGTCGGCAGCACCAGCATGTCGCGGATGGTGACGGTGCGCTTGCGGGTCAACATGTATTCGACCGCATCCGCGACCTCTTCCGCGTCGATCAGGCTGCCGGATTCCCTGGCCTTGCGCAGGTTCTCCTCGGGCCAGTCGGCCAGCAGCGCCGAGACCACCGGGCCGGGCGAGACCTGCATGACGCGCACCCCGTGCGGGATCATCTGCCGGCGCATGGTCTGCACGAAACAGGTCATCGCCCATTTCGAGGCGGCATAGACCGGCTCCCACCAGGTCGGGAAATGCCCGGCGATCGAGCAGGTGACGACGATGTCGCCGGTCTTGCGCGCGCTCATATGCGGCACGACCGCGTGGACGTTCTTCATCACCGCGTTCACGTTCAGGTTCAGCATCCGGTCGATCGCCTCGGGCGTCGTCTCGGTCAGGTCGCCGCCGATATAGGTGCCGGCATTGCAATAGAGGATGTCGATGTGATCGACCTTGGCCAGCACCTCGGGGATCATGGCGGCGCAGCTGTCGCTGTCCAACAGGTCCGTCACCTGCGGGATCGCGCGCTCGCCCAGCTTGCCGGCCAGTTCGGCCAGCGCCGCCTGGTTGCGGTCCGCCATGACCACGGTGGCGCCGCGCGCCAGCAGCCGCTCGGTGGTGGCCAGCCCGATCCCCGAGGCCGCACCGGTGATGACGGCGATCTTGCCGTCCAGCGATTCAGACATTCCGTTCTCCTGTCTTTCTAATGGGTTGGGCGGGGCTCAGCGCCATTCGCGCCCGATATAGATGGCCAGCAGGATGATCGCGCCCTTGATGACGTCCTGCAGATAGGGGTTGATGCCCATCAGGTTCAGGCCGTTGTTCAGGATGCCCAGCAGCACCGCACCGATCAGCGTGCCCAGGATCAGCCCGCGCCCGCCCGAGATGGCGGTGCCGCCCAGCACCACGGCGGCGATGGCGTCAAGTTCGAAGCCCTGGCCGGCATTGGGCTGGCCGCTCATCAGCCGCCCGGTCAGGATCACCGCGGCCAGCGCCGAGGTCAGGCCCGAGATGCCGTAGACCGCCAGCTTCACCCGCTGGGTCTTGACGCCGGAAAGCCGCGCCGCGGTCTCGTTGCCGCCAAGCGCATAGACATGGCGGCCGAAGGCGGTGCGCTGCAAGAGCACCCAGGCCACCGCATAGATCACCACCATGATGATGACCGGCACCGGCACCACGCCGATGCGCCCCACCCCGAACCAGGAAATCCAGCTGGGGATGCCGCTGATCGGATAGCCGCCGGAATAGATCAGGCCCAGGCCGCGCGCCATGCCCATGGTGGCCAGCGTCACGATGATCGCCGGCATCCGGCCCCAGGCGACCAGCACGCCGTTCGCCAGCCCGATGCCCAGGCCGATCAGCAGCCCGACAAGCAGCGCCGCCGGCGCGGGCAGGCCCATGTTGACCATCATCCCCGCGCTCAGCGTGCCGACCAGCGCCATGACCGCGCCGACCGACAGGTCGATGCCGCCGGTCAGGATCACGAAGGTCATGCCGACCGCGAGGATGCCGACGACCGACACCTGCCGCAGCACGTTCAGGATGTTGTTCAGGCTGAAGAAATTGTCACTGGCCAGCCCCATCAGGATCGAGACGACGATCAGCCCGATCAGCGGCAGCGCCAGGGGCGAATGCAGCAGGCGGCCAAACGAGAAGCCGCCGGTTTTCCCGGCCGCGCCGGTGTTTGCGTCATGCGACATGTTCAACTCTCCCGGTCGTAGCATGGGTCATGATGGTTTCGGAATCGATCTGCTCGCCCTCGACCGTGGCCACGATCCCGCCCGAGCGGAACACGCAGACCCGGTCGGACATGCCGATCACCTCGGGCAGTTCGGACGAGATCATGATGATGGCGCCGCCCTTCTCGGTGAAGGCGCGCATCAGCGCATAGATTTCCGCCTTGGCGCCGACATCGATGCCGCGCGTCGGCTCGTCGAAGATCAGCACCTGCATGTCGTGGTTCAGCCAGCGGGCGATGACGACCTTCTGCTGGTTGCCGCCCGACAGGGTGTCGACGCGGGCATGCGGCCCCTGCGCCTTGACGCGGACCTGCGCCATGGCGGCCTGCGTCGCGGCCAGTTCCTTCTTGAGGTCGATGAACCAGTGGTTCTTGCGATACTTGCCGTAATTGTTCAGCGAGACGTTCTGCAGGATCGAGAAGCTGGTGATCAGCCCCTGCTCCTTGCGGCTTTCGGGCAAGAGGCCGATGCCATGCGCCAGCCCCTCGTCCGGGCCGCGGAAGCGTTTCTCGATCCCGTCCACCCTGACCTTGCAGCACTGGGCCGGGTATGCGCCCAGCATGGCCAGCACCGTTTCCGTGCGGCCCGAGCCGACCAGCCCGGCAAAGCCCAGGATCTCGCCCTTGCGCAGGGCGAAGCGCGAGACGGGGCCGCCCTTCTTCAACTGCACCTCCTCGACCTCGACCACCACCGGGGCCGAAGGGTTGGCAGCGGGCTTGGGCGGGAAGTTGTTCTCGATCCGCCGGCCGACCATCATCTCGACCAGTCGATCGTTATCGACCTCGGAAACCGCGCAGGAGCCGATGAATTCGCCGTCGCGCAGGACTGTGATGCGGTCGCAGATCTCGAAGATCTCTTCGAGGTGATGCGAGATGAAGATGATCGCCACGCCCTGCCTGCGCAGCTCGCGCATGACCTTGAACAGGTGCTCGACCTCGGAGGGGGTCAGGGTCGCGGTCGGCTCGTCCAGCACCAGGATGCGGGCATTGAGCGACAGCGCCTTGGCGATCTCGACGAATTGCTGCTCGGCGACCGAGAGGCGGTGCACCGGCACGTCCAGGGCCACGTCGACGGCCAGCTGGCGCATGATCTCGGCGGCGCGCTTGCGCATCGCCTTGCGGTCCAGCATCCCCAGCGGCCCGCGCATCTCGCGCGCCAGGAACATGTTCTCGACCGCGTCAAGATAGGGGATCAGGCTGAATTCCTGGAACACGATGCCGATGCCGGCGGCGATGGCCTGGTCGTAATCGGCGAAATGGCGCTCGGTCCCCTCGATGCGGATCGTGCCCTCGCTGGGCTGGATGATGCCGCAAAGGATCTTCATCAGCGTGGACTTGCCGGCGCCGTTCTCGCCCAGAAGCGCATGGACCTCGCCGGCGCGGACCTGCATGTCGACGCCGTGCAGGACCTCGATCTTGCCGAAGCTTTTTCGGATTCCGTTCAGTTCCAGCATGATGCCCTCCTGAATGGCTGGGAAATGCCCCGCCCCCGCGACATGCGGGGGCGGGCGCGGGGAGGAACCCTTACCAGCTGAACTCGGCAGCGTTCTCGGCGTCAACGACCATGACGTCGATCGGCACTTCCTTCGGCACCACGCGGGCGCCCCATTTCTGCGCCAGCGCCATGGCCAGGCCGACGCGGACCTGATCGCGCGGGAATTGCGCGGTGGTCTCGATGAACGGGCCGCCCGCAGCGATGGCCTGCACCGCTTCCGGCGCACCGTCCACCGAAGTCAGCTTGATGTCCTTGCCCGAGCCCTGGATCGCGGCCAGCGCGCCCATGGCGCCGCCGTCGTTGACCGAGAAGATGCCGGCCAGGTTCGGATGCGACTGGATCATGTTCTCGACCACGCCCAGCGCGACCGAGCGGTCCTGACGGCCGTTCTGGGTGGTGACCAGGGTGATCTCGGGGAATTCTTCCAGCGCCGCCTTGCAGCCCTCGACCCGCTGCAGGATCGGCACGACCGGGATGCCGTCGAGGATCGCGACCTCGCCTTGGCCACCCAGCGCGTCGCCCAGATACTTGCAGGACATGTAGCCGGCATCGCGGTTCTTCGAGCCGACGAAGGTGTCCACCGGGCCGTTGGCGTTCGCATCGACTGCGACCACGGTGACGTCGGCGGCCTTGGCGGCATGGACGGCGGCCTCGATCCCGGCGCTGTCGGTCGGGTTCAGCAGCAGGATGTCGATGTTCTGCTGCAGCATGTCCTCGACATCCGAGATCTGCTTGGCGACGTCATGGCCGGCATCGGTCACCACCACATCCGCGCCGAGGCTGGCTGCGGCTTCCTTCAGCGCCTCCTGCATGGACACGAAATAGGGGTTGTTCAGCTCCTGGAAGGTCATGCCGATCTTGAGCTTGTCCTGCGCCAGAGCCGGGGCCGCCAGCAGCGCCAGCGCGGCCGAGGCGGTAAGAAGTTTCGATTTCATCAGGGTTCCCTCCCATCTGGATGAAAGCAGGCAAAGCCTGCGCGTCTCCGGGCGGCGCCGCGCCGCCCGAATTGGTGAAATTCGCTTTTCGGGTCCTTGTCAGTCCGCCATGACCAGCGCCTTCTGGGCCGCGAATGTCGCGCGGAACTGCGAGGGCGACATTCCCTTGAGCTTCAGGAAATGCCGGTTGAAGTTCGACAGGTTCGAAAACCCGACCTCGTAGCAGATCTCGGCCACCTTGATGTCGGGATCGGTCAGCAGCATCTGGCAGGCCAGGTCGACGCGCAGCTGGTTGCGATAGCGCACCAGCGTGGTGCCGGTATGGCGTTTGAAGGCGCGGGAAAAGGCGCTTTGGCTTTGCCCGACCATCTCGGCCAACTCGCCCTCCTCGACCTGCTCGGTCAGGTGCTCGCGCAGATAGGCCAGCGCGCGGTTGATGCCGCCGTCATGGGTGCGGGTCAGGTCCAGCTCGAAGCTGAGGCTGGCCAGCACCTCGTATTCCGAGGCATTGGCCAGGATGTCCAGGATCTCCCAGAACAGCGCCAGGCGGCGGATGCCCTGCGCCTCGATCAACCGCTCGACCAGCGGGCGGACGCGGGCGCTGGTCGCGTCGTCGAAAAGCAGGCCGCGGCGCGAGCGGTCCAGAAGCGGGCGCAGCGCCTCCATCTCGGGCATGGCGGCGCAGGCATCCTCGATGAAGGGCTCGGGGAACTGGATCACCAGCGAGCGCAGCGGCACGATCTCGCCGGGCGGGATGTCGCTGATCCAGTTCTGCGGCAGGTTCGGGCCGGTCATGATCAGCTGGCCGGGCCGGAAGCTGCCGACATGGTCGCCGATATAGAAGGTGCCCGAGGTGGCGACGACCAGATGGATCTCGTATTCGGGATGATAATGCCAGCGCACCGTTCGGA
>WKJB01000071.1_pt1 | contig 35711 bp, 34 predicted proteins | sample 5403331 | NCBI WGS metagenome assembly WKJB01 (sample SAMN13198853, study PRJNA488119) | plastic metagenome | isolation source: water-polyurethane dispersion (WPUD) containing a polyether... | place: Mexico: Mexico City | collected 2016 | reverse complement strand
CGTGGCCGAACAGGGTGCCGGGTTCCGGGATCTGCGACGCGATGGTGCCATCCGCCGGGGCGGTGAGGGCGGCGCGGACGGCGCCTTGCGCGACATAGCCCAGAAGCTCGCCGGTGCGGACCGCGTCGCCGCGCGCAAGGGCGGGCAGGCCGTCGTCGCTGCCGCGCGGCAGGAAGCGGCCGATGTCGGGGCTGCGCGCGGCGGCGGTCGCCGTCGCCGGCTGCGTCCGGGCCGCGGCGGCCGGTGCGGGTCCGGCCGGCAGGACCAGGCGCAGGAACATGTCCCCGCCCTCGATCTCCAGCGTGCCGACGCCATGCGCGCGCATCGCGTCCAGAAGCCGGGTAAGGTCTTGCTTGTCGAACATCACTGCCATCCCCCCTGCCGGATCCGGAACGCTTCCAGCTCGGCGCGGAGTCCGGCCAGGCTTTCCTGCTGCGCCCTTGCGGCCTCGGCCGCCTCGGCCAGCGTCACCCGGCGAAAGCGCAGGCGGTCGCCCGGCCGGGCCTGCGCGATGCGCCACAGGTCGGGCTCGATGACCGCCGCGATCTTGGGATAGCCGCCCATGGTCGCGGAATCGGCCAGCTGGATGATCGGCTGCCCGCCGCCCGGCACCTGAACGATCCCCGGCGCGATCCCGTGCGAGCGCAATTCGCCCGACGCGGCATAGGCCAGCGGCTCGCCCTCCAGCCGATAGCCCTGGCGGTTGCTTTGCTGGCTGACCGCGTAGGGCGTGGTCCAGAACGCCTCGCGCGAGGCCGGGGCGAAATCCTCGTATTCGGCCGAGGGCAGGGCGCGCAATTCGATCTCTGCGACCCCCGGGGCACGCAGCGCGGGCATGGTCAGGCTGAACCCCGCAATCGGCAGCGGCGCGGTATCCGCCGCGGCGCGCAGCAGGTCGCCGGCGGCAAGGACGCGGCCTTCCAGCCCGCCGAAGCCTTCGCGCAGCTGCGTGCTGCGCGAGCCCAGCACCGCCGGCACGTCGATCCCGCCGGGCAGGGCCAGATAGGTGCGGGCGCCCGATGTCATCGGGCCAAGCTCCAGCACCTCGCCCTCGTCCGCCATGCCCGCCCAGACCCGGGGCAGGGGGCGGCCGGCCAGCGTCGCGCCGCAGGCCGCGCCCGCCAGCGCAAAGGCGCCGGCCTGCCGGAACCGGAACCGTGCCGGGGTCAGCGGGATTTCGAGCGTCGCGGCATCCTCGCCATTGCCCAGCATCATGTTGGCGATGCCATGCGACAGGGCGTCCATGACCCCGGCGCGGCCCAGGCCCTGCGACCAGTAGCCGTCGCGTCCCAGGTCCTGCACCGTCGCGCCCGGCGGAATGAAAAGAACCTCGATCATGCCTTGACCTCGACAGGGTTGAAGCGGATCCGGTCGCCGGGCCGCAGCAGTGCGGCGGGGCTGCGTTCGGGGTCGAAGAAGGACAGGCCGGTGCTGCCGATGGTGTTCCAGCCGCTGGGGCCCGCCGAGGCCGAGACCCCGGTCTGCAGCCCCGCCAGCGACAGCGACCCGCCCGGCAGCCGGGGCAGCGGCACCTTGCGGCGCGGCGTTTCCAGCCGGGGATCCAGGCCGCCCAGGTAGCAATAGCCGGCATGGCTGCCGACCGCATAGACCGTGTATTCCGGCGCGGCATGCAGGCGCACCACCGCGTCCACCGGCAGGCCGGTCATCTCGGCCACCTCGGCCAGATGCGGGCCGTCATAGGCCATGTCGATGGCCAGAAGCCGGCCCTCGACCTGCTTGCGGATGCCGCTTTCCCACAGCGCGGTCAGGTCCTTCTCGATCCGGTCGAGTTCGGTCGGGACATGGTCCAGAAGCAGCGTGAGGTTCGTCATGCCGGGCACGGCTTCGCGGACACCCTTCCAGGTGGCGGCCTCGTCGGCGACGGCCCAGATACGCTGCTGGTTGGCAAGGTCGAAGGGGCAGGAGGGCTGGAACAGCACCGCCCGGCTGCCGATCATGGAAAGCTTCGCGTCAGGCATGGCGGGATTTCCGGGTTTCGAGCCAGTGTTCGAGATGGTGGATGCTGACCCCCCCGGCCGAGAAGCCGGGCTCTGCCAGCATCTGCCGGTGCAGGGGGATATTCGTCGAGACGCCTTCCACCCGCGCCTCGGCCAGCGCGGTGCGGGCGCGGGCCAGCGCCTCGTCGCGGTCGCCGCCATGGGCGATGATCTTACCGATCATCGAATCGTAGCTCGCCGGGATCTCCGAACCGGCGCCCACATGGGTATCCACGCGGATGCCCGGCCCGCCGGGCATATGCATCGCCGTGATCCGGCCGGGGCTGGGGGCAAAGCTGTCCGGGTCCTCGGCATTGATCCGGCATTCGATGGCATGGCCCAGGCTGCGCACCTGGTCCTGGGTGATCGGCAGCGGCTTGCCGCGCGCCACGTCGATCTGCATGGCGAGGATGTCCAGGCCGGTGACCATTTCCGTCACCGGATGCTCGACCTGGATGCGGGTGTTCATCTCGATGAAATAGAACTGCCCGTCCTCGTAGAGGAATTCGAAGGTGCCGGCGCCGACATAGCCGATCCGGCGGCAGGAGGCGGCGCAGCGTTCGCCGATTTCCGCGATCAGCGCCCGGTCGATGCCCGGCGCCGGCGCTTCCTCGATCAGCTTTTGGTGGCGACGCTGCATCGAGCAGTCGCGGTCGCCCAGCCACAGCGCATGTCCATGCGCATCGGCAAGCACCTGGATCTCCACATGGCGCGGCCTTTCGAGGAATTTCTCGATATAGATGTCCGCATTGCCGAAGAAGCGGCCGGCCTCTTGCCGGGTGACCATGAAGGCATCGGCCAGCTCGGATTCGGTCCGCACGACGCGCATGCCGCGCCCGCCGCCGCCGCCGGCCGCCTTCAGGATGACGGGATAGCCGATCCCGGCGGCGATCCGGCGGATGGCGTCGGGATCGTCCGGCAGCACGCTGTCCGGGCCGGGCACGCAGGGCACGCCGGCGGCGATCATGGCGCGCTTGGCCTCGACCTTGTCGCCCATCATCCGCATGACCGAGGCGCTGGGTCCGACCAGCCGCCGGCCCGCGGCCTCGACGGCCTCGGCGAATTCCGGGCGTTCGGAGAGGAAGCCATAGCCGGGATGGATCAGGCCCGCGCCGCTGGCCTCGGCGGCTGCCAGAAGCGCGGGGATGTTCAGATAGCTCTTGGCGGCGGGCGCGGGCCCGATGCAGATCGCCTGATCGGCCAGGTGCAGCCAGGCGGCGTCGCGATCCGCCTCGGAATGCGCGCAGACGACGCGCAGGCCAAGCCGGCGGCAGGCGCGGATGATGCGCAGGGCGATCTCGCCCCGGTTGGCCACCAGCAGGCAGTCCATGTCGATCGCGGCCATCAGCGGATCCTCATCAGCGGCGCGCCCGCCTCGACCGTCACGCCGTCTCCGACCATGATGGCCTCGACGGTGCCTGCTTGGGGCGCGGGGATGGCGGTCATCATCTTCATCGCCTCGATGACGCAGATCGTCTGGCCGGCCTCGACGCGGGCGCCGACCTCGACAAAGGCCGTCCCGCCGGATTCGGGGCGCAGGTGGCACAGGCCCGCCAGCGGGGCGGTGACGGCATCTGCCTCGGGCTCCGCCGGGGCGGCCTGCGCCGCCTCGATGGCGGATTGCGCGGGCAGAGGGGCGTCGCCCGCGCCGCGGCGGAGGGTGATCCGGTGGCCCTCGGCCGAAAAGGCGAACTCGGCCAGATGGTTTCCGGCGGCCCATTCCATCCCCGAGATGATGGAGTCGATGGTGATCGGCATGCGAAGGGCGTCGTCCCTGTGCGAAGTTGCGTTCTCTTGCGATTGGTAGCACCGCCGCTTCGCAATGATGTCAGAGCGGTTTCGCATGACCCGGGCAGGGGCATCGCGAAACCCGATCACATCAGATGCAGACGCTCTTATGCCTGGGACTGCGTCCTTCCTATGCTGCCGGCCGATCAGCACCGGCCCCGGCCGCGGCATTCCAGCAAGGAGGAGCACGACGTGCCCCATATCATCACCAAGATCGAACGTGCCGCGCCGGCGGATGTGGCCGCCCTGTCGAAATTCGGCAGCGCCACGATTCACGAGGCGCAGGGCCGGCTGGGCGCGCTGAGCTCGCGCCTGAAGCCCGTGGACCGCGCCATGTCGGTCTGCGGCCCCGCCTTCACCGTGCAAAGCGCGCCGCGCGACAACATCATGCTGCAACTGGCGATCCATTACGCCCAGCCCGGCGATGTCGTCATCGTCTCGGCCGGGGAATACGAGGAGGCGGGCTGCTTCGGCGACGTTCTGGCCAATGCCTGCCTGGCCAAGGGCATCGCCGGCGTGGTCACCGATACCGGGGTGCGCGACACGCAGGAGCTGATCCGGCTGGGCCTGCCGGTGTTCTCGCTGAGCGTCTGCATCAAGGGCACGGTCAAGGAAACCCTGGGCCAGATCAACGGCGACATCGTCATCGGCGGGCAGGTGGTGCGGCCGGGCGACGTGATCCGCGGCGATGCCGACGGCCTGGTCGTCGTGCGCCGCGAGGATGCCGCCCAGGTGGCGCGCAAATCCGCCGCGCGCGAAGCCGACGAGGCCGGCTATATCGAGGCCTACAAATCGGGCCGGACGGTGATCGACGTCTGCAATCTCGAGGCGGTGCTGAAGGCCAAGGGCCTGACCACCGATCTTTGACGAGGGCCGTCCCGCGTCCCCGGGACGCGGGGGCCGTCAGGCCGATGATTCCCGCACGATCAGGTCGGTCTGGATTTCGATCCGGGCCGGCGCCGCGTCGGAATCCTGCCGCAGCAGGGCGACGATCAGATCCGCGGCCTTGCTGCCGATGCTGCCGGCATGGACATCGATCGTGGTCAGGCGGGGCACGCTGATCCTGCCGATCTCGTAATTGCCGAAGCCGGCCACCGCCAGGTCGCCGGGGATGCCGATGCCCCGCCTCTGGCATTCCGAGATCACCCCGAAAGCCACCAGATCCGAGACGCAGACGACTGCCCGGGTCCCTGGCTGGCTGTCCAGCAAGGCCCCGAGCGCCTGCGCCCCTTCGGCCATGCCGACCGGGGCGGTGCCGGCGGGAACCAGCCGCGTGTCGTCCAGCCCGTGGCGGCGCATCGCCTCGACAAAACCGCTGCGGCGCTGGCCGCCGCGCGGATCGCGCGGCGATTCACCACCGATGAAGGCGATGTCGCGATAGCCCGAGGCGACCAGGTGATCCACCAGCCGGCCGATGCAGGCGGTGTTGGAAAAGCCCACGACATGCCGGATCGGCTGGGCGGGCAGGTCCCAGATCTCGATCACCGGAATCCGCGTCGCGCGCAGCATCTGCCGCGTCCTGCGCGTGTAGTCGCCCACCGTCAGGACAAGTGCCTCGGGCTTGCGGCGCAGCAGCTGGCCGATCAGCCTTTCCTCTTCCTCGGGGTCGTATTCGGTATTGGCCAGCAGGATCTGCAAACCGTTCCGCGACAGCCCGCGCGAGAGCTGCCGCACGGTTTCCGCGAAATTCGCGTTGTTGATCGAGGGTACGGTGACCGCCACGAAGCCGGAGCGGTTCTGCCGGAGGCTGGCGGCGGTCGCGTCGAAGACATAGCCCAGTTCCTCGGCCTTGGCCAGAATCCGGGCGCGTGTCTGCGGGTTGACGCCCTCGTCGCCGCGAAACGCCCGCGAGACGGTCATCGCGGAAACGCCGACCGCCTTGGCGATATCCGCCATCTTCACGGTTCCGCTGTGAAATCCGTCCCTGCTCATGCCGCTACATGCCCCTGCCGAAAGGCAGGCTAGACGCTGCGGGATGCGGCCACAACACCCCGGCGGCATGGGACAGGATGCCGCGGCAGGCCGTCCGCCGCCCGCCCGACACGAGGGGATGACGCAAGCCTAGAGCGAGACACTGATCGCCCCGTCCACATAGAGCGTGTGCCCGTTCACGAAGCTCGATGCGTCCGAGGACAGGAAGACGCAGGCCCCCACCAGTTCCTCGACCAGGCCCCAGCGCCCGGCAGGGGTGCGCTTTTCCAGCCAGGCCGAGAAATCGGGGTCCGCGACCAGCGCGGCGTTCAGCGGCGTGTCGAAATATCCCGGCGCGATGGCGTTGCATTGCAGCCCGTGGCGGGCCCAGTCCGTCGCCATGCCCTTGGTCAGGTTGCCGACCGCGCCCTTGGTGGCGGTATAGGGGGCGATGCCCGGCCGTGCCAATGCGGTCTGGACCGAGCAGATGTTGACGATCTTGCCGCGCCCGCGCCGGATCATGTGCCGCGCCACCGCCTGCCCGACATGGAAGACCGAGGCGATATTGGTCTGCAGCAGGGCCTCGAACCGGTCGGCCGGGAAATCCTCGAGCGGCGTGCGATATTGCATGCCGGCATTGTTGACCAGGATATCGATGGGCCCGGCCGAGGCTTCGAAACCGTCGATGGCGGCGCGGACCTCGTCATGGCGGGTCACGTCAAAGGGCAGGGCCCGGATCTCGGCCCCGGGCAGTTCCGCCTGCAATGCGGCGCGCGCCTCCTCCAGCCGTTTTGGATCCCGGCCGTTCAGCACCACTGCGGCGCCGCTTTTCGCCAGCCCCCGTGCCAGCGCATGGCCGATGCCCTGCGACGACCCCGTGACCAGCGCGCGGCGGCCCGCCAGCCCGAACAGGCTTTCAACAAATCCATTCGTCCCGGCCATCCCGTTCCTCCGTTTGGGTCTCGACAAATCCGTTCGACTCGTGTTTTGTTATCGATAACTATCCGAGTCAAGGCCCGCTGAAAGGGCGACCGGAAAATCCCGCACCATAATGGAGAACACGATGAGCAAGCCGGTGGTCCTGCAGATGGGGGCCTATCCCGAATGGGACGAAGTTCCGCTGAAGGCGGATTACGACCTGCGTCGCTATTTCGAGGCTGAGGACAAGGAGGCCTTCCTGGCCGAATGCGGCGCCGAGGTGCGGGCCATCGCCACCCGCGGCGAACTGGGCGCCAGTCGCAAGATCATCGAGGCCTGCCCGAATCTCGAACTGATCTCGGTCTATGGCGTGGGCTTCGACGCGGTCGATCTGGAAGCCTGCCGCGAGCGGGGGATCCGGGTGACGAACACGCCCGACGTGCTGACGGGCGATGTGGCCGATCTGGGTGTCGCGATGATGCTGGCCGTCGCGCGCGGCATCGTCGGCGCCGAAGCCTGGGTGCGCAGCGGCAACTGGGCGGCCAAGGGCAATTATCCGCTGCAGCGCCGCATCTGGGGCAAGAAGGCCGGTATCCTGGGGCTTGGCCGGATCGGCTTCGAGATCGCGCAGCGTTTGCGCGGCTTTGGCATGGATATCGCCTATTCCGACGTCGCGGCCAAGGACTATGCCGCCGATCTGACCTTCATCGCCGATCCGGTCGCGCTGGCGCGGCATTCGGAATTCCTGTTCGTCACCCTGGCGGCCTCGGGCCAGACCCGGCACATCGTCAATCGCGAGGTGATCGAGGCCCTTGGTCCCGAGGGCGTGCTGGTCAATGTCTCGCGTGCCTCCAACATAGACGAGGCGGCGCTGATCGCCGCGTTGCAAGACGGCCGGCTGGGCGCGGCGGCGCTGGATGTTTTCGATAACGAACCCCAGATCGACCCGCGCTTCCTGGAGCTGCCGAACGTGCTCTTGCAGCCGCATCAGGCCTCGGGCACCGTCGAGACGCGCAAGGCGATGGGCGAACTGGTCCGCAACAACCTGGCGGCGCATTTCGCCGGCCAGCCCCTGCTTACCCCGGTTGTCTGAGGCCGTCATGAAAGCGATTGTCATCCACGCCGCCAAGGATCTGCGCATCGAGGAACGCGAGCCCGAGGCGCTTGGCCCGGGACAGGTGCGCATCCGCCTTGCGGCCGGCGGGGTCTGCGGATCGGATCTGCATTACTACAACCACGGCGGCTTCGGGGCGGTGCGGCTGCGCGAGCCGATGATCCTGGGCCATGAGGTTTCCGGCCATGTGGTCGAATGCGCGCCGGACGTGGCCGGGCTGGTCCCGGGCGATCTGGTCGCCGTCTCGCCCTCGCGCCCCTGCGGCGATTGCGGCTATTGCCGCGAGGGGCTGCCCAACCATTGCGAGAACATGCGCTTCTATGGCTCGGCCATGCCGTTCCCGCATATCCAGGGCGCGTTCCGGCAGGAACTGGTGGCGGATGCCGCGCAATGCGTGCTGGCCAACGGCCTGACGCCGGGCGAGGCGGCGATGGCCGAGCCTCTGGCGGTCACGCTGCACGCCGCGCGCCGGGCGGGCGAGTTGCTGGGCAAGCGCGTGCTGGTCACCGGCTGCGGGCCCATCGGCCTGTTGTCGATCCTGTCGGCGCGGCTGGCGGGCGCGGGCGAGATCGTCGCCACGGACCTGTCGGATTTCACGCTGGCGATGGCGCGGAAATGCGGTGCGGACGCGGTCGTCAACACCGGCGCGGCGCCCGACGGCCTGTCGCCCTTTGCCGCCGGCAAGGGCAGTTTCGACGTGCTGTTCGAATGCACGGGTGTTGCCGCGGCCATCGCGCCGGCCATCGCGGCCATGCGGCCGCGCGGCGTGGTCGTCCAGCTTGGGCTGGGCGGTGACATGCCGCTGCCGATGACGGCGATCACCGCCAAGGAGCTGGACCTGCGCGGTTCCTTCCGGTTCCACCCGGAATTCGCGACCGGGGTCCAGGCCATGCTGGCGGGCCGGATCGACGTCAAGCCGCTGATCACCCACGAAATCGCCCTGGACGAGGCCGAAACGGCGTTCCGGCTGGCCTCGGACCGTTCGGCGGCGATCAAGGCGCAGATCCTCTTCGCCTGAGCCGAGACGTCAGCCTTGGCCTGAACCGGAGGCCGCCGAGGAACGCGCTGCCTCTGTTGCCAGCCGCACCAGATGATCGCGCACCACGGCGGCCGCTTCCGAAAGCGGCAGCTGGGCCGAGACGCAGATCGCCATCGCGACTTTCATGTTGGGGCGCCGGATGCGGTAGCTTCGGGCATCGGGGACGCGGCGCAGCACGGCCTGCGCCGCCGATGCGGGCAGGATGGTGCAGCCCAGCCCCTCGGCCAGCGCGTTCGACAGATAGGAAATCGACTCTGTCTCGGCGACCACCTGGGCGCTGCTTCCGACGCGCGACAGCGTCGTTTCGATCACCTGGCGGACGGTGTGGATGGGGCTCGGCAGGATCAGCGGCTGGGACACGGCCTCGGCGAACGAGATCTCGCCATCCTCCGGCTCGGCGATCTGCGTTCCGACGAAATACAGCTCTTCCGTCGAGATCGGCTCGAAGCTGAGGCTGGGGATCTTGCCGGGATCGAAGATCAGCGCGATGTCCGTCTTGCCGGTCATGATCTGTTCGCTGATCACGCCGCCGCCGACCGCCTCATTGGCATAAAGCAGGATGCCCGGATGCTTTTCGCGGATGGTCCGCATCAGCTGCGTCGCCACCAGCGAGCCGAGGCCCAGCGGCGCGAACACGACGCTGACCGCGCCGGTAATCTCCTCGGAGGAGGTGGCGATGTCCTGCTCGGCCTGGTTCATCTGCCGGATGATCATCTGGCAATGGCGATACAGGACCTTGCCCGCCTCGGTCGGGATGACGCCGCGCTTCGAGCGCAGCAGCAGCGGCTTGCCGAAATGGGTTTCCAGCGCGGCGATCTGCTGGCTCAGCGCCGGCTGGGCGATGTGCAGGATCGCCGAGGCGCGGGTGATGCTACCGATGTCCACGATCTTCATGAAGGCGTAAAGCCTGCGTATGTCCATGATAGCACGTCCTTAAAGCACGATTCTGCCGGATCCCGGCGGTCATTCTATTTGGTCCATGCCCCCTGCGCACCGATGTATAAGCATTCGCGATCATGTCAGACCGAACTGTTCTTTTCGCGACGACCGGCCTGTCGGCTAGGGTAGCAGGTGCAACGGTCACAAAACTGCAAAACAGCCGCTCCGCAGCGATATGCCGTTGGTCCGGCTCGCTTGCGGTAAGTGCCAAGATAGGGAGAGATTGATGTTCCTCAAGCCGATCGCGTTGGGGGCTGCGGCTGCGCTTGCCCTGGCAAGCGCCGCTGTGGCGCAAACCCGGCTCAGCTTGTCCGAAGTACTGCCGGACGGTAATTTCATGGCGGAAAACGCCAAGAGCTTCGCCGAGGCCGTCAAGGAGGCGACCGATGGCGAGGTCGTCATCAACGTCGCCACCTCCGGGTCGCTGGGCTTCAAGGGGCCCGACCAGCTGGGCGCGGTGCGCGACGGGCTTGCCGACATGGCCGATATCAACATCAGCCAGCAGGTCGGGATGAACCCGCTGTTCGGCGCCGAAGGTGTGCCCTTCCTGGTCGAATCGATGGAGGAGCTGAAGGAATATCACGCCTTCCTGCGCCCCGAATTCGAGAAGCTGGCCGAGCAATACAACCAGAAGATCCTCTACATGGTGCCGTCGCCGGCACAGTATGTCTATCTGAAGACCCAGGTCGACGATATCGGCGATTTTCGCGGCATCACGGTGCGCGGTGCCGACAAGAACACCGTCGATATCGTCAGCAGCCTTGGCATGGACGGCATCGCCATGCCCTGGGGCGAGCTGCTGCCGGCGCTGGCCTCGGGCCGGGTCAGCGGCGTTGCGACCTCTGCCACCTCGGGCGTGGACGGCAAATTCTGGGAATTCCTCAGCCACATCTATCCGACCAACCATACCTGGGGGTCGAACGCGGTGACGATCAACCTCGATTCCTGGAACAGGCTCACGCCGGAGCAGCAGGCCGCCATCGAGAAGGTCGCCGCCGAGCTTGAGCCGCAATTCTGGGAAAGCTCGCGCGAGAGCGACGGGAAAAGCCTTGAGATCATGACCGGCCACGGCATGCAGCTGGTCGAGCTGTCGGACGAGCTGAAGGCCCAGATCGCCGAGAAGGCCAAGCAGGTTCAGGCGGAATTCTTCGACCGCGTTCCTGCGGCCAAGCCGATTGCCGATGCCTATCTCGCGTCGAAAGGCGGCAACTGAGATGGCCGGAGAGCAGCATGTCGCCTCCAAGGCCGTCGCTGAACGCGGTGCTGCCGCTGCCCTGCAAAGGGCGGCGGACTTCGCCTCGCTGGTCGCGGCCTGGCTTGCCGGTCTCTGCGTCCTCGGCCTGACCCTGCTCGTGCTGATCGACACCACGATGGCCTTGATCAGCCGTTATGTCCCGTCCTTTCCGACGGGTACCGGAATCGGCTGGGAATACAGTGCCTATCTGATGGGCGCGGCCTTCCTGCTCGGCTCGGGCATGACGTTGCGCGCGGGCCTGCAACTGCGGGTGGAGCTGCTGCTGTCGATGGGCAAGGGCCGCTACGCCCGGATGTTCGAGATATTCGCCGCCATCCTGGGCTCCGGTGTCACGCTTCCTCTGGCGGTCTGGCTTGCGCAGTTCACGCATCGCACCTGGAGCTATGGCGAGGTTTCCCAGGACAGTTTCACGCCCCTGTGGATCCCGCAGCTGGTGCTGACCATCGGCGCGGCCGTGCTGGCCTTCCAGATGGTCGCCCGACTCGTCACCGCCATCAGCGGCAACATTGTCGACAAACCCAGCCTCGGTGCCGCGAGCGCCATCGAGTAAGCCACAGCGCCCCTGCGCGCGAAACCAGGAATATCGGGGAGAAACATGGGCGCTATCGTCGCAAGCCTGTTCGGGCTTCTTTTCGGCACATTGGCCATCGGGGCCTGGATCGGAATCGCCTTGCTGGCCACGGCCATCGGCCTGGCAATGATGTTCACCGGCCTGCCCGTCGACAGGCTGTTTCCGCAATACCTGTTCAACATCCTGACCACGCCCGACCTGGTCGCGTTGCCGCTTTTCATCCTGATGGGCGAGTTCCTGTTCCGCACGCGCCTGTCGGAGACCCTGTTCAGCGGCCTGGCTCCATGGGCGGGCCTGCTTCCGGGCCGGCTGCTGCATGTCAATGTCGTGGGCTGCTCGATCTTTGCGGCGATCTCGGGATCCTCGGCCGCGACGACGCAGGTCGTCGGCCGCATGACCCTGAAGGAACTGCTGGCCCGGGGCTATTCGCCCGATCTGGCCATCGGCAGCCTTGCGGGCGCCGGCACGCTGGGATTCCTGATCCCGCCCTCGACGGTGATGATCATGTACGGCGTGCTGGCCAATGAATCGATTCTGCGGCTTTTCACCGCCGGCTTCATTCCGGGCGTCCTGCTTGCGCTGGTCTTTGCCGTCTACATCATGATCCGCGCCAGCGCCAAGCCTGACCTGGTGCCCGAAAATGAACGCGCCTTGCGCCACATGCCCTTCCGCCAGCGTCTTGCCGCCCTGCGGGATCTCGGCCCGGTCATGTTCCTGATCCTCTGCGTCCTGGGCTCGATGTATGGCGGGTTGGCGACCCCCTCCGAGGCCGCGGCGCTGGGTGTGGTCGGGGCCTTCCTCGTGTCGCTGTCGCAGGGCGCGCTGAACCTGCGGGCGTTGCGCGACATCATCCTGGGGACGGTGCAGACCTGCTCGGTCATGGGCATCATCATCCTTGGCGCATCGGTGCTGGGCAACATCACCTCGACCCTTGGCATCCCTGCGGCGGTTGCAAATGTGGTGACGGACTGGAACCTGTCGCCGATGCTGCTGATCGTGGCGCTGATCGTGCTCTATCTCGTGCTCGGGACCGCGCTCGAGGGCTTTTCGATGATCGCGACCACCCTGCCGGTGGTGCTGCCGCTGGTCGAGGCCGCGGGTTTCGACAAGATCTGGTTCGGCATCTTCATGGTCCTGGTGGTCGAGATGGCGCAGATCACGCCGCCGGTGGCCTTCAACTTCGCCGTGATCCAGAACATCACCGCCCGAAGCACGGCCTATATCGCAAGGGTCACCTTCCCCTTCCTGATGATCATGATCGGCTTTGCCATCATGCTGGCGCTGTTCCCGGGGATCGTCACCTTCCTGCCCGACCTGCTGCTGGGCTGATCCCGCCCGCAGGCGGCGTCCCGGCCCCTTCACGCCGGGGCGCCTTGCGGGACAGGTTTGACTGCCTGTCCCGTTAGCGTTATCAGATGCCTCCGTGCCACGGGTCCGTCGCGCATCTGCATTTCGATCATCATTCGGCGTCCCTCGCGGGGACGCGTTGTCCAGAGCAAAGAAGAATAATGAACACTGACACTAGGATCGGCCTGATCGGCCTGGGGACGATGGGTGCGGCGCTGGCGCTGAACATCGCCGAGAAGGGCTTTCCCATCGCGGTCTGGAACCGCACGGCCGAAGTCACCCGCCGCTTCCATGCCGAGGCCGGGGCGCTGGCGGAGCGCGTGGTCCCGACCGAAAGCCTGGCCGATCTGGTCGCCGCCATCGCGCCCCCTCGCGCCATCATCCTGATGGTCCCCGCCGGTCAGGCCGTCGACGACCAGATCGCCGCGCTGGCGCCGCTGCTCGGCCCCGACGATCTGGTGATCGACGCCGGCAATGCCAATTTCCACGACACCGACCGCCGCGCGAGTGCCGGCCTGCCGATGCGCTTCCTGGGCATGGGCGTCTCGGGCGGCGAAGAGGGCGCGCGCCACGGCCCCGCCATCATGGGCGGCGGCGCCCGCGCCGACTGGGACCGCGTCGCCCCGGTCATGCAGGCCATCGCCGCCCGGGCCGAGGACGGCACCCCCTGCGCCACCTGGATGGGCGAGGCCGGCGCCGGCCATTTCGTCAAGACCGTGCATAACGGCATCGAATATGCCGACATGCAGATGATCGCCGAGGTCTACGGGCTGATGCGCGACGGGCTCGGTCTGCCCGCCGCCGCCATCGCCGAGACCTTCGCCGGCTGGAACGGGGGCGCGCTGAAATCCTATCTGGTCGAGATCTCGGCCGCCGTCGCCGGGGCCGCCGATCCGCTGACCGGCCAGCCGATGCTGGACGTGATCCTGGACGCCGCCGGGCAGAAGGGCACCGGGCGCTGGACAGCGATCGAGGCGCAGCACCTCGCCGCGCCGATTCCGGTGATCGAGGCGGCGGTGGCGGCGCGCAACGTCTCGGCCCGGCTTGCCGAGCGCAAGGCGGGCGAGGCGCGCTTCGGCGCCGCCCCGCAGGCGCTGGACCTGGCGCTCGGCCAGCTGGAGCAGGCGCTGATCGCCGGCAAGATCCTGTGCTATGCGCAGGGTTTCGCGATGATCGAGGCCGCCGGCCGCGCCTTCGGCTGGCAGCTCGACCTGCCGGGGATCGCGCGGGTCTGGCGGGCGGGCTGCATCATCCGCTCGGCCATGCTGAACGACATGGCCACGGCGCTGGCCGAGGATCCGTCGCGCAACCTGGCGCTGGCACCCTTCTTCGCCGAAAGGCTCGAGGCCGCGATGCCGGCGCTGCGGGCGGTGGTGGCGCAGGGGATCATGGCCGGCCATGCGATGCCGGCGCTGGCCTCGGGGCTGGGCTGGTTCGACATGATGCGCACCGGTCGCGGCACCGCCAACATGATCCAGGCACAGCGCGACTTCTTCGGCGCGCATGGTTTCGACCGCCTGGACGGACAGGACCGTCATCACGGGCCATGGGGCAAGCCGGGCTGAGGCCGGCCTTCAGCGCCGGGCGGTGACCGCGCCGGGCTGCCGGTAGCTCGCCCGGTCCGGCACAAAACCATGCGCCGCGACCTGCCGATGCCGGCGGGGCACATGCGGGCTTGTCCCGAGGGCGATGGGCGGCGCCCGCCGACAATCGCCCGGAGCTGACGCCTCGGGCGCGGAACAGGCATTTCCGTCACCGCCTCCTGCCGGTCGGCAAGCCAGGCGCAGACCGGCCCCGGACGCCTGGGGGGCGGGGTCTGCCCATCGAGTCCGGCCCTGCCGCGCCGGCTGACCCGCCGCTTCCCGGCAGGAGCGGCAAAGCCTCCCCTCCGCCCCCTTTCCGCAGTCCTTGCCGCGCAAAACAGCAGCCGGATCGCCGCCCGATGTGCGAAAGCCGTTGCGGCCCGGCGGCGCATCATCAAAACATGCGCAGGAACGATTGCGCCTCAAACAGGGAGTTTGCCATGAACCCGAAAAGCCTGCTGATTGCCGGCACCGCCAGCCTTGCCCTTGCCGCGGCCGCGCAGGCCGAAGGCGTCAAGGTCGGGATGATCACCACGCTGTCGGGCGGCGGGGCCGGGCTGGGTGTCGATACACGCGACGGCTTCCTGCTGGCGCTGAAAAACGCGGGCGAGGCGGGCCAGGCGGTCGAGCTGGTGATCGAGGACGACCAGCAGAAACCGGACGTGGCGGTGCAGATCGCCGACAAGATGATCCAGTCCGACAAGGTCGACGTGCTGACCGGCATCGTCTGGTCGAACCTCGCCATGGCGGTGGTGCCGGCGGCGGTGGCGCAGGACAAGTTCTACCTGTCCACCAATGCCGCGCCCTCGCAGCTGGCCGGGGCGGGCTGCAATCCGAAATATTTCTCGGTCTCCTACCAGAACGACAACCTGCACGAGGCGGCGGGCGCCCATGCCACCGAGGCCGGCATCGGCAAGGTCTTCATCATGGCGCCGAACTATCCCGCCGGGCAGGATTCGCTGGCGGGCTTCAAGCGTTACTACAAGGGCGAGGTGGTCGGCGAGATCTATACCCAGGTCGGCCAGACCGATTACGCCGGCGAGATCGCCCAGATCCGCGCCAGCGATGCGGATGCGGTGTTCTTCTTCCTGCCGGGCGGCATGGGCATCGCCTTCATGAAGCAATATGCCGAATCCGGCGTCGGCAAGCCGGTGATCGGCCCGGCCTTCAGCTTCAGCCAGGACATCCTGCCCGCCGTGGGCGATGCCGCGCTGGGGGTCAGGAACACCGCGCAATGGTCCAAGGATCTTAAGAACGATGCGAACGCCGCCTTCGTCGAAACCTTTCAGGCCGAATACGGCCGGCTGCCCTCGCTTTACGCGGCGCAGGCCTATGACACGGCGAACCTGCTCCTCTCGGCCATCGCCAAGGCCGAGGTGGGCGATGCCGACGCCTTCCGCGCGGCGCTGGCCGAGGCGGATTTCCCCAGCGTGCGCGGCAAGTTCCGCTTTGGTCCGAACCAGCACCCGATTCAGGACTATTACGTGCGCGAGGTGGTCAAGGAAGGCGACGTGCTGACCAACAGGATCGTCGGCCCGGCTCTGGCCGACCATGGCGACGCCTATGCCGAGCAGTGCGGCATGTAAGCCGCGCTGATGCGGGCCGGCCGCGGCCGGCCCGCATCGGGGCAAACCGGGAGAGAGAGAGCGGTGATGCTTCTGGCCGAGCAGGCGCTGAACGGCCTGCAATACGGGATGATGCTGTTCCTGATGGCGGCCGGGCTGACCCTGGTCTTCGGCGTCATGGGGCTGATCAACCTTGCGCATGGCTCGCTCTACATGACCGGGGCCTTCGCCTGCGCGGCGGTGGCGGCGGCCACCGGCTCGTTCTGGCTGGGGCTGGCGGCCAGCCTCGCGGCCGCCGCCGCGGCCGGCGCGCTGGTCGAGATCGCGGTGATCCGCCGGCTTTACGCCCGCGATCACCTGGACCAGGTGCTGGCGACCTTCGCGCTGATCCTGGTGTTCTCCGAGGGCACGCGCTGGCTCTTCGGCTCGTTCCCGCTTTACCTCAAGCTGCCGCCCTCGCTTTCCGGTGCGGTGGTGCTGCCGGGCGGGCTGCATTATCCGCTGTTCCGGCTGGTGATCATCGGCTTCGGCGCGGCGGTGGCCCTGGGCCTGTGGTGGCTGATCACCCGCACCCGGCTGGGCATCCGCATCCGCGCCGGCGAGGCGGATCGCGAGATGATCGGCGCGCTGGGGGTGGACATCGCGCGGCTCTACACCTTCGTCTTCGCGCTTGGCGCGGCGCTCGCCGGGCTGGCGGGCGCGCTGGTCGGCACCATCCAGTCGGTGCAGGTCGGCATGGGCGAGCCGGTGCTGATCCTGGCCTTCGTGGTGGTGGTGATCGGCGGCATCGGCTCGATCAAGGGCGCCTTTGTCGGCGCGCTGCTGGTCGGCATGACCGACACGCTGGGCAAGGCGCTGCTTCCGGGGCTGTTCGCGCGGGTATGGGACGCCTCCAGCGCCAATACTGTGGGCGCCTCGCTGGCCTCGGTGCTGATCTATGTGCTGATGGCCGTGGTGCTGATCCTGCGGCCGCAGGGGCTGTTCGGGGCAAGGGGCTGAGCGATGCGCGAGATGCTGAACCGCGACACCGCGATCAACCTGGCGATCCTGGCCCTGTTGGTCGCTGCCGCCGTCGCCGCGCATCTGCTGGGCGAGGGCTTTGCCGTCACGCTGGCGACCAAGGCGGCGATCTTCGGCCTGGCCGGGGTGGGGCTGAACCTGGCGCTTGGCTATGGCGGGCTGATCTCGTTCGGCCATGCCGCCTTCTTCGGCATCGGCGGCTACGTGACCGCGATCCTGGCCAGCCATGCCGCGGCGGGCACGCCGGTCGCCACGCTGCCCTTCACCGTCATGGGCAGCAACGAGATGCTGGGCATCTGGCCCATGGCGATGCTGGCGGCGGGGCTGGCGGCGCTGGCCATCGGGGCGCTGTCCTTGCGCACCTCGGGCGTCTATTTCATCATGGTGACGCTGGCCTTTGCGCAGATGCTTTATTACTTCGCCATCAGCTGGCCGCGCTATGGCGGCGAGGACGGGCTGAGCTTCTATGTCCGCAACAGCTTTCCCGGCCTGAACACCTTTGCCCCGATCCAGTATTTCGCCGTCTGCGCCGTGCTGCTGGCCGTGGCGCTGGCCTTTACCGCCGTGGTCACGCAGTCGCGTTTCGGCCTGGCCTTGCAGGCGGCGCGGCAGAACAGCCAGCGCACCGTCGCCGTCGGCATCCGCCCCTATGCCATCCGGCTGACGGCTTTCGTGCTGTCGGGGATGATCGTCGGGCTGGCGGGGTCGCTTTACGCCGATCTGAACCGTTTCGTCAGCCCGGCCATGCTGTCCTGGCACATGTCGGGCGAGATCATGGTCTTCGTCATCCTGGGCGGCGTGGGGCGGCTTTGCGGCCCGGTCGCGGGTGCGGCGATCTTCATTCTTCTGGAGCATGTGCTAGGCGGCATCAGCGATTACTGGCAGGCGCTGCTGGGCCTTCTGCTGCTGGCCATCGTTCTGTTCGCGCCGGGCGGTCTGATCGGCATCGTCACGCGAAGGGGCCGCCATGCCTGAGCCGAAGCTCAACGAACCCATCCTGGAGATCCGCGGCCTGCGCAAGTCCTTCGGCGCCTTGCTGGCGACCGACGATGTCAGCCTGGACCTGCGCCCGGGCGAGATCCACGCCCTGATCGGCCCGAACGGCGCCGGCAAGTCCACGCTGATCAAGCAGATCGTCGGCGAGATCCGGCCCGATGCCGGCAGCATCCGCTTCGAGGGGCAGGTGATCGACGGGCTGGACGCGGCGGCGCGGGCGCGGCTGGGGCTGGCGCGCAGCTTCCAGGTGTCCTCGGTGATCCCGGATTTCACGGTGCTGCAGAACGTCATGCTGGCGGTGGCCGGGGCCAGCGGCGCGGTGTTCCGCTTTCACCTGCCGGCGCTGGCCGACCGCAAGCTGACCGAACCCGCCCTGTTCCATATCGAGCAGGCCGGCCTGGCCGGGCGGCAGCTGGTCCCCGCTGCGACGCTGTCGCATGGCGAGCGCCGCAAGCTGGAAATCGCCGTGGCGCTGGCGCTGCGCCCGCGCGCCTTCCTGCTGGACGAGCCGATGGCCGGCATGGGGCTGGAGGGCGGGCGGCAGCTGACCGCGATCCTTTCGGAGCTGCGCGCCGAGGCGCCGATCCTGCTGGTCGAACATGACATGGACGCGGTCTTTGCGCTGGCCGACCGCATCTCGGTCCTGGTCTATGGCCGCGTCATCGCCACCGGCAGCGTGGCCGAGATCCGCGCCAATCCCGAGGTGCGGCGCTCCTATCTGGGAGAGGAGGCATGACCCGGCTGCTGGAACTGCGCGACGTGACCGCATCCTACGGCCCGGTGCAGGCGCTGTTCGGCATCACCCTCGACCTCGATGAGGGCGAGGTGGTGGCGCTGATGGGCCGCAACGGCATGGGCAAGACCACGACGATCCGCTGCATCAGCCGCCTGATGCCGCATTCCGGCGGCAGCCTGCGCCTTGCCGGCCGCGATGTCGCCGGGCTTTCGGCGCCCAAGGTGGCGCGGCTGGGCGTCGGGCTGGTGCCCGAGGGGCGGCGCTGCTTCGCGCCGCTGACCGTGGCCGAGAACCTGACCGTCGCCGCCCGCCCCGGTCCCTGGGACATGGCCCGCGTCTGCGCGCTGTTTCCCCGCTTGCAGGAACGCATGGGCCAGGTCGCGCGCACCCTGTCGGGGGGCGAGCAGCAGATGCTGGCCATCGGCCGGGCGCTGATGACCAATCCGCGCCTGCTGGTGCTGGACGAGGCGACCGAGGGGCTGGCCCCGGTGGTGCGGCAGGAGATCTGGGCCGGCGTGCGGCGGCTGAAATCCGAGGGGCTGTCGATCCTGCTGGTGGACAAGTCGCTGCGCGAGATCGCCTTGGTCGCCGACCGCGCGGTGATCGTCGAACGCGGCGCGACGGTCTGGCAGGGCGGCATCGCCGGACTGAGCGCCGACCTGACCGACCGCTATCTGGGGGTGTGAATGGCGACGGCGATTTACCGGGGGATGACCCGGCAGGAACTGGACACGGCCTACAGCAACACCGGCAGGCTTGCGGATTTCCCGGGGCTGATGCGGGATTTCCGTGCCCGCAGCGAAGCCTTCTACGCCGCGCGGCAGGTCCGGCGCGACCTGCGATACGGCCCCGGCGCGCGCCAGACCTATGACTGGTTCCTTTGCGGCCGGTCGGATGCTCCGGTCTTCGTCTTCATCCACGGCGGCTATTGGCAAAGCTGCGTCAAGGAGGATTTCGCCTTCTGCGCCCGGGGTCCCATGGCGCGCGGCCATGACGTGATCCTGGCCGAATACACCCTGGCGCCCGAGGCCTCGATGACGCAGATCGTGGCCGAGATCGGGCGCCTGCTCGACCATCTGGCGGCAGAGCTGGCGGGGCGGCCGCTCTGCCTGGCCGGGCATTCCGCCGGCGGGCATCTGGCGGCCATGCATCGCGGCCACCCGGCCGTGGCCTCGGTGCTGGCGATCAGCGGGCTGTTCGACCTGCTGCCGATCAGCCTCGGGCAGCTGAACGACAAGCTGCAGCTGACCGCGGCCGAGATCGCCGCCCTGAGCCCGATGCGCAACATCGGCCGGGGCGCGCCCATGCTCGTCTCGGTCGGGGCGGAGGAGCTGCCCGAGCTTGTCCGGCAATCGGACGACTATGCCGCGGCCTGCCGGCGGGCGGGCGAGCCCGCGGCGCTGCTGCACGTCCCTGGCTGCGACCATTTCCGGGTGCTGGACGATCTGGCCGATCCCGAGGGGGCGCAGCTGGCCACACTGGCGGGCCCGGTCCTCGGGGCCGGGCCGGGATGAGGCCGGGACAGGCGCATCGACGGCGCCGCGCCGCCGTCCTATACCAGCGGCGCTGGCGGTTGCCGCTGCGCGCCTGGGCGACAGGACCCGGCGGAGAAGACGGGTAGGGGATGATGCAGGACAGGGATTCGCAACCGGGAAAGCCCGGTGCCGCAGCGGGGGCGCTGGCCGATCTGGCCTCGATCCATCTGGATCCTTGCGTTGCGTCGCCCGGGCCGCTGTCCGGGCTGACGGCGCGCGGGGCCTGGCGGGCGGCGCTTGCCGAATGCGCCCTTGCCGGCGGCGCGCCGGGGCGGATGACCGCCGAGGGGCTGGAGATGCGCGGCTATATCCTGCGCTGGACTGGCCGCCGCGGCCCCGCGGCCCGCGTCACCCTGCTGGCCGACGCGACGCGCCACGGCGTTCTGGGGACCGGGCGGGCGACGCTGCTTGCGATCAACCCGCACCTGCCGGCCTGTGCGCTGCTCTTGCAATATGACCGCAGAGGCGTGCGGGTGATCGGACCGGGCGGGCTGCAGATGCTGCTGGCGCCGATCGGCGGCTTCGGCGACCGCCAGACCGTCGGCTGCGAGCTGGAACTGACCGAGGGCCGGCTGAGCGTCGTCGAGGCGGATGGCGAAACCCGGCAATCGCCGCTGCAGGTCCCGGCCTTCGCGGTGGAGCGCGTCGAGATCGGCCGGGCCTGCCTTGGCGTGCTGCATGCCGCCGCCGTCATCGTGGAGTAGCGGATGCGCCTGCAATCGCTCTGGAGCCAGATGAGCGGCCTTGCCCCCGCCCGGCTTGCGGCCGGAGCGCAGATCGTCATCATCGACGGGCAGTCGCTGGCGCTGGGTTGCAACGCCTCGCCCGAGGAACGCCGCGCGCATTCCCATCACGCCCGGGCGGCGGTGCGGCAGCTGGACGGGCTTTGCCGCCCGGACGGGGTGGCGGTGCGGCTGCACGGCCCCGGCTCGCTGGGCTATGACGCGCGCCATGCGACCGGCCATTCCGCTGCCGTTCCGCTGGCGAACGTTCCGGCCGCCTTCAGCTTCAGCCAGGCGCTGGACCTGTGGCGCAGGCGGCTGGGAATCGCGCGGCACCGCATGTTCGTCGGCTGCCACAGCATCGCCGGCACCTCGATCCACGAATTCGACCGCGACCCGGCCCATGGCCGGCTGGGCACGACGATCCGCGACAACCATGCCCGCTGGCTGCAAGAGGCGCTGCGCATCGCGCCCGGCGCCCGGCCCCTGGTCTATGGCATGATCCAGGGCGAGGCGAATATCGCCATGTCCGCGCCGGCCTATCGCGCCGCGGCCGCCCGGGCCTATGGCGACGCGCTGGACGATATCGAGGCGCTGACCGGCATCCGCCCGCCGCTGATGTTGTGGCAGACCGGCGGCTATGTGAACGCCGCCGCGGCGCGGCCCTATGGGCCGGTGCTGGCGCAGCTGGATCTGGTGCGGGATTTCGACGCCATCTTTGCCGGGCCGCTTTACCCGGTGCTGACCTTCGACAACGCGGTGCATCCCGATCTGCCGTCGCAGCTGATCCATTGCGAGATCGCCGCCTATGTCTTTGCCCGGCGCGAGCAGGGCCGGAACGTCAACCTGCTGCCCGGCAGGCCGGTCTGGCAGGGCAACACCCTGCGCATCCCCTTCTCGACCGAGGACGGCAAGCCGCTGATCTTCGATCCCGACAGCGAATATCCGGCCTATGGCGGGCTGGCCGATCACGGCGTCGAGGCGGCAGGCGCCCGCGTCACCGATGTCGCGCTGGACGGCAATGCGGTGGTGGTGACCTGCGACGGCCCGATGACCCGGGTGCAGATCGCCCTGCAGGCGGCCGACATGTCCGCCCATGCGGACGCCCGGGGCAGGAACCACGGTGCGCATCGCTGCGACATCATCGAGGCGGATCCGCCCGACAGCCTGCTGCTGCCCGGCCGCAAGCTCAAGCGGTTCATCCCCAGCTGCCGGTTCCAGCGTCCCTGACCCCCGCCCGTCCGCGGCCGGGAGGGGCGGCCTTTCCGGCACGGCCGCTGCGGCGGGCCGGGCCGGCTCAGGCCCCGGACAGCGAGGACCGCCGGGCGATCAGATCGGGCAGGGTGGCGACCGCGCTTCCCGACCTGCCCTCGATCAGCGCCAGCAGCAGATCGACCGCCGTCTCGGCGATCTGGGGCAGGTGCAGGTCCACCGCCGTCATCGGCGGCTGGGACAGCTTCGCCCGCAAGCCGTCGTAGCGGGTGGCGATGCGCAGCCGGTCGGGAACGGCGCGGCCAAGCGCGCGCGCCGCCCGGACCGCACCGCTGGCGAAGGCGTCGACCGAGGCATAGAGCCCGTCGATCGAGGGGTTTTCCGCCAGCAGGCGCAGGGCCTCCTGATAGCCCAGCTCTTCCCCCCCGGCCTCGTCCAGATGCAGCAGCACCGGCGCCATGCCGTGCCGCGCCGCGAAATCCAGATAGGCCTGTCCGGTCTCGGCATGGCTGGTGCGCGGGCTGGCGCCGGTCAGCACCGCGATATGCCGGCTGCCCTGCGCGGCCAGATGGTCCAGCAGCAGAAAGGCCGTCTCGCGCGAGCGCAGGTCGACCGCGGCGATGTCCGGGCGGCCCGGGACGGTCCCGATCGAGACGATGGGCGTCTTGCGCGATTCGAAATGCGCGACCAGCGGATCGTCGCGCGTCGGCTCGACCAGGATCACGCCGTCGAATCCCGCCCGGCCATGGCCCTGTCCCGAGGGATGCGGCGGAATCAGGCACAGCGCGATGTCGCGGGTCAGCGCCGACATGGCGGCCGAGGCGGCGATCTCCATCAGGAAGCCCAGCCGCGAGGGACCGGCGGCGACCGCGAAGGGCATCGAGGAGGCCAGCGCGATGATCCCGGTCCGGCCGCTGCGCAGCCCCTGGGCCAGGCTGCTGGGGTGATAGCCGATCTCGCGCGCCAGCCGGTGGATGCGCTCGCGCGTTTCGGGGTCCACGTGCCGCCGGCCGCTGAAGGCATGCGACACCGTCGTCGGGGAAACCCCGGCGGCTTTGGCCAGGTCTGAAATCGTCGGTCTGCCCAAGGTCTTGCTCGTCCATGCAGGATGCCCCGGCAGCTTAGCGCGTTCCGGCCACCGTTACAAAACGATTTGCAAGAATCGGAATCGGTGCTATTCAGGAAGCTGGCAAAACGATTTGCATAAAAGCAAACACCCCTTTCACCAACAGGGAACACGAGGATGAACCATCAAGAATCAAGGATAGATCCGGTCGACGAGGTGCTGCCGCTGAAAAGCCTGGTGCTTTACGGGATGCAGCACGTGCTGGTGATGGCGGCCTCGCCGATCACCGCGGTGTTTCTGGTCGCCCAGACGCTGGGCTTCGACATGGCGCTGACCGTGGCGATCATCAGCGCGACCTTTCTGGTCTGCGGGCTCGGCTCGATCCTGCAAAGCTTTGGGCCGGGCGGATTCGGGGCGCGGCTGCCCTTCATCATGGTCCCGGGCCGGTGCGCCCATCGCCATCTTCCTGGCCATCGCCGTCCAGACCGATGTGCAGACCGCGGTCGGCGCCGTGCTGCTGACCTCGGTGTTCTATTTCCTGGCGCTGCCGGTGTTCAGCCGGCTGCTGCGCTTTTTCCCGCCCATCGTCGTCGGCACCATGCTGCTTCTGGTGGCGGTCAACCTGGTCAAGATCTATGGCGGCACCATCACCGGCAAGCCGGGGTCCGAGCATTTCGCCGATCCGGTCAATGTCGGGCTGGCGCTGGCGACCATCGCGCTGACGGTGCTGTTCTCGCGCATCTTCACCGGCACCTTGCAGCGCATCTCGGTGATGCTGGGTCTGATCGCTGGCACGGCGCTGGCGGCGGCGCTGGCGGCGGCGCTGGGGCGGCTTGACCTGACCGGGGTGATGACCGGGCCGCTGATCGCGGTGCCGCAGCCCTTTCCCTTCGGCATGCCCAAATTCGACCTCATCGCCTCGCTGCCGCTGATCGTCTTCTCGGTGATCTCGATGGCCGAGGCCACCGGCCAGACCATCGCCACCGCCGAGATCGTCGGCCGCAAGGGCGATGCCCATCCCATCGTGCCGCGCACCATCCGCGGCGACGCGGTGGCCTCGCTGCTTGGCGGCATGCTGGGCACCTCGCTGATCATCACCTCGGGCGAGAATGTCGGCATCGTGCGCGCCACCGGCGTCCGCTCGCGCCATGTCACCGCCATGGCCGGGGTGATCCTGGTGCTGATCGCGCTGATCGCCCCGGTGTCGCGGCTGGCCAGCGTCCTGCCCGGCCCGGTCGTGGGCGGCACCGCGGTCATCGTCTTTTCCATCATCGGCGTCATCGGCATCCATGTGCTTTCCCGCGTCGATCTGCGCCAGCACAGCGCCATGTTCACCCTGGCCTCGGGGCTGGCGATGGGGCTGATGCCGATCCTGGTGCCGGGGGTCTACAGCCAGTTCCCGCAATGGTCGCAGATGATCCTGGGCAACGGGCTGGCCATGGGCACGATCACCGCCGCGCTGGTCAACGCCCTGTTCCAGGTCCGCGCCGCGCCCGCCGACCCCGCCGCCAAACCCACCCCTCAAGAGGAACATGCCTGATGACCGACCTGCGCCAGACCTTCGCCGATGCCGAGCGGCTGATCGTCGCCCCCGGGCGCCTGCTGCTGGGCAACGGCCCGCAACCGGGCAAGGCCGTGCTGCTGCAGGGCGGCCGCTTTGCCGAGATCGACGAGGTGGGCGCGCTATGCGCCCGCCATCCCGGCCTGCGGCGGGTCGATCTGCCGCATCACCTGATGATGCCCGGCTTCATCGACACCCATACGCATCTGACCCAGTCGCTGGGCAAGTCGCTGGTCTTTGGCGAACCCTCCGAGATCTTCCGGCGCATCTGGGTGCCGCTCGAGGGCAGCCTGGACGAGCATATGGTCTATCTGTCCTCGAAGCTGGCGGCGCTGGAATGCCTGCGCGGCGGCTTCACCGCGGCGGTGGATGCGGGCACGCGCTCGGCCGGGCATATCGGCCGGCTGGTCGATGCGGCCCGCGAAACCGGACTGCGGCTGGTGGTGGCGCAGATCTGCAACGATCTGGGCGGCGCGGCCCAGGTCCCCGAGGCCGACGAGATCCTGCGCCGCGCCGCCGCGCATCTCGCGGCCTATCAGGGCGACGCGCTGATCCATCCCTCGCTTGCCATCTCGATCCCCGAGGCGGCGACGGACGGGATGCTGCAGCGCATCTCGGCCCTGGCGGCCGAGGCGGGGGCGGTGTTCCAGACCCATGTCAACGAGCATCTGGTCGCGGTCGAGCGTTCGCTGGTCGCGCATGGCCGGCGCCCGCTGCAGCACCTGGCCCATATCGGGGCACTGGGGCCGCAGGCGCTGATCGCCCATTCCACGCTGATCACCCCCGAAGAGCTGATGATCCTGCGCGATACCGGCACGGCGGTGGCCTATAATCCCGTCGCCTCGGTCTGGAAGGGGAACGCCATCGTGCCGGCCCTGCAGATGCAGGCCCTGGGCATCCGCTTCGGCCTTGGCACCGATGGCACCCGCTCGGACGGGTTCCGCCTGATGGACGCGGCGGAATCGCTGCAGCGCGCCGGCTACGGGCTGGCCTCGGGCGACAGTTCCTGCGGCGGCGGCTGGCTGTGGCTGGAGGCGGCGACCGGCATGGCGGCCGAGGCCAGCGGGCTGGGCCGGCTGACCGGGCGGATCGCGCCCGGGCTGGCCGCCGACTTCCTGCTGGTCGATCTGGACCGGCCCGAATTCACCCCTTCGCACGATCTCAGCTGGGAGCTGGTGCGCTATGGCAACCGCGACCAGATCGACGCGGTCTTCACCGGCGGCCGGCTGCGGCTGGTGCAGGGCTGGCCGGTCGACTGGGACGCCCGCGCCCTGCTGGCCGAGATCCGCGAGCTGACCGCCCCGGCCATCGCCGCGGCGCCGATCCAGCGCATCCATGCCACCGCGGACAGCGCCCTTGCCATGAGGCCGGCGTGAGTCTCGCCGCCTTTCTTCTGCTGTCGCTGGCGGTGCTGGGCTCGGCCTTCGTGCAGGGTGCGGTCGGCATCGGCTTTGCGCTGATCATGGCGCCGATCTTCGGGCTGGTGGACGCGGCCTACCTGCCGGTGACCCTGCTGATCCTGATGCTGCCGCTGAACTTTCACGTCGCCTGGCGCGAGCGCCAGACCATCGACCGCCGCGGCGCCAGCTGGATCACCCTGGGGCGGTTCTTCGGCACCTTCCTGGGCATGGCGGTGCTGATCGCGCTGTCCGTCCGCCAGCTCGAGATCGCGGTCGGCCTGTTCACGGTGCTGGCGGCGGGAATCGCGCTGCTGGCGCCGCCCTTTTCGCCGGGCCGCTCGGCCTCGCTGGGGGTGGGGCTGTTCACCGGCGTCACCGAGACGGCGACCGGGATCGGCGGCCCGCCGCTGGCGCTGCTTTACCAGCATGCGCCGGGCCCGGTGCTGCGCGCGACCGTCGCCACCTGCTTCCTGGTCGGAGAGGTGATCTCGCTGATCCTGCTGGCGGTGGCGGGGCGGCTGCATGTCGAGCAGATGCTGGCGGCGCTGTATCTGGCGCCGGCGGTGGTGATCGGCACGGGCCTGTCGCGCCTTGCCCATGCCCATGTCAACGGGCCGGCGCTGCGCCTGGCGGTGCTGGGCTTCTCGATCGCCAGCGGGCTGTTCCTGATGCTGCGGGGCTGAGTTCGCCGCGCCGTCCCCCGCCGGCGGCTCTGGACTTTGCCCGAGGATGCGGCACTCTGCCCCGGACGAGGACCGCAGGGACGACAAGGGAAGGGGGCCGCATGAACGATCCGACCGCGATGACGGCGCAGGGGCTGGCGCAGGCCATGGCCGCGGGACGGCTCAGCGCCGAGGCGGTGATGGCCGCGCATCTCGACCGGATCGAGGCGCTGAACCCGGCGATCAACGCCATCGTCAGCCTGCGCCCGCGCGACGCCCTGCTGGCCGAGGCGCGCGCCGCCGACCGCGCCCCGCGCAAGGGCTGGCTGCACGGCCTGCCGGTGGCGGTCAAGGATCTGGCGGCGGTGCGCGGGATGCGCACCACCTGGGGCTCGCCCCTGTTTCGCGACCATGTGCCCCCGGCCGACGACCTCGTGGTGGCGCGGATGCGCGCGGCGGGCGCGATCTTCATCGGCAAGACCAACACGCCGGAATGGGGCCTGGGCTCGCACAGCTTCAACGAGGTTTTCGGAGTCACCCGCAATCCCTATGACCGCAGCCGCAGCGCCGGCGGCTCGTCGGGCGGGGCGGCGGCGGCCCTGGCGGCGCGGCTGGTGCCGGTCGCGGACGGCTCGGACATGATGGGCAGCCTGCGCAACCCGGCGGCCTTCTGCAATGTCTACGGCTTTCGCCCCAGCTGGGGGCTGGTGCCGGGCGATCCGGTCGGCGACGGCTTCATGGCGACCCTGTCCACGCTGGGACCGATGGCGCGCTGCCCCGAGGATCTGGCGCATCTGCTGGCCGTCATGGCCGGCCCGGACCCGGCCGTGCCCTTCGGCCGCCCTGCCGAGGATTTCGCCGCCGGCCTTGCCGGTCCGGTGGCGGGCACGCGCATCGGCTGGCTGGGCGATTGGGGCGGCGCCTATCCCTGCGAGCCGGGCATCCTGCCGCTCGCCGAGGCGGCGCTGGCGCAGCTGGCCGATCTTGGCTGCGAGATCGTGCCCCTGCCGCCGCCCTTCCCGGCCGGGCGGCTCTGGCGGGCCTGGACGGTGCTGCGGGCCTTTCTGAACGCGGGCGCGCGGCGCGGGCTTTACGACGACCCCGCCGCCCGTGCGCAGCTGAAGCCCGAGGCGGTCTGGGAGATCGAGCAGGGCCTGGGCCTGCCCGCGCAGGAGGTCTACGAGGCCAGCGTGATCCGCAGCGAATGGTATCGCCGGCTGGCGCGGCTGTTCCGGCAGGTCGATGCCATCGCGCTGCCCTCGGCGCAGGTCTGGCCCTTTCCGGCGGAATGGCGCTGGCCCCGGCAGGTCGGCGGGCGCGAGGCGGACAGCTATCACCGCTGGATGGAGATCGTGGTGCCGGTCAGCCTGGCCGGGCTGCCCTGCCTGTCGGTCCCGATCGGCTTCGGCGCGCAGGGCCTGCCGATGGGCCTGCAGCTGGCCGGCCCGGTCGGCGGCGATGCGGCGGTCCTGCGGCTGGGGCAGGCATGGCACGAGGCGACGGATTGGCCGGGCCGGCGACCGCCGCCGCCGGCCTGAGGGCGACGGCGGGAAGGACCGGCGGAGGGGCTGCGTGACCGGGACGGGAGACGGCCGGACATGGCGGCGGCGGTCGCCCCCGCCGGCCCCAAGCTCTCGCAGCGCACGGGGGCGGGGCCGCTTCGGGCGGCCGGGGCGATGCCCGGCACCGCCGGCCCATGCGCCTTGCGCCGGGGTCCGGCGGCTGCGGAATCGCGGGTCCTTTCCGAAAGCCGCCGAACCCGGGCCAGGGACGGTTGCCCTATCCCGGCCCGGTGCGCGTTCAGGCGGCGAGGCGCTGCCGGCTCGCGGCGGTCTCGGCCAGGTCCAGCAGCAAGGCGCGGGTGTCCTCCCAGCCGAGGCAGCCGTCGGTGATGCTCTGGCCATAGGTCGGCAGCCGACCGGGAACCAGATCCTGGCGGCCGGCGACCAGGTTGCTTTCCAGCATGACGCCGCGGATGCGCGCCTCGCCCGCGCGGATGCGCGCCGCGATATCGGCGATGACCGCCGGCTGGCGGGCCGGGTCCTTGCCGCAATTGGCATGGCTCGCGTCGATGACGATGCCGGGATCGATGCCGGCCCGCGCCGCCGCCTCGGCCAGCGCATCGACATGGCGGGCGCCGTAGTTCGGCCCGCCATGGCCGCCGCGCAGCACCACGTGGCAGGCGTCGTTGCCGGTCGTGGTGGCGATGGCCGCACGCCCGTCGGCGGTGATCGCCGGGAAGCTGTGCGACCCGGCGGCCGAGCGGATGGCGTCCAGCGCCACCTGCACCCCGCCATCGGTGCCGTTCTTGAACCCGACCGGGCAGGACAGGCCCGAGGCCAGCTGCCGGTGGATCTGGCTTTCCGTGGTGCGCGCCCCGATGGCGCCCCAGGCGATCAGGTCGGCGAAATATTGCGGCAGGATCGGGTCGAGGAACTCGGTCGCCGCCGGCAGGCCCATGCGGTTGATTTCCAGAAGCAGGCGGCGGGCCAGCGGCAGCCCGTCCTCGATCCGGTCCGAGCTGTCCAGATGCGGGTCGTTGATCAGCCCCTTCCAGCCCACGGTGGTGCGGGGCTTTTCGAAATAGACCCGCATGACGATCTCCAGCCGGTCGGCAAGGCTCCGGCGCAGCTCGGCCAGCCGCGCGGCGTAATCCAGCGCCGCCTGCGCGTCGTGGATCGAGCAGGGGCCGGCGATGACCAGCAGCCGGTCGTCGCGGCCGGCAAGGATGGCGCGGATGGCGGTGCGGCTGTCCGCCACGATGCGCGAGATGGCCTCGTCGCGCGGGAGGCTGGCGGCCAGCGCGGCGGGGGCGGGCAGGGGGCGGAGCGTGTCGATATGCAGGTTCTCGGTCTGGGTCAGCATGGCTCTTTCTTTCTGGAAGAGGCCGGACCGGACGCGCATCGCAAGAAAAAAGCCGCCGGTCTGGCCAGCGGCTTCGGGGATCGCTATCGCGCCTATGCGCTACACGGCAACCCGGCCCCGCTGGATGCAGCGGAACCAATAAAACGAGGCGGTGTAGAACATCTGTTGCGACATGCGCCCTGCATAGCGGCTGCGGCGGCGCTTGTCACCCGGATTCTTGCGCCGGCGGCGAATGGGTGCGCGATTGGCCAGAGTGCTGCGGACTTGCCGCCCTGGCCCTGCGCCTCCGTAAGCGCCGGCGAACGGGCCTGCGCGGTGCGTCCGGCTGTCCGACGCCGGGGGCATGGACGTTTGCGCGCTGCAATCGGCGGACGGCTCGCCGCGGATTGGCATGGCTCGCCGGGCGGTCTAGGCTGTCAGGCAGACCCGACGCCGGCGCCGTTCGGATCTGCGGCGGGGGCGGGACGAGGCAAGGAAAGGCCGGAAAGATGAGCGAAACGCAGCTTGCCGGGGCGCCCTCGGCGCGGATCGGACGGCACCGGGCCTGGGCGCCCGGACGGTTGCGGGACGTCGGGGCCGCGCGGCGGATGGCCATGGCGTCCCCGGCACGATGCCTTCGGCGCATCGGCGGCGATGCCGCGGGCGCCTTCGCGCAGATCATGGCGGCGGTTCTGATTGCGGTCCGGCCCGGCGCTTCCCCGGCGCAGGGCGGTAGGGGCGGGGGGTGCGGCGTATGAGCGGCAAGGACAGCCCCGCCTCTCCGCCCTGCCTGGCGGCCGAGATCGCGCCGGATTATTTCGACCCGCTCGCCGTCGAGCCGCAGCAGGCCCGCGACGTGGCGCGCTGGCGCAAGGCGCGGCGCGAGCGCCCTGCCAGCCCGCTGGCCTTTCATCGCTGGAGCCCCGGGGCGCCGATGCGCCGCGGCCATTGGAACATTCCGGTCCCCGCCTCGATCGAGGCGGTGGAGCCGGACGTGGTGCTGGCCCCGCTGGTGGGCTGGGACGGCCGGGGCTATCGGCTGGGCTATGGCGGCGGCTATTTCGACCGGACGCTGGCGGCGCGGCGGCCGCTGGCGGTCGGCACCGGCCTGCAATCCGCCCGGCTGGCGACGATCTATCCGCAGCCCCATGACATCCCGCTGGCGGCCATCGTCACCGAAACCGGCCTGCAATACGACGGCGCTGTCCCGGCGGGCCGCTGACCGCCAAATCGCAAAAGGTCTTGTTCAGGATATTGAGCAAGGCCGATTGAAAACCCCGCTGCCTTGCCCTATGGCTTTCCGGGCCGGCCGCAACAGCGGCGCAGCACCGGCGCAACTCCAGCAGGTGGGACAAGATGAGCTATCCGGATACGCAGCTTTTGATCGACGGAACCTGGCGCCCGGCGCGGGACGGGCGCAGCCTGCCGGTGCTGAACCCGGCCACCGGGGCCGAGATCGGCCGTGTCGCCCATGCCGGCATCGCCGATCTGGACGAGGCGCTGGCCGCCGCCGGCCGCGCCTTCGCGGATTGGAAGCGCAGCTCTCCGCTGCATCGCTCGGACCTGCTGCGCAAGGCCGCGGCGCTGCTGCGCGAGCGGGCCGAGGCCATCGCCGCGCTGATGGTGGCCGAACAGGGCAAGCCGCTGGCGCAGGCGCGGATCGAGGCCCTGGCCGGGGCCGAGATCATCGAGTGGTTCGCCGAAGAGGCGCGCCGCACCTATGGTCAGGTCATCCCGCCCCGCGTGCCGGGCGTCACCCAGCTGACCGTCAAGGAACCGCTGGGCCCGGTCGCCGCCTTCACCCCGTGGAATTTCCCGATCAATCAGGCGGTTCGCAAGGTTTCCGCCGCGCTGGCGGCAGGCTGCACCATCATCGTCAAGGCGCCCGAGGAAACCCCGGCCTCGCCGGCCGAACTGATCCGCTGCTTTGCCGATGCCGGCCTGCCGGCGGGGGTGGTGAACCTGGTCTATGGCGATCCGGCCGAAATCTCGGGCTACCTGATTCCGCATCCGGTGATCCGCAAGGTGTCCTTCACCGGCTCGACGGCGGTGGGCAAGCAGCTGGCGGCGCTGGCCGGGCTGCACATGAAGCCGGCGACCATGGAGCTGGGCGGCCATGCGCCGGTGCTGGTCTTCGACGATGCCGATGTCGATGCGGCGGTGGCGGCCATGGCGGCCGCGAAACTGCGCAATGCCGGGCAGGTCTGCATCTCGCCCACCCGCTTCCTGGTGCAAGAGGCGGTGGCGGACCGCTTCACCGAAGGTTTCACCGCCGCACTGGCAGCCGCCAAGGTAGGGCCGGGCATGGACTCGGACAGCGCCATGGGGCCGCTGGCCAACGAGCGCCGAATCCCCGCCATCGAGCGGCTGATCCGCGACGCGCTGGACCGCGGCGCGCGACTGGCGACCGGCGGGGCGCGGATCGGCAACGAGGGCTGGTTCTTTGCCCCGACCGTGCTGACCGATGTGTCGGCGGATGCGGCGGTGATGAACGAGGAACCCTTCGGCCCCATCGCCGTGGTCAACCGGTTCCGCAGCGACGACGAAGCCTTTGCCGAGGCGAACCGGCTGCCCTATGGCCTGGCCGCCTATGCCTGGACCGGCAGCTCGGCCCGGGTGCAGCGGTTGCAGGACGAGATCCAGGCCGGGATGCTGACCATCAACCATATCGGCCTGTCGCTGCCGGAATTGCCCTTCGGCGGCATCGGCGATTCCGGCATGGGGACCGAGGGCGGCTCCGAGGCGATCGGCGCCTATCTGCAGACCCGCTTCGTCACCCGCAGGGGTTAGAAATCAGGGGCTAGAGATAGGGCGGCGTGCAGGCGCTGACCACCACCGCCTCGCGGTCCGAGACATTGCGGAAGCGGTGCGGCTGGGTCGAGGCGAAGAGGTAGCTGTCGCCGGCCTTCAGCACCCGGGTCTGGTCGGCCACGGTCAGCTCGATCTCGCCGGCGATGACGATGCCGCCCTCGCTGCCGTGATGGGCCAGCATGGTCTCGCCGGTATCGGCGCCCGGCTCATAGCGTTCGTGCAGGATCTGCAGGTTGTGCAGCCGCGCATCGCCGACCTGGCGCAGGGTCATGCGCCCGACCGGCCCCTGCGCGGCGGAATAAAGCCGCGAGGTCAGGTCGCGCAGCTCGGCCGGGGTGAAGAAGGGTTGCGGGCTTTGCGGCAGGTCCGGCTCGAAGAACTCGGACATGGTGACGCCCAGCCCGCCAAGGATCTTGCGCAGCGAGGCGACCGAGGGGCTGGAGCGCCCGGTCTCGATCATCGAGATCTGGCCATGCGGCACGCCCGAAGCCTCGGCCAGCTGCCGCTGCGACATGTTTGCCGCGCTGCGCAGCTCTTTCAGCCGCGCGCCCACGTCGAAATCGCTCATCCTTGCCCCGATGCCGTTTTGCGGCAGGTTATCAGGGCCGGGGGTTGCGCACCAGTTCCGCATCCTGCCGCAGATCGAAGAAAGTCATTGCTCAATATATTGAGCATCGTGTAAGCCGATTCCATCAGCATGGAGGTCTGCACATGGAATCGAAGCAGTTGATCGAGCGGCGCAAGGCGGCGGTGGCGCGGGGTGTCGGCACGCGGGACATCTATGCCGTCCGGGCCGAGAATGCCGAGCTTTGGACCGCCGGGGGCCGGCGGATGCTGGATTTCGCCGCCGGCATCGCGGTGAACAATACCGGCCATCGCCATCCCCGGGTGATCGAGGCGGTGCAGCGCCAGATGCAGGACTTCACCCATACCTGCTTCCATGTCGCGCCCTATGAATCCTATGTCGCCCTGGCCGAGCGGCTGAACGCGCTGACCCCGGGCGATTTCGCGAAAAAGACCATGTTCGCCACCACCGGCGCCGAGGCGGTGGAAAATGCGGTGAAGATGGCGCGGGCCTTTACCGGGCGCTCGGGCGTGATCGCCTTCAACGGCGCTTTCCATGGCCGCACGCTTCTGGGCATGGCGCTGACCGGCAAGGTGGCACCCTACAAGGCCGGTTTCGGCGCCATGCCGCCCGAGATCCACCACGCGATCTTCCCCAACGCCATGGCCGGCGTGTCGGTCGCGCAGGCGATTGCGCATCTGGAGACGCTGCTGGCCTCGTCCATCGACCCCCGGCGGGTGGCGGCGATCGTCGTCGAGCCGGTGCAGGGCGAGGGCGGCTTCAACGTCGCGCCGCCCGAATTCCTGGCCGCGCTGCGGCGCATCTGCGACAGCCACGGCATCGTGCTGATCGGCGACGAGATCCAGGCCGGCATGGCCCGCACCGGCCGCATGTTCGGGTTCCAGCATTCCGGCGTCGCGCCCGACCTGGTGACCATGGCCAAGGGGCTGGCCGGGGGCTTTCCGCTGTCCGCCGTCACCGGCCGGGCCGAGATCGTGGACGCGCCCGCGCCGGGCGGGCTGGGCGGCACCTATGCCGGCAACCCGCTGGCCATCGCCGCCGCGCTGGCGGTGCTGGAGGTGATCGAGGACGAAGACCTTTGCGCCCGCGCCGAGGAAATCGGCTCGGCCATCCGCTCGCGCCTGCAAAAGCTGGCCGAACGCTTCCCGGCCATCGGCGATGTGCGCGGCCTTGGCGCGATGAACGCCTTCGAGCTGGTGCAGGCCGGCGACCGCAGCCAGCCCGACGCGCAACTGACCGCCGCCATCGTGGCCGAGGCCGAGGCGCGCGGGCTGATCCTGCTGTCCTGCGGCACGCGCTACAACGTCATCCGCCTGCTGCCGCCGCTGACCATTCCCGACGCGCAGCTGTCCGAGGCGCTGGAGATTCTGGAAGCGGCCGTCGAGGCGGCGCTGGTCCCGGCCTGAAGGCGGGCGGCCCCTAACCCATGCCGTCCCGCGCCATGCGGGCGGCGAGCCAGTCGCGAAAGGCCGCCAGCGGCTTCAGCCCGGCCTTGCGCGCCGGCCAGGCCAGCCAATAGGCGCCGCTGCCCGGCACGCCCTGCCGCAGCACCGGCGCCAGCCGGCCCTCGGCGATCTCGACCCGGGCCAGGTAATCGGGCAGGAGCGCGATCCCCAGCCCCGAGATCGCCGCCTGGATCATCATCGAGAACTGGTCCATCATCATCCCGTCCAGCGGCGCCGGCGGCTCGGCCCCCTGTCCCCGGAACCATGCCTGCCAGGCGTCCGGGCGGGTCGGCAATTGAAGCAGCACCATTCCCGCCAGATCGGCGGGCGCCGTTACGGGCCGCCGGGCCAGAAGATCGGGCGAAGCGCAGGCGGTGAGGCGTTCATCGAACAGCTTCAGGTGCTCGGTCCCCGGCCAGTCGTCCCGGCCGTAAAAGATCATCGCGTCAAAGGGTTCCTCGTCGAAGCTGAAGCGGCGGAAACGGGTGGTCAGGTTGATCGACACCCCCGGATGGGCCGACAGGAAATCCGGCAGCCGCGGCGCCAGCCAGCGCGTGGCAAAGGTCGGAAGCACGGCCAGGTCCAGGCTGCCGCCGTCGGGATTGGCGATCAGCGACATGCTGCCGCGCTGGATCAGGTCGAGCGCGGCGGAAATGTCGCGGAAATACCGCTCGGCCGCCTCGGTCGGGGTCAGGCGCTTCTTGTGGCGGATGAACAGCTCCTGTCCCAGCTGCGCCTCCAGGCTTTGCAGCAGCCGGCTGACCGTGCTTTGCGTCAGCCCCAGGTCCTGCGCCGCGCCGGTGACCGAGCCGGTGCGCATCACCGCGTCGAAGGCCAGCAGCAGGCTGAGGTTCGGAAGAAAGCGCCTGTGCCGCAAGAACATTCACCCCGTGCATGAAGTAATGAGGATTATCCATTTTCCGGCCTGGTTTGAAAGCGGTAATGAATGATCCGACAAGCATCAGCGCATGAGGCATGACGTGACGACGAAATCGCACAAGGGAAGCCCTTTCTCGTGGTCCGACCCGTTCCTGCTTGAGGATCAGCTGACCGAGGAAGAGCGGATGATCCGCGACACCGCCGCGGCC
>WKJB01000070.1_pt1 | contig 35975 bp, 25 predicted proteins | sample 5403331 | NCBI WGS metagenome assembly WKJB01 (sample SAMN13198853, study PRJNA488119) | plastic metagenome | isolation source: water-polyurethane dispersion (WPUD) containing a polyether... | place: Mexico: Mexico City | collected 2016 | reverse complement strand
TGTAGTTCCTCGGGACGTTGTGAACGGCTGAGTTAGCGAAGACCTCCGTGGAGGATGTGGGTTACCACACTCACTTCTTCACAACGGAGGTCTTCGTGTCTCAGGGTAGAACGCCTTTCACGGCGGAGGGCAGGCGTCGGCTTGCGAAGTTGATCGTCGATGATGGCTGGCCGATTCGGCGGGCTGCGGAGCGATTCCAGTGCTCGCCGGCGACGGCGTCGAAATGGGCTGCCCGGTATCGGGCCGGGTTGCCGTTGACGGATCGCAGCTCGCGCCCGCACCGGTCACCGTCCCGGTCTCCGCAGCGTCTCGAGCGACGGATCGTCGCCCTGCGGTTCACGAGGCGGTGGGGTCCGCATCGCATCGGCTATCACCTCGGTGTTCCTCGCTCGACGGTCGGGCGGGTTCTGGATCGGTATCGGATGCCGTTGCTGGCGCACCTCGATCAGGTCACCGGGCTGCCGGTCCGGAAGGCGAAGCCGGTCCGTTACGAGGTTTCGGCGCCGGGTGAATTGGTGCATGTCGATATCAAGAAACTCGGCCGCATCCCCGATGGCGGTGGGCACCGGATGCTGGGCCGCACGGTCGGCAACCGACACAACAAGAAACGCGGCCTCGGCTACGCGTTCCTGCACCACGCAGTCGACGACTACTCGAGGCTCGCCTACTCCGAAGAGCTCTCCGATGAGCGCAAGGAGACCGCGGCCGGGTTCTGGCTCCGCGCCCGCGCGTTCTTCGCCGAGCACGGCATCACTGTCCGCGCGGTGATGACCGACAACGGCTCCTGCTACCGATCCCGCGCCTTCGCCGACGCACTCGGCAAGGGCGTGAAGCATCGCTTCACCCGCCCCTACCGACCCCAGACCAACGGCAAGGTCGAACGCTTCAACCGCACCCTCGCCGCCGAGTGGGCATACGCGGCCACCTACCTCAGCGACGCCGCCCGATCAGCGACCTACCCCGACTGGCTCCATCACTACAATCACCACCGACCCCACACCGGAATCGGCGGCCAAGTCCCCGCAGCCCGCGTTCACAACCTCACGAGGAACTACAACTAGGCGGCGAGCAGCTCGCGCACGCGCGGGATCACGACCCCGCCGTAGAGCTCGATCGTGTGCATGAGCTTCTCGTGCGGCACCGTGCCCGAGGCGTACTTGAAGTCGAAGCGCTGCACGCCGAGCGTGCGCACCGTCGCGGCGATCTTCTGGGCGACCGTCTCCGGCGAGCCCACGTACTGCGAACCGTGCTGCACCTCGAGCTCGAACGAGTCGCGCGTGATGGGGCCCCAGCCGCGCTCGCGCCCGATCCGCTCCGCCATCGCACGGTAGTGCGGCCACGCTGTCTCGACGGCCTCCTCGTCGGTGTCGGCGATGAAGCCGGGCGAGTGCACGCCCACCGGGAGGTCGTCGGCGCCGAGCTGCGCGAGCGCGCGATGGTAGAGGTCGACGTAGGGCGCGAAGCGGGCGGGGTCGCCGCCGATGATCGCGAGGGCGAGCGGGAAGCCGTAGCGGGCCGCGCGCACGACCGACTCCGGGGAGCCGCCGACGCCGACCCACGTGCGGATGGGGCCGCCCTCGGTCTTGGGGAAGACGTCCGCGTCGACGAGCGGCGCGCGCGTCGTGCCCTGCCAGGTGACGGGCTGCTCCTTGAGCAGCTCGGCGAGCAGGTCGATCTTCTCCTCGAAGAGCACCTCGTAGTCGTGCAGGTCGTAGCCGAACAGCGGGAACGACTCGGTGAACGAGCCGCGCCCGATCGTGATCTCGGCGCGCCCGCTCGAGACGGCGTGCAGCGTCGAGAAGCGCTCGAACACGCGCACGGGGTCGTCGGAGGACAGCACCGTCACGGCGGTCGAGAGCTTGATGCGCTCGGTGCGGGCCGCGATCGCGGCGAGCAGGATCTCGGGGGCGCTCACGGCGAAGTCGTCGCGGTGGTGCTCCCCGACGCCGAACACGTCGACCCCGAGCCTGTCGGCGAGCACGCCCTGCTCGACCGTGTTGCGGATCACCTGGGCGTAGGGGAGGCGGTTGCCGTCGGCATCGACCGTCACGTCGCCGAAGGTGTCGAGACCGAGTTCCAGCTGCTGCGTCATGGTCGATGCAACTGCATGGATCCCGCGTTCATTCCTAGACGGCGTGCGGGTACCGCACCGCCGGCGTCGGCGTGTCGCCGGCCGACGTGAGCTCGCTGCGGAGCTGGCGGCTCGCGACCTTGAGCTCGAGCTCGTCGGTGAGGAGCGCGGCGAGGTCGCGCAGCGACTCGAGCTGCCCCTCGCCGAGGGTGCGCGCCTTGAAGTCGACGACCGAGATGACGCCCACGTTGTAGCCCTGCGGCGACTTGATCGGCACGCCCGCGTAGAACCGCATCCCGAAGTCGCCCGTCACGAGGCCGTGCTCGGAGGCGCGCGGGTCGAGCAGGCAGTTCTCGACCACCCACGGCTCGTCGTGCGCGACGACCGACGAGCACAGGCCGTCCTCGCGGGCGAGCGACTCCATGTCGGTGCCGGGGTGCGCGAGGAAGCGGATGTCGTCGTGCTCGATGAGGCTCACGATCGCCACGGGCGTCTCGGCCACGCGGCGCGCGAGGTTGGCGACGCGCTCGAAGACCTCGTCGCCGGGGCGCGCGACCGGCTGGTAGCGGTGCACGGCGTTCATGCGCGCCGTCTCCTCGATCGGCACGGGCGCCGGGCGGTTGCGGTGGCGTCCGGCCTCGTCGACGATGATCTGCCGCAGCGCGAGCAGCACGTCGCGCATGGGCGGGCGCTGCGCGGGGTCGCGCTGCAGCATCGCGGCGAGGAGGCTGCGCCACGCCGAGCTCAGCTCGGCGGGGATGACCGGGTCGGTCTTGAGGCGCGAGACGGCGGAGGCCGACGGGTCGCCCGGGAACTCGATGTGCCGCGTGAAGCACTCGAGCAGCACGAGGCCGAGCGAGTAGACGTCGGATGCGGGCCCCACGAGGTCACGCAGCACCTGCTCGGGGCTGAGGTACGCCGCCGTGCCGGTGGTGTTGGTCTCCTCGGGGCCGAGCGCGGCGGCCGCGTCGAACGCGATGCCGAAGTCGGTGAGGCGGGCGCGCGTGCGCACGTCGCTCGCGCCGTAGTCGACGAGCATGACGTTGCTCGGCTTGAGGTCGCGATGCACGACGCCGTTCGCGTGCACGTAGTCGAGGGCCTCGGCGAGGTCGTAGCCGAGCTCGGCGATCGCGCGGGGGGTGAGGTCACCCGACTTGATCGCCTGCTCGAGGTCGGGGCCGTTGACGAGCTCCATCACGAGGAACGGGTGCGGCTCCGTCGGGATCGAGTCGTCGATGCCTGCGTCGAGCAGCGTGACGATCCCGTGGTGGTTGAGGGAGGCGAGCATCCGGAGCTCCGCGGTGAACACCGGGGTGGCCTCCGTGCCCGCGGGGATGGCGCCGAAGAGCTTGATCGCGACGTCGCGGCCGAGCTGCTCGTCGCGCGCGCGGTAGACCTTGGCCATGCCGCCCTGCCCGATCAGCTCTGCCGGCCGGTATCGGGCCTTGAGCAGAACGTCGGCGTAGGAGCCGTACGGACGGTCCATATTCCCACCCCCTTCCTGGCCCGATCCTACTGGCTGACCAGCCATTTTGAACCGAATGGTCTACCCCCTTGACGCGCGTGACAACTGTTCGATGCGTTTGGATGAATGCCATTACGCCGAACGGCGCAGATCGCGCGACGAGCGGTCCTCCCGGGCCGCCGATGGCCCCCGATCTGGAGGGTCAGAGACCGGCGAGGAGCTCGGCGTAGACGTCGGTCGCGTCGGCGTGTCGCGCGAGGGCTGCGGCCTGTCCCGCCCACAGCGACAGGAGCTCGCCCGCGTCGCGCGCCGCGGCCTCCGCACGGAAGGCGCCGGTGGCCCAGTTCTGCGCGGGGAACGGCGCGATCGCCCCGCGCGCCTCGATCTCGCGCACGGCGCGGTTCGGGATGCCGCGGGCCAGCCGGCCGCTCATCGCGCGCGTGAGCACCGTGGCGGTGTCGTCCGCGCTGCGGATGGCGCGACGGTGCGCCTCGGTCGCGGCGGACTGGCGCGTGGCGAGGAACGCCGTGCCGACGAGCACGCCGTCGGCGCCGAGGGCCCGTGCGGCCGCGACGCCGCGCCGGTCGGCGATGCCGCCGGCGGCGACGACCGGCACCTCGACCGCCTCGACGACCTGCGGCACGAGCGCGAAGGTGCCGACGAGCGACTGCTCGGCGGGGCGGAGGAATGAGACCCGGTGGCCGCCCGCCTCGGCGCCGCTCGCGACGATCGCGTCGACGCCCCCGGCCTCGAGCGCACGCGCCTCGGCCACGGTCGTGGCGGTGCCGATCACGCGGATGCCGCGGTCGTGCGCCGCCGCGACGACCTCCGGCGCGGGCACGCCGTACACGACGCTCAGCACCGCCGGGCGCGCCTCGAGCACGGCGTCGAGCTGCTCGTCGACGCTCGGCAGGAACCGCGTGGGAGGCGCGGGCGGCGTCATGCCGAGGTCGGCATAGAAGGGCTCGAGCGCCGCCGCTGCGGCCGCGGGGTCGGTGTCCTGCGGGGTCACCTCGTCGCCCGTCGGCAGCCAGAGGTTGAGGCCGAACGGCCGATCCGTCGCGGCGCGGAGGGCCGCCGCGGTGTCGCGGATGCGGTCCGCGGAATATCCGTAGAGCCCGTACTGCCCGAGCCCGCCGAGCCCGCTCACGGTCGCCGTGAGCTCGACGTTCGACAGGCCGCCGAACGCCCCGAGCAGGATGGGGTGCCGGATGCCGAGCAGCCTCTCGAGCCGCCCCGTCATCCGTCCGCCTCCGGCAGCTCGGCCCCGCAGCGGGCGCACACGCCGTCGGACCCGCGCGTCTCGTCGATCGCGCCGCACTCCGGGCACACCCGCCCCAGCCAGCAGGCGGCGTCGCCCGCGGGCTCCGGGAGCCGGATGAACCCGTCGGTCACGGGAACGACGCTACTCCCCCGGGGTCGTGATCGTCGGCGGCGACGTGAGGTCCGCATCCCGATGCGGCTGCAGACGTGGCCGGTGCTGCAGACGATCGTGGTGGTAGTCCGCCCACGACGGTCGAGGGCCTGAGGAACTTCTGGTTCGACCCGAAGGACACGTGGCTCGTCGAGTGGGCCGACGGGACCTTCCTCAGCCGGCCACCCCGGAGCGACTGAACGGATGTCAGGGGGTCGGGGCGCCGCGGCGGGCGAACCGCACGATCACGGCGGCGAGCAGCACGACGACGGCGACCACGGTCGCGGTGATCCCGATGCCGGTGCTCTCCGGCTGGTCGGTGAGGCGCCCCACGGCGAGCCAGCTCAGCCCCCACGTGAGCGCGAGCGCGGGAGCGATGCGCCCGCGGCTGAACCACGCGATACCGATGCCGATGACTCCGACGACCACGAGCACCACGACGCCGACGGGAGTCGCGACCTCTCCCCAGGAGCCGGGGGCGACATCCGTCAGGAACGCGGTCGTGTTCGCGACGGTCGCGAGCGTCACCCAGCCGAGGTGTAGCCCGTTGGCGCCATCGATGAGGAGCGAGTCGAGCACTCCCCCGCCGGGCTCGCGGGCGCGCACCGCGATGCGGAAGATGACGCAGAGCACGACCAGCAGAGCGACGATGCCGATCACGGTGAGCAGCAACGTCGTGAACTGCGCGAACACGAGCCACAGCCCGTTGAGCACCATGCTGAGCGCGATCCACCACCCGATCGCGCGCTGCCGTTCGCTCGCGCGCTGCCCCGGCAGCGCCTGCCACACCGTGTAGGCGAGCAGCCCGAGGTAGATGACGCTCCAGATCGAGAACGCCTGCTGCGCCGGCGCGAGGTAGCTGAACTCGGCGCTCAGCTTGCCGTCTTGCAGGTCTTCGACGGGGGTGCCCCCGAAGAACCCCGTGCCGACGAGCGCGGCGATGATCATGAAGACGGCAGCGGCGATGACGGCGGTCTGGCGCGCGACGTCGGACGGGCGGGATGTTCGCTCGATCATGGGTCGACGGTATGCGGGGGCGGCGGATGCAGCAGGGGCCTTGACATCCTCAGCCGCGACGCCTCCCGCAGTCCCCTTGCAGCTGAGACGAGAGTTCTCCCCATCCTTGCTGTGTCAAGCGGCCGGCCCGCCCCTACGGCAGCGAATCCATTCGCGGCGCATACGACGACGGCTTACTCAGGCGCCTCGCTTCCCCAGCCCGCGGTCACGTAGTCGCCGCGCAGGAAGTCCTCCCGAATCGCGTCGAGGCGGCGCTCACCCTTCGACGTGTCCGCCTTCCAGAACAGCCAGCCGTTGATCGATCCCCCGCCCGCGGCAGCGGCCGCACCGGAGGGTGTGGGAAAGGCAGCGTCATCAACGACGATCCGCCCGAGTTCATCGATCTCCGCGATCGCGCTCACCGAGGGCCATGTCGAGGTCAATACGGTTCCCACCTCGAGAAGTCCCGCCGCAAGCAGATCCGCGATCGTCACCGCCGCATGCGGAGCCGCGTCTTCTGAAGTGGCGACGGGTCCATCTGCTGCCGGGCAAACCTCCGGATATTTCGCTGAGTATCCCGCTTGCGACAACCGCTCGAAGCCCTTCCGCGTCACCGACGCCATCAAGCGCCGGCGTTGAGCGAGGAACTCGGGATAATCCATCGTCGTCCACCCCTCGGGGAGCGCGTGTAGCGCCTCCTGGGCAGCGAGTCGACCGGGATCCAGGTAAGTCTTGGACGCGACCTGCGCAGGCCAATAATCCGACGGGCGAACATCCGAGATCGCAATGTTGTCATTCCACTCGACGAGCGCCATATTCGCGATCTGGTTGATCTGGCGTGTGTCCTTAATACCGAGGACGTCGCGGAGGTAGGCGCGCGGGAACAGATGGTGCCGTTCGATCCCTTTCCTCGTGGTGAGCGCCGGGTCGAGACGATCACGCACCTTCCCGGTGGAGAGAAGGGCGTCTGCGTCAAGGATGTTGAGCGCCGCGAGGTACGCGAACAGGGCGGGGCTTCCGGACGCTGCCGTCGCCAGCTCGTTCGGGAGAGTGATGCTCCAGAAGTCACTCGTGAGGGTGTCGTCGACGATGCGATCCAACGCCGCAACGAATCCCACCTCAGAGGCGAGCTCCTCGATGCGCGCGAAATCACGTTCGGCCTGAGTTTCGAACGAACCGGAATACCGCGACGTCGTGTGCGCCATGAAGAACCAGCGCGCGACCGCCTCGCGGAGCTTATCGACCGGTACTCCGTGATCGACGCGTCCGATCAACCAGATCGCGTAGGTGTAGAGAATGGCGTTCCTGCTGCTGATCATCTTCGAGCCCCGATACCCGGCTCGCTCGAGGCAACGGAGGAACTCATGCCAGTTCGTGAGATCGATGACGCGCGCCTGAGCTTCGCGAAGCACGTCGAACTGCTTGTCCCGCCGCCCGACGCTGGTCGAGCCGGACTCGAGATCCTTGCCACGGAGGATCGAGTACGCGTGCCGCAACACCGCGCGACGGAATCCGAGCGCGATAGCAACGCGGAGCAACTGGTCAGGCGAGGGTGCGATGTACCAGTTGAAGGGCGAGGCGCCGCCTGCTGAGGGAAGCTTGCACGCTCGGGCGAACGACTCGAGCTGCTTGCGCCCCTCATCCCAGAAAACGCTCATGAGGGTGAGAATGAAGTCCGCCTGGTTGAGCTTCACGCCTTCGGAGTTGATGCGGACGAAGACCTCGGCGACCTGCTCTTCATCAACGGATGAGTCCAACTCGACCACGTCGAACGGAAAGTTCTGCAAGTCGCGGACCCGATCGATCGCGTCTTCCCACGCATTCCGCTCCGTGGGCTCCAACGTGCCCCGAGCGGCCTCGTACGCGTCGAAGAACCTCGCGCTCGTCTTGCGGTAGTCGGTCCAGAGCTCGGTGATGTCGTCGAGGAACTCGGGATTGCGATCGGTAGTCGCATCGGCAACCGCGAAGTGCCCGTCACGAGGGCGGAATGCGAGCTTCACGCGCGACTCCGAGTAGTCCTCTCTCACGACGCTCTCCCCCGTCAGCACCGAGTAGAGCGAGGTCATGCGTTGCTGCCCGTCGACGATGAGCCAGCGGGCGACGCGTGCGTCCTTACCTGCGACACCGATCTGACGGGCCCCGACCTCGGCGCCCGTCTCCCAGAACAGCAAGTAACCAACGGGGAAACCGCGATACATCGAATCGAAGAGATCGCGCACCTTCGAGTTCGACCATACGAACGGGCGCTGGAGCTCGGGCAGAGCGATGTCGCCGCGCCGGATGTTGTCCGCAAGATGCCGGAGATTGAAGGTGGTTGTTCTGAACACGGTGGCGCTCACTCGTGGCTCCTCTCAGCGTCTTCCCATCGCGTACCCTGTACGGCCATCCACGCGACGAGCTTGATCTCGTCGATGCCGATCGGGGGAAGCGGCTCGACCTTCTCCGCCGGCTGGATGCCGAACTCGTCGAGCACCCGGACGATCCCCTGAACCTGCTCTGCCGACGTCGAGGCGTCCCGAAGTGCGCCTCGCATCGCCTTCCGCGCTTTGGCGCTGGGAACTGTCTGGAGCCGCTTCGCGACCTCGATCAGCCGCTCACCGAGAAACTGCCCTCCGTGCTCCATCACCACCCGGAGCGCGTCCTTGAAGGCGCGCGGAACCGCACCGACGAGTGCGTTCGGGTCCGTTCCCCTCATCCACTCCCCAAAGGCATCCTCCCGCGCGATCGCCCAGGCGTCGTAGGCGGCACGGTAGGCCTCGTCCGAGAGGATCCGCTCTCGCGCCGCCGACCCCGGATCGGCCGACACGAGCGACTTCAACGTGTCGTCCTCGACGCGCCAGGCGCCATTCTCGTCGGACTCCGGAGTCCAGTCAGCGCCAGCGCTCACGTTGCGGAACCAGACGCGGCCCGTTTCCCCCATCCGCATGCAGAACACGAACATGTTGCCGTCGACCGACGGGTTCTCGAAGCCACTTCCGACCCCGAGCGGAAGGTCCTTGAGCCGTTGCTCCAGCGCTGAGTCTTCCGAGAGGGCGTTCAGCAGTCGACGTCGGTACTCCTCGCCCGACCCGGCTGCGGAGCCACCGGCCGTATCGACGAGTTCCTGGATCTCGGCTGTCAGGTCGTCGGCGTCGTAGTGGTCCTTGGGCGGAAACGCGGAAACGCCGGGCAGCACGACGCCTGTACCGACGGCGGCATCCGCCTGCTTGAGCTTTCGGATCAGCGTCGCCTCAAGCTGCAGGTATTCATCGAGGTGCTCCGACGGGTAGAAGACGCCGAGGTGGATCTCCGGATGCTGGCTTCCGATGCGGTCGACTCGACCGTGTCGCTGCACGATGCGCATCGGGTTCCACGGGAGGTCGTAGTTGATGATCTCCGCCGCCTGCTGCAGGTTGACGCCCTCCGCGAGCACGTCGGTAGTGAGCAGGATGTCGTACTCATCGTCGTCGAGAGGGTTGCCCTCGCCATCGAGCCGGCCCGCAGTTCTGGGCGCGAACCCTGCGATCGCATTGGCCCGGCTCTCCTGATGCACACCGCCGGTCTTGCCGGAGGCGTACTGGCCGATGATCGGCGGCGCAAGGCGGCCGCGGTAGGGAGAGAGTGGAGACGTATCGTCGGCCTCCGCGAGCGCGTCCGTGAGGCGGGCGTGCAGATCGCGAATCGTGTCGGCGTACGTCGAGAAGACGATCACCTTCCGCCTGTCGGCAGACGACAGCCCCTTGGGGCTCACGGGTGCGGCCGCCGTGGCGATCGATCCGAGCTCTTCCACCAGCTTTCTGACCTTCGGCTCCTCGGAGTGGGCGGCCTCGCGAGCGAGCACATGGATCTCGCGGAGCAATTCCAGATCCAGAGCCACGTCGTCGCGGAGCAGGTCCGCGTGGTACTCCGAGGCCGGCGTCGCCTGGTGCTCGGTGTCCTCGTCGAGGCCGGCGAGGATCTCATCGAGGTCCTCGGACTCCGAGTTGATGTAGTCACGGAGCGCACCACCGATCAGGACATGGCCCTTGTGGAGCGCGGAGAGGAACGCCTCGTTGGCGGCGATGAGCACCTCGAGCGTCGCGGCCAGCGCGAGCGGCGAGGACTCGAGGCGCTTGAGCAGCGCCGACCGGAGCAGACCCATGTTGGTGACCTGTGTGCCGTCGAGCTTCTCGGATCGGAGATACGCGCTAGGTGCGTACCTCGAGAGCAGCAGCCGGCCGCGGTCGCTGCGGCGCACCTCGAAGGACGCCGCATGCTTCTCCTCCTCCGGGATGTCGAGCGCGTACGTGACCGCATCCACGAGTCTCCGACCCGGCTCGTCGAGCGTATAGTCGACGCGGCGCACCTTGGCGTCGGGGAACTCGACCGGGATCTTCTTCCCGCCGGGGCCAGGCACCGTCTCACCCTTGTAGTTGTTCTTGACGAACTGACGGGTGCGGCGTACGGCCACCTGGTCCATCAGGTCGAACAGGTGGTTGGGCGTGAGCGCCTCCGGATCGAGCCGCTGGGCGGTGCGGATGTAATCGCGGATCGAAGGAATGCCCTCGCTCGCGAAACGCGCGTCGTCGCGCACGAAGTACTTGATGAGCGTCTCGAGGTCGATGAGCGAGTTGTTGACCGGCGTCGCGGTGAGCAGCACGACCTTCTTCGGGTGCTTCCCCGAGAGGATCACGCGATCAAGTGTGGCCGAGCGCTTCGCGTTCGCGTTCCGGAGGTTGTGCGCCTCGTCGACGATGACCAGGGCGGCGTCCTCCGCCGTGTAGAGGAACTCCCGGTGCCGGTCGTCGTCCTCATCCATCCGGCGCGCCATCTCCTCGTAGGAGTGCACCGTGACCCATCGCGAGAATCCGTACCGGTGGAGCAGCGGCTCCCAGACACTGGACTTGAGTGCTGCAGGCGCGACCACCATCACACGCTGGCGCAGTACCTCCGTCGCCGCGGCGATCACCTCGAGGGCGAGGTAGGTCTTGCCGAGGCCCACCTCGTCGGCGACGAGCACTCCCCCCACCTCGTCGAGGAGGCGGCGGATGCGCTTGACACCGTCCGCTTGGAACCGGGTGAGGTCGAAGCGGGTCGGTCCGGGGGCGTCCTCGTCGAGGGTGGAGCCGTAGCGCTCCCACAGCATCCGAAGGAAGATCTCCCACGGAGTGTGCGGCGCCCAGAGCGGTTCGTAGAGGGCCGCCAGGTCATACGGGGCGCTGTCGGCCCAGCAGTCCTCGAACCATTCGATCACCTGCGGCGTCGAGCCATGGGAGTTCGAGGCGCCCACGTTGAGCTCGGCGTTGCGGGTGAGCCCCGCAAGCGTGAGGTTGCTTGATCCCGCCAGGTAGGCCGGATGCGTGGGGTGGTTGCTGATGTACGCTTTCCCGTGGAGGAAGCCGCCGGTGTATCGGCGGATCTCCACAACAGGTTCTCCTGCCTCGTCTGCGGCGCGCAGCCACTCGACCAGGCGCCTGGCCGCGGAGGTGGACTTCTGTGTGAAGCCGAGGGCGTCCCGCTCTGCGCGGAGCCACCTGTCGTGTTGGGCCAGCGCATCCTGCAGTCGATGCCCGCTGCCCTCAGCGTGGGGCCCAAGCTCAGGCTCCGGCAGCGGCTCAGCACCCAGGAGCAAGCGCACCCGGGGCATCTTCTCCAGCTCGTCGGCGATGTAGAGGAAGCCGTCCGGGTTCACATACGCCGTGGCGATAGCGGCGGTCGCCGCGGAGCCCAGCGCCTCCCGGTTGACGCGGAAGAGCCGGTTGATCTCGTCCCCGACACGCATCTCGGGGGCGATGCGGTTCGTCGCGAAGACGGGAAGCTGCTCGCTCATGCGTGCTCCTTCCAGCGGTTGTAGTGCTCAAGCACTGCGTCCAGGCGCGCGCGGTAATCCCAGCCGCGGTGGAACGTGGCAAACACGTGCTCGACCTGGTCTGCAGTGAGCCCGTAGAGAAGAGCGACAAGAGCATCGAGCTCGGCGATGAGGTCAGCCTTCACCGCGTCGTTGCCTACCGTCCCCACTTCTACGCCAACCTCGCTCGCCCAGACAGCGAACCGTTCGTCGACCGCTGCAAGGCGCGCAGCGCTCTCAGCCACGCGTGCGGCGTAAGTGGAGCGCGAGTCGTAATGAGGCACAGGGAGAGCGGAGAGCACATCGAAAGTGAGGTGGAGTTCTACCCAGCGCCGAGCACCCCAGTCGAACGGCATCGAGCACATGACCCCCAGGAGGAACGCCTCTGCTCGCGCATCGCCCTGTCGGGCGACAAGAACAGGAGCGTTGTGGACAACCGCCGCCCCAGGGGGCAACAACACGGCCAGAGTCGTGCGCGTGTCAGTCGCCCGCGCAATATCGCGGAACGCAATTCGCGCGCGATCCATGGGCAGCTCACCGTCACCGAAGGCCATCCGGTAGTACGCCGAGCGTGCGTTACCGATGGCGCGCTCCAATTTCTGCGTGAGCGCGGGACGGAGTACCTCCGGCTTCGCATAGGCGTACGGCTTGCCGAAGTCGGGGTTCCAGATGTTGAACGAGGCGCCCGCGAGCACGGGGATGCGCCCGCGCGGCTCGTCCGTGTCGAACTCGAACTTGTCCTTGTCTCCGGTCGCATGCAGCTCCGCAATCGGACGAAACTCCCAGCCGGGGCGCGCCTCGTCGAAGCGAGGTGAGCGCTTCATCTGAGCGAAGACCTCAGCTGACTTCGCGTCGGGAATCAGGGGGAAGGCCGCGGTCGACGCCCACGAGAGGAACTCGGTTGCCTCAACTTCCGCAACGTCGTCAGCGCCGCGCAGGAACTCTGCTTCGCTCGAAAACGGACCGCAGAAACGTGCCACGTGGGAGGTTCCGCGTTCGATCACCGTGAGTCCAACCGTGTATCGACCGTCGACGTTAGAGAAGATCCAGTTTCCGGAGTTCATCAGCAAGCAGACGTCTGCGAATGCCCCTTCGTCGAGCACCTGCCGTCGCCACTCGGCCAACGCGGAGCCCGAAAGCGCGCCGCGTGGGAGCACCAGCGCAGCCCGCCCGGTCTCACGCACCAGCCGCCAGAAGCGCCATGCAAACGCCTGGTAGAGGTCAGGATCGCCACCGGAACCGATACCCGGGTAAGGGCCTCTCACGATGACCGCCCGGTACCCGTCAGTCGCCGCGAGGTCAGCCGCGTACTGTGCTTCGAGGTCAGGCCGTCCGGCACGGAAGGCGGCAAGCGCCGCGTTCTTCTCCTTCTGCGGCATGCTCCGCAGCTTCGGAATCCGCATACCCCACCACTGGTGTTCTTCAATCTTCACCTTCTCCCACGGCGGGTTGCCCAGCAGCACATCGAATCCGCCGTTGCCGCGCAGGAAGACCTCGGGGAAGAGGTACGGCATGTGCGCAGGCAGGAGAGGGTCCACGGCTTCCGCGACTCGCGGGTCACGGGCGAGTTCGTCGATGTCGTCCTGGGTGAAAGCGGAGCCTGGCTTGACGATGCCAAGACGCATGGCCACCGCCACATCGAAGACAGCTTTCGCGGGAGCGGCCGCCTGCCGAGCCTGCGCGAGCACCTCAGCGCCCCTGGCGACCTCGGCCTTGTCGGCCTCGCTCGCGTTGGCGTAGTCGATCAGCAGGTCACGGGCCGCGTCGAGGGGCTCCTTGATCAGCGGCGCGAGGAGGTCACCCACTGCCAGCGCCTCGATTGCCTCGTCCACCGTGCCGATGCCGGTGAGCGAGTTGGCGAGCACGAGGTTGTGATCGAGACTCGCCATCGGAAGCCCCGGGACGAACGTGTGGATCCAGATCGCCAGCTGCGAGAGCTCGACGGCAAGCGGGTTGATGTCGAGCCCGTACACGCATCGCCGCGCCACCTGCCGGCGGAGCAGCTGCGCCTCGTTGATCTCGATCTCGGCGATCGACACTTCGTTGAGCGCCCTCTGCGCCGACTCGGCGAGGCGCTGCAGCTCGGCACGCACACCCGGCACCGGTGTCACAGTGAGGAAGTCGCGCATGTAGCGCTCGATCTTGTCCACCGCCGCCACCAGGAAGTGCGCAGACCCCATCGCCAGATCGGCGACCCGGAAGTCGAAGAAGAGGTCTGCCGCCTCGCGTTCGCGCCCGCTCTCCATCAGTTCACGAACCCGATCCAGGTGCTTTTCGATCGCTGGCACGATGGAGCGGTCGATCAGGTGATCGACGACGATCTTCGGGGTGTAGTACGAGCCTGTCGATTTGCGTTCACCCGAAGCGGAGTGGAAGTACGGCTCGCCCGCGCGCGCGACGACCGCGTCGCCCTCCTTCGCCGGCACGAACGCGCCGTTCCTGTCGAGCGTGAGGTCGCCCTCGGCGAGCGAAAGCGAGGACTCGAGCAGGCCTTCGTAGATGGTGCCGAACTCGCGCACCTGCAGCGACCGGAAGTCGACCGCACCGAGCACGCCATCCTCTGTGCGCTCGGTCAGCATCGCGCGAAGCGCCGGTCCGGTCACACTGTCAGGGAGCTTCAGCTTCTCGATGAGCTCGCCTTCTGCCGAGCTCTGATCGAAGAGGCTGCCGCCGTACGCGGGGATGCCCCACTGCTTGTTGCCATTGGCGATCGCGTCCCACACCTGCACCAGGTCGAGCCAGATCGACGACGCGTTCTCGTCGAACTCCGTCTTCTCATCGATGCTGGCGACGAAACGCTGCAGGCTGTTCGCCCGGTAGTTGTCGTTCTCGACCGGAAGGAGCTCGCTCGACTCGCCGTAGGCCTGGAACAGCAGGCGGAACAGGATGCGCATCGTGAGCGCATACGCAGTGCGGAGGCCATCCGCATCCACGGCGAGCCCGACGCTCGGCAGCCTCTCGGCGATGGCGGCCGCCAGCACGGGTACGACACCCTCATAGACCCGGTCGCGGAGCCGCGTGCCGAGATCGGCGGCGTACTTGCCGGAGCCGGTGAGGATCTGGTCGGCGGTGCCGTCCTTCTCCAAGGCATCTGCCGAGAAGATCAGCGGCAGGAGCCCCGCGAACTCCTCGTCGAGGAACGCAAGATCGAGCTCGAAGTACGTCTCCGACTGGCCACGCTGGCCGACTCCGATGCCGTCGCGCCCGGGGTACAGCCGCAGCGTGTCCTTGCGCATCACGATGACCCACGGCACCTCCTCACGACCTGCGACCTCAAGGCCGTGAGCGACGGGCGACAGCTGGTACTTGGCGCTCTTCTGATCGAAGTTCTCGCTCTCGTCGAGCAAGACCGCGATCGCGCGGCGGGAACCCGACGCTGCACGGAGCACCAGCGCACCGCCGGGGGCCGAATCCGTGGTGAAGCCGAGAGCCTCGATGAGATCCTTACCTCGCCTCGACAACAGCGAGGCGGCTCGCTCACGTGCCGCTGCCCAGTCCGCCCGGCGCGGCACGTCCGTGCGAAGGTGGTACGTCGCGAACAGGAAGTGATTGACGAACCCGGTGCCGCCCACGGTGCCGAGGTGGTTGCGGATCGCGCGGATCTGGGTATGGGCTGCGATCCCGTTTGGTTCGTCGAGAACCGACTGCAGGAGGCGCTCGGCTTGCTTGATCGAGACGGGGCCTGCCGGATCCTCCTTCTCGTCGGGACCATGCAGCCACACCCCCTCGGGAGCGACCGCCGCGACGATCACCGGCATGGCGACGTTCTGACCGCGCGTCTTCCACATCGCCGTGAGCGTGCCCTTGGTCGGACGCACCGTGGCCGACGCGACCGCGATCTGCACCGCCCCCACACCCGCGTCATCTCGCCCGAAGATCACCTCGGAACCGGACACCCCCTCGGGAAGTGCGTCCTTCCAGGGGACGCTTCGGGAGCCGACGACGTTCAGCTGGAGTGCCATGAGGTGGACCTTTCGGAGTTCGGGTACTGCAGCCCGCGAGCGCAGTGGATCAGGATAGGGGCAGGCGCCGACATCGGGTCACCCCAGGTGTCCGGGGAACCAGGTGGCCGGGCTGACGACCGCCACGCGACCGTTACCGCTGTCGTCGATGGCGATGAGGTCGCCATAGGTCGTCACGCGCAGGATCGTTCCGTCCGGGATCGCGACGCCTGGAAGCTCCCGGGTCGCCATGGAGTCGATGTCGACGACCCGGCCGTCGACGACCTCATACCAGTGCGGTGTATAGAAGCCGCGGGCCCATTCGTCCTCGGGGTCTGCCGATGTCCAGCCCAGCAAGCGGGCGTCACCCGAGACGTAGCCGCCCACCGCACCGTCTTCGGCGATCCAGACACGGTTGTCGAGGGGGTGAGCCGCGAACCACGCCCGGAATCGCTCCGTAGCGTCGCCCGTCACGCGCGCAGCGATGGAGTTCCCGGTCGCGTCGACGACATCACCGAACCGTGTTCGCGTGTAGCGCTCGGCCGGGATATCCCCGATCCATAGACCACCTATCCGCGGGCGAGGCGGCGGGGCGGCAAGCGGCGCCTCAGTCTCGGGCGGAGCAGGGGGCGCCGGTGGTGCGTCGGCTCGCGTTTCCGACACGGTAGGGATGGACCTGGCGCCCTGGTATTGGCCGGTGATGAGACGCTCGAGCCGCTTGCCGAGGGGAACGGCCCGTCCGGCGATCGCGAGGCCTTCGAGCTTGCCGAACTCGATGACGAGTTTGACGAAGTCGCGCAGATCGCCAGCCGTCGGGTCCTCCGTTGCGTGCACCCAGATGTTGCGGGTGCTCTGCAATTTTTTGGCCGCGGCGGTGCTCGCAGCCGTCCCGGTCAGCACCTGGCGGTACGGCGAGTCGTGCTCGCGCGCATAGTCGCCGAGGATGATCGACAGATCTCGCGGATCCTGGCGCCAACCTTGGAACGGTGGCGCCTTCTGGGCCTTGCGTCGAGCGACGAGGTCGTCGAACCAGCGCGGGCCCCGGATCAGATCGAGAGTCGACGAAGCGACGTCCGCGAGCTCGTCACCCAGGGATCGCCACAAGGTGAAGAAGCTCTTCATGAGCTCGCCGTAACTGCGCGACTCGGGAAGCTCGATCGGACGGATCGCCTCCGACATCACTCCACCGCCTCCACGCCCGGCTTGCCGTATCGGCGCATCAGCGGAACGACCCGGGTGAGTACGAACGCGGCGAACAGAGCGCTCGGTTCCTCGGTGGAAACCTCGATGCCAGGGCGCCGTCGATACTGTGCGCTCGTGTCCCAGAGATCACCGTAGTCGGCACATGACCTCGCTCCGAGCTCAGTCAGCAGCTGGCGCGCGTCTCGACCCGCCAGCCCGTCGAGATCCGCCCATTCGACGTTGGCCAGCTGGGCGTATCCCTTCGGCCCGTACTTAAGCGCCTTGAGCATCGCGACGAGGCGCCCCACGTCGCGCTTGACCGCCAGAGCGCCGGCCTGATGGAGGCGCCCGTACTCGCCCGCTTCTCCCACCGAGTCGGTCAGGCGCAGGTCCGTCTCACCGTCGGGCCACCGTTGGAGGGCGATGAAGCCCACGAATCCATCCGGCGTCGCCACCCGCGCGATCGTGGCGGTCGCCTCGAGTTCCGGGCCGTCGGCCTTGCCCCACGGACGGCCGGCGATGGTGCGTTCGCCGTCGAGCACCTCGACGGCGACCTGCCCGACCTCGAACGACGAAGGGATGCTGCTCATCGAACCGCCGCCTGCTCGTCCGCGAGCAAGTTCGCATACGCGGTCTTGACCACGTTGTACGCCAGGGGGGCTTTGCCGACCTTCATCGGGTCCCAGTTGAAAGCCGAGATGACGTCCTTGTACTGCTCGGCGATCGTCACGAGGTTGCGCTCCAGGAACGAGACGGGATCGGTCTTCCAACGCACCTCACCCGCAGGTGTCTGCTCCATGAGCGCGATGAGCCCGTACACGAGCGGGTACAGGAAGCCTTCCGGGCTCGAGGTGTCGATCTTGCCGCCCGAGAACTTGGCGTGGCGGGGCTTGCCATTCTCGGGGTTCAGCTTCTTGACTGCCGCAATACGCCCGTACTTGCCGTCGTTCTTGTTGTATGCACCAGGGAATTTGGCCGAGATGAGGTCGAAAAGCGCGGGCATCTGCGCGGCGACCTCGAAGGCGCTCCGCACGCGCGGATTGCGGAGCTCAGCATGACCTCCGTGGTCGGCGGTCACAGCGTCGAACTGCATGAGGTCGTGGAACTTCTGCATGCACTCGCCCTTGCTGCGGTAGAGGTTCTGCGGGATGGGTGCGGCGACCGGCTTCTCACCCTCGTCGACAGGCATCGGGTCGAGCATGCTGAGCGGGATCCAGGTGAGCGCCACGAGGTCGGCCGCCTTCACGGGCGCAGCCTCGCCGGCCTTCCACTCGATGCGGTCGGCGATCCCCTCCGGAAGCATCCTCCGCAGGTCGTCGAAGTAGCCCGCCTTGTTGACTTTCGCCCCCACCACCAACTCGGCGTTGTTGTTGCGAGCGGCGCAGATCTCGAGGATCGACGACTGGAACGCATCGACGACGCCTTCATCGTCGGGGTCGCTCGGTACGATCAGCTCGACGGGGATAAGGAAGGCCAGTTCGTCGTCGCCGGGCTCGAGCGTGCCGAAGGCCGACAGCCGTCCCCTCAGCTCGGCGACCGTCTCGCGCTCCGCATCCCACAGGGCACGGAACGCGGACCAGTCACGGGCCTTGCGGATCTTGACGTCCGATACGCCAGCGAGCGCGAGGAGGTGCAGACCGATCGCGAGCGTGTTGTGGCCGCCGTCGAGGATGCCCTCCTTGTCGCGTTCGCGGCACTCGATCCTGATGCGACCGCGATCGAGCCGCTCGTAGCTCGTCGCGCCGAGCAGCACGCCCTTCGTCTTGAAGGGGAACTCCTCAGGGGTCGTCTGGATCGACTCGATGATCGCGGCGGTCACCTTCCCGACCTTTGACGAGCGCGGGTTCGCCTCGAGGTCGAGCTCGTCGATGACGGGAACGAAGTGACGCGCCCGGACGAATCCTGAAATGCGCGTGATGCCGCTGACCGTCTGCTCGGCGAGCTGCTCGAACTTGAGCACGACGGGTTCGGAAGCGGTCTGGTTCATGGTCTCTCTCCTCTTCTTTGAAGGAGAGCTCCTAGACATGAGAAAAGCCGACGGGCCGTCGGCTTCGCAGGGTGCACGTGCGTGCAATTCCAGAAGCCCATCCGGGATTCATAGGGGTGGTTCCGCGCTCCCGTCCGGGAGTGCTGGTCCAGCATGACGGGAGGTTTGACTGTTGCACAAGTACCCCGTTGTGGGTGCGCCGGTGACCTGCCGGGTGACCTACTCACCCCAGGAACAGGTACTGCCCACCCAGTAGAACCAGAACGTCTCGGCGACGGCCTCGGGGGCAACTTCGCCGAACATGCCGAGACCGATGAACAAGGAGAGCATCGGCAGCACGAAGGTGGCGAGCAGGACGACACCGGCGAGCACGAGGGCGACGACGTTCACCCAGCGCTCCGGGGTTCGGCGGCGGAGACCGATCACGGCGAACACAACCACGAGGACCACGAACGGCTACCACCGCGACAGCCGACGTAGCGGGCCGAGGAGGCTGCAGACGAAGGCGCGGATCGAAACGCCCGCGCCCATCTCGGCGGGGGCGGAGGCGGAGGCGGTAGTCGAGACGGCGCTCTCGGGTGCGCCCTCGATGGTGGTCCTGTCACTCATCGTGGCAGAACGCCCGAACTGTCTTGGCCCCTAGACAGCCCCCACCAGCCCGATCGGACTCGTCGGCGGCTCGCTCTCCTCGCTCACACGCGCATCCGCCGCAGCAGCGGCAACCCGCATCCGCTCCCGCCCCCGCAGGATCCCCCGGATCCGCCACGCCGCATACAGCGCCGCGAGGCTGATCGCGATGTGCAGCCCCAGGAACGCATCCGCCAGCCCCGCGCCGAGCATCACGCCCGCCACGAGCGGCCCCGCCGCCGAGAACGCGGTCTGCAGGGCGCCGATCGCGCCGAGGGTCTGGCCGACCATCCCGCGAGGCGCGAGCGCCGCCGTCAGCGGGTTGAGCACGGGGCTGTACATCGTCTCCCCCACCGCGAACACGCCGTAGGTGGTGATGAAGATCGCCGCCGCGAGGCCCGGCGCGAGGTGCGCGGCCGACAGCAGCAGCCACGAGAACACCCAGATGCCCGCCACCACCATGAGCAGCGTCGGCGCGCTCCGCTTCGCGGTGAGCTTCACCACCACCACCTGCAGCGCCACGATCACGAGGCAGTTGACGGCCGCCGCGATGCCGATCGCCGAGGCGTCGACGTCGAGCACCGTGAGCGCGTACGCGGGCAGGCCCGACTCGAACTGGGCGTAGAACCCGAGGGCGAGGGTCGTGGTGAGCACGGCCGTCCAACGCAGGGCCGGGTCGGCGAAGATCGTGCGCAGGGCGCCGCGCTGGCTGCGGCGTCCGGATGCGTCGACCACCGCGATCGCGCCCGTGTTCGCCTCCTGCGCGGTCGCCGACACATCGACAGCGGATGCCGGTGCCTCGTCGCCGAAGGACTCGTCGCGACCGAGGGCCGCATCCGCCACTCCCCCGCGCACACGGCCCGCGGCCCAGATGATGATCGACGACAGCACGAAGCCGGCCGCCGCCATGAGGAAGCCGACATCGAGGCCGTCGGCACGGTCGAGATCGACCACGAGGCCCGCGAGGAAGGCGCCCGCGGCCATGCCGAGCGACTCACCCGTGAACTTGTAGGCGAAGATCTTGCGGCGGTCGCCGCTGTTCGACCACTGCAGCGCGAGCACCTGCTTGGCGGGCACGGCGGCGGCGAGGCCGAGTCCGAAGACGAGCATGCCCACGAGGAACGACACGGCGTCGCCCACGAACACGAGCATGCCCACGGCCACGGCGCCCACGAGCTGGGCGACGACGGCGACGGTCACCGGGTTACGGCGGTCGGCGAGGCGGCCGGCGAGCGGGGCGGCCACGAGGGCGCCGAGCGAGAACAGGGATGCGGATGCGGCGGCGAGCAGCACGCCCCATCCGCGCGTCTCGGCGGCGTACGCGAACTGGTACGGCAGCACGGCGCCCCAGCCGAGCGAGCCGATGCTGGACGCGAGCACGAGAAGCCGGGCGCGCATGGGTGGAACTCCTCCGTCGAAGTGCAGTGGTTTGGGGGGTGGGGCTTCGACGTCGAAGCTTTCGATGTCGAAATGTTAGCATTCGAACATCCGTGGGACAATCGAGTATGGCCCGAGCCCCACAGAGCGTGCAGGCGCAGTACCGCCGCGACGTCGCCACCTACGTCAACGCGGGCGGCGAGGAATCCGTCCAGCGCGTCATCACGGCGGTGTCGAGCCTCAACCGCAAGCTCGACCAGTGGTACGCCCGGCAGCTCGCCGACCTCGACATCGCCCCCGGCGAGTGGGGCGTCGTCACCGCGCTCGCGAAGGCCGGCACCCCGCTCACCCCGAGCCAGCTCGCCGACCTCACCAACGTGGCCCCGTCGTCCATGACCCACCGCCTCGACAAGCTCGCCGAGCGCGGCCTCATCGAGCGCGCGCCTGATCCGCAGAACCGCACGCGCGTCTACGTGAGCCTCACCGACGAGGGATGGCAGCTGTTCTCGCTCGCGATCCGCGGCGCGAACGTGGTCGAGTCGGATGTGCTGCAAGACCTCAGCGACACCGAGCGCGGCGAGCTGGCGCGGATGCTCGAGGTCGTGATCGCGCGGCTCGACGAGGTGGACGCGTAGGGTTCAGCAGCGTTCGAGCGTCTCTCGCAGGCTGCGTCGATCGGCCTCCGGCACGGCGAGTTCGTACTTCGCGAGAACGTGAGTGAACGCGACCGCGTACTCGCACCGGAACTCGGGGTTGGGCGGCCACCACCCGGAAGGCCCGGAATCCGACTTCGCCATGTTCGTCGGGCCGTCCACTGCACGCAGGTTCTCGGGGTCGTTGGCGAAGAGCTCTCTCGTCAGCGCATCCCACGCGGACGCTCCGTTTCTCCACGCCCACGCGAGCGGGACGATGTGATCGATCTGCACGGCCTCCGATGTGACGTTGCCGCGGACGAAGTGGATGGTGTTCCCCGTGTACGGGTCGAGGAGCGTCCCGCTCGCGACGACGCAGTCGTTCGTGCCGGGGCGGAACGCGACGTCGATCAGATCCCGGGCCAGGATGTCGTTCCGGGCGTCGCATCCGTTGCGGTCGGGGTCCCTCCACCCCGGGCCGAACGCCGCGCGCTCGTAGCCCGTCGCGGGCGCCCCCGCGGACGGCAGAGCGGCGAGGAGGTCGAGTGCCTCTTGACTCGCGGTCGGCGCATCATCGACGTCCGGGACAGGCGCGGAAGTGGCTGTGGGGCCCGCTGGAGGAGATGCGACCTGCCCATCGCCGTCGGGCTGCACGACCGCTGGCGGCGGCTCGACCCCAGGCAGGACCGAGCACACGAAGCCGACCGACGCGGCCACGAAGACCGCGGCCGGCAGCCCGAGAGCCACCAGCGGTTCCCGCCACGAACGCGACATGCGTCAGATCCCGGAGCGGTCGGACTCGATCGGCTCCTGACGGGCCGAGGTCCGGCCCCCGGCAAGTGCGTGCACGGCGTCAAGCGGTACTGGTCCCACGATGTCGACACGCAAGAGAGCGTCGAAACCCTCACTCGAGTCGAGGCCGGTCGTGCGCAGCACGAGAGATTCCCTCATCGCGGCGGGGATCGCCTCGATCACCGACTGAGGGCCCACGACGTAGGAAGCGACGCCCTCATGATGCGCCCGCTGGATCTGGTGGCTCGCGATCCCGAGCGCACTGAGCGGAGTCGGGTTGTGGGGGCTGCTGGTCACCGGCTCGAGGAGGAAATCGCTCCACCCTCGTGTCTCCACGTCACCGCGCCGTTTCCGGAAGGCAGAGATCGCATCCGCGCGCGGGATCGGCCGGACCATGATCCTCTCACCGGACTGGAGGTCGGTCTGGACGCCGTCCGCGATACGTGACAGTTCCTGCTCTGCGACCGACTGCAGCACATCCGACTCGGACATGTAGCGACGCACCAGCGAGCGTGAGTTGTTCGGCGCCTCGGGGAGGTCCGAGTCCAGTGCCTCGAGACCGAGCCTCGACTCGTCGAGCCCCAGCCGCCGGCCGACCTCAGCGAGCAGTTCCCGAAAGGCCGCGTCGCGCCAACCCTTCCGCAGCATCTCGCTCGCGGCGTCACGGGTGATGCGGTCTGCGCCTGTGCCGGAGCCTTCGACCGCTTCGCCGATCGCCATCGCGAACGGCATCCGCTGGGCGTCGAGCGCCGTGGCGTCGACCTCCTTCCACGATTGCGGGATCTCCCACGGATCGTAGAGCGCGGCCGCGACGAGGTCGACCCACTGCCGAGTCTGGTCATGGATGGAAGCGAGACGGCTCACCTCGGCCTGCAGCGCGCGTGCTCGGAGTGCTCGCGTCTCGACATGGAACTCGGCGAGCTGCACCCGTCGTGCGAACGTCGACCACCCGCGGTAGTAGGAGACCAGCAACAGGAGGGTCACGACTGCGAGGAGCCCGACCCCGTACAGCACGATCACCCACCACTCGGGGTACTCGCCGCGTTCGATGAGGTCCTCGACGACGGCGCCGAGGCCGCTGCTCACGCGCTCGGCCTGCATCTCGAGGTACCACGGGAGCGCGATCGAGGCGCCCGCGATGGCGGCGATGACCAGGAACGCGATCAGGAGGCCCCGATGGAACGCCTTGCGGAGCCGGACGAGCTCGCGAAGCTTCGGCACGTCTGCACCGGCCTTCTCGGCCTCCTCGAGTTCGCGCTCCGCGGTCTCCCGAGCGGCGCTCATCCGATCCTCGAGGCGGACCGCGAACGTGGAGCGCTGCTCCGCGGTCCACTCGTCGAAGGCCGCGAGGTGCACGGAGGCCTGCTCGAATCGCGACGTCTCTGCGAGGACACGGGATCCGGCGTCATCCTGATCCCCCTCGACTGCGCGTAGGCGGCTCTTCAACGCCTGCCATCCGGCCACCGCTGAGCGATGCGCCTCGACGGCCTCATCCGATGCGTTCTTGACGGGCTTGCCTGCCATGATCCGCCCGTCGGACCGCACCTTGAGAACGCCCTCTCCCAGGAGACGCTCCTCTAGCGCGGAGACCTCGCCTTTGAGTTCGTTCGCCGCGGCGGCCGCCTCCGCGTACTGGGCAGCCGCCTCGGCGCGGGCGGCTCCAGCAGCATCCACCACGGCCACGAGCTTCTCCCGCAACGACGGGTCGTCGCGCACCTGCGCCCACGTGACGCGCGAGGGAAAGCCCTTCGGCGGGTCCGGATGCTCCCAACCGCCGCGCGGGTCCGGCGCGATCGGGTCGAGCGAGTCGAACACGGGCACACGACCGTCGATCGGCGCGAAAGTCTCCCCGAGACCCGCGCTTCCGTCGACGGCGGAGAACATCAGCTTGCGGAGCCCGACCCACAGCCGGGGCGCGACGTGGTCGGACGGGGACACCGTCGCTGCCATGCGTTCCACCGCGGTGATCGGCTGCTGCAGGCGTTCGACCGTATAGAGCAGGCGGCGATCCATGGCATCCGGCCGCTGGTCGAGGAGGAGCGCGATCTCGCGGCGCCCTTCAGCACCCTGGAGCTCTCTCGCCACACCGCGTGCGAACAAGTCGTGGAACCACAGGATCATCCAGTGCGGAACGCGCGCGAGCTTGCCGCCGGCGAACCGGAAGAAGAGCCCGAGCTGCTTCCAGACGCCGATCTGGTCACGCTCCGGCGCACGGTCGAGCTGCGGCGGCCGATACGCGAGGGCGGAGTCGTCGAGGCTGACCGCCGCCTCCACCATCCGGTCGACGTACATCGGGATCCGATCCGCCGGGATCGCTGACGTGCCGTCGGGAGTGACGTTCACGCCGGTCGCCGCGATGGCACCGCGGTGCTCGACGAGACGCGACAGCACCTCGGCAGCCGCGCGACGGGAGATGCCCCTCGTCAGAACGCCGCGCACGAACACTCGTTGGATCCAGATGCTCTGGGCTGCCGAGCTCTCCCTCTCGAACAGTTCCAGCGTGCCGACAGGAGTGCCGCGCCACAGGCCGGCGAGAGTCGCGAGATGCATCAGCACGAAGCCGTCGAAGCGATCGTTCTCCCGAACGAAGGCGTCTCCAGCCGCCGGCGTCGCCCTGTCCTCGGGAGAGGCTACGACGACCACGCTCGAGTCGCGCTCGGCACCGCGCAAGCGCTCGTCGAGCTGCACCTGGGTAGGCGTGCAGATGAGACTCGTCCTGACGAGCTCGACTGACTCGGTGGCCCCCGATGCACTCGGGTGAAGCTGCGGCATCGAGTGCGCGACGTACCGCGCGACGAGGTCCGAAGCATCGTCCTGAAGCCCGTCAGCACTCGAGTTCCTGGCCGACGAACGCAGTTTCACGAGGCGCACCCGGGAGATCGCCTCAGTGGCGAGCATCTCGAAGAGATCCGTCTCCGCTTCGATCAGTTCGCCTTCCCCGTCGGCGTCGATGAGAGTCGCCCGCACCTGCGGGGGCCCGTCGCCACGGACGATCTGATCCGGGTAGACCCAGGCCGCAGGAGAGAGAAGACCGTGCTTGGTCCAATCCCTCACCAGCTCGAGCGTCTGATCCGCCTGCTCACGGGTCGAGAACAGCACGATGCTGACAGCACCGTCTCGCCACATCGACATCAGATGCCCATCGAATCCGGCTTGGTCTCGAGGACGCCGTCGCGGAGCTCACGGAGGGATCCCTGGATGGTGTCGCGGATCTCCCAGCTGACGGGGTACGCGAACACCGAGGTCTCGGTGTTCTGCTTCTCGACCTCTTCGCGGAACTCGGCGAGCTCGCGATCGATGTGCTGGCGCACCGCCTCCTGCCGCTCGTTGAGGTCACCGGCAGACGTGCCCGCACGCTCCGCAGCGGGGATGGGGCTCCCCTGCGGCATGGAACCGTCGCGCAGCCAGTCGGTGAGGAGCGGCGACAGCTGCTGGCGCTGACCACCCAGCTTCATGAGCACTTGGTACGCGCGAAGCGGCGCGAGCGATCCCTCCGCATTGCACAGCGCGAGGGCCACGATGAGCGACTCCATCACCACGCCCGGGTAGTCGTACGCGGGAGCGATGCCGGGATAGAGCAGCGGGTGCGGGAAGCTCACGAACTCACGTCGCTCGGCATCCCAGATGGACAGCTTGGGCCCGCGGTCGGGGTCCGAACGGTCGACCGCGAGCTGGCCGAGCACCTTGGCGACGTACCAGCCTCGGACCATCGAGTCGAACACCTCGGGGTCGGCGGGGACGGCTTCGCGAAGGAGGCGGGCTCGCTTCCACTTCCAGAACGCCGCGCGCGACTCGGATGTCGTGGAGTCGGTGAGCCATCCGCGCGCGATCGGTCCCATGACCGAGTCCATGACGATCGGCTCGTACGGGAAGCCCGACATGGCGAAGATCTCGATGCGGTCGGTCTTCACATCCTTGAACCAGCCCTTGGAGATGTTCTCATCCCAGACACCCGCGCTCGTCAGGGCGGCCTTGGTCACCTCGTACATCTCCGTCCCCTCGGCGAACGGGATGGCGCTGAAGACCAAGCGGTTCCGGTCGCCGATCGACTTGCCGTGCACCTCGGAGAGCAGGCTCGGGTTCAGCTTGACGAGCGGCTCGCTGGCGCCCAGCGCCGCGGTGAGGCCTTCCCGGAAGGCGTCGCGGCGCTGCTTGAGGGTGTCAGGGTCGACGTCGCCGCTGAAGTAGGTGTCGAGGTTCTCGGAGATGTACCCGAAGAACGGATATCCCTTCCGCAGCATCCACTCGCGCGCTCGATCCTGATACACCTCGAGATCGCTGGCGACGAAGAACCGGGGCGTCTCGTGCGTGGCGGAACGCTGAGCAGGATTCCCCGTCGTCGTGGGCTTCCACCCGCGACGCTGCTCGATGAAGCTCCAGCTGTTCGCCGCACTGATCCCGTCGTCGATCCCGGGCCCCCGGACGAGGTCGGCGATGACGTCGAGAATCGCCTCCTCGTAGCGACGCTTCTCGTGAGTGTTCTCGACGAGCCGCTGGAACTCCTTCGGGTAGTCCGTGTGCGGCACGAGCAGGCGCTCGTTCGGCGCCGGCTGGTACTTGCGCGGCACGACCGTGTCGAGACGCGACGGCCAGCTGTCGTACGGGTTCTCGCGACCGTCGGCCTGAACGCGGTCGCTGACTCGGGACAGCAGGGCCTGCCGGGCCGACGAGAGGTAGTCGGCGAGAGGGTCGATGAAATCCTGGCGAAGCTCCTTGAGCAGATGCGAAGCGACGTCACGCAGGTTGGCCTCCGCCTCCCAGTCGAACGAGTCCTCGATGTCGATGAGGGCGTTCTCGACGGCATCCTGATCCTTGCGGATCGAGTCGGGGTTCGCGGCAGCATTGAGAGCCTCGCTCACCCGCCCCGAGACGCGCGTCAGCCAACCGCGGCGCTGGTCCGCCTCCTTCGCGAGGTTGTCCGAGGCCGCGCGAAGGGCCCTCGACAGGTCTCGCATCAGCTCGACGACGACAGCGAGGCCGTGGCGCGCGATGAAGCGCTCGATCGTGTCGAGGATGTGCGCCTGCTCGGTCGCCACCCACTTCGCGACACGCTGCTCGACCGCGCTGGTCTCGCGAGCGAGGTACCCCGCGACCAGGTCATCGCGTGCGGCGATCAGGCGGTAGTGCCACTCGTTGGAGTCCAACCCCTCGTTCTTGTCGAACCCGTGGGCGCTCTTGTCGAACACCTCCTGACGGAACTCGAGCGCGAGCGCCTTGCGAGTCTCTTCGGGACGCAGCTTGTTGATGACGTCGTCGCTGCCGTCGAGCTCCTCGTCGAGCTCGAGTTCCCGGATGAAGGCCTCGAGCGCCTGCGACTTCCGGTGTTCGATCCACTCGTTCTCGGTGCGCGTCTCGAAGCGCGGGTCATCCTCCGTGTGGGCGTACAGCACACGGTCGATGACCGATCGCGCGAGGCGCTCCGACGCGTAGTCGAGGAACTTCTCGCGCCCGAGAGTCACTCGTCCGAACCCGAGGGAGGAGAAGGGCGGCGCCTGGTCGAGGGGGCGCATGAGCTTCGTCGCATCCGGAAGCACCGACGCGGCGACACTGGCGCTCCAGTTGCCCGTGACGTACTCGTCGATGTCGCCTTGGACCCGGTCGTCCGACATCCACGCCGAGATGCTGGTGGAGACGGCCGAGTAGACATCGCCCTGGTTGTCGAAGGCGACGCGTGCGTTCTGGCGCCCGATGATGAACGGGTAGGCCGCTCCCACACGGTCACGCGCGGATCCGTAGGACGGGCTCACACCCTTGCTGCGGTACAGCTCGAGGCTCGCCTTCGACGGGGTCTGCGTCCAGAACCCCGACATGGTCTCGGCCACCGTGGCGAGCGCGTTGCTGGGGATGCCGGCGGAGCCCTTGATCTGGTCGAACACATCGGGCGCGTACAGCAGCGCGAAGAACTGGTGCGCCCACGGCTCGTTACGCACGACGGACTTCACCGCCTCGATGACGTCGAGATACTGACCCGCGCCGGAACCACCGGCGATGGACGAGACGACGATCACCGTCGGGTTGGCGGACTTGCCTCCCTCATTGCGAGCGCCGAGGTGCTCGCCGAGGGACTGCAGCTCGCCCAGGGCCGTCGCATCCTGCATCCGGTTGATCGCATCCTGAGCCGCCTTGGAGATGTCCGCGAGCTTCGACACCGCAACCGCCCGACCGACCGCACGGAACTGCCCGGCACCTTTCGTCACGTCGACGCTCACCCGCGCCGGATCCGGGAACATACGGTAGACGTCGTTCGAGACATCGGCCGGGATGCCCTGGGCGACGATCGACGCGTGCACGCCGTCGTACGACGCCCCGCTGGCGACGAGGCCCTTGTAATCCGTGGCCGGGATGAACGGCATGACGTAGTCGGTGCCGTCCTGCTTCAGGGGCGTGTCGAAGTGGATCATCTGCCACGCGGCAGGAATGCCGCGCTTCCAACCCGCCTGCTCGAGGCGGAGCTCCAGCGCGTGGCGGAGACCGCGGATCGTCTTACCGCCGGAACCTCCGACACCGACAATCAGGAAAGGTCGCAACATCTCGTTACCTCGTTCTCTCGGACTTCTTCACGTAGGGGGCCGGCTCAGCGCGACCGGCGGGGAGGTTCGTCGCCGCCGCCCGGGCGGGACGGCCGGCGTGGGGGTTCGTCCGGACCTCCGGATGCGCGGCGCGGCGGTTCGCCACCACGCGAGGGGGGACCTCCGCCCGCCCCACCCCGTCGATGCGGTGGGTCGTCGGCGCGAGGGGCCACCGATCGGCGCGGCGGCTCCGGACTCGGCCCAGCCGCTCCTGTGCGGCGCGGCGGTTCGTCCGACGCCCTGGAGCTGCGAACGGGTTCACGCTCCGGCGGCTGAGAACGAGCTCGGACCTTCGCCACGTCTCGTTCGTCGCTCGCCGCGCGGGCGTCCCGGGCCGCCGCCAGCTGCTTCGTGAGCCCCCCGTAGCTCGCTACCGCCCGCATCCGGTCCTGGTACGCCGCCGACTCTCCCGTCGGGTTCCGGACGAACACGACGAGCTGGGCTGGGATCGCTTCGTCTCGAGGTCCAGCGAGCGCGGACTCCCGGATGGCGAGCGCCCAGACATGACCGAGGTCGCCCTTCACGCCGAGGAGACGACCTTCTGTTCCACGTGCTCGGAGACTCGGCGGGAGGAAATCACTGGGCCCGATCACGAGGTGCCCCTCGCGCGGCTCGAGCTGGTACCACGGCCGCCCGAAGGGGTTCAGGCCGACCCTCGCACGGAACGTTCCGAGCTCCGGATCCTCGAACCGGCGACTGTCATCTCGGGGGGACTCGAACTTGAACTGATCGAGACCCCAGCGCACCGATTGCAGGGGCGTCCCGTCGGATGTCGTGATGCGGCCGTCGGGGCCGACCAGCACCGGCAGCGATGCACGCAGGAGTTCGCGCCCCCGAGACATCCGAGTGAACCACCACCCGAACGCCCACAGGAGGATGAGCGGCAGCAGGAGACCGAGCGCGAGCAGGAGGACCGCGACGATCCCGAACGCCGCGGCGTTCACGGGACGCGTGGTCGTGAATGTGATCGGAAGAGTGCCGGAGATGGTCTCGCCGTTCGCCGTGCGGTACTCCACGTCGAGATGCGCTGTCACGTCGCCATTGGCCGCGACCGGGTTCGAGACGGCCACCGACACGACCGTCTCGGTGCCGGGCGCCAGCTCGACGCAGTCGCCCTGCTGCCCCAGTTCGGGATCGAACGACCACTTCCATGTAGCGCCGCGATCCCCGGCGTCCGAGTCCACCCTCGGCGCGAGTCCACCGGGGAAGCAGACCGCACCCGCAGTGCCGTCCTTGGGGGAGTTGAGAGTGAACGTACCCTCGGCGACCCCCTCGGCCCCCTCGAGATCCGAGAGAACGACCGGCAGGGGGCTGATCGTCGGGTAGTTGTCCGACAGGGTGACGGTGACGTCCTGCCGCGCCGAGATCGATGCGAGGGGAATACCCGAGGGCCGTGAGCGGACCTCCTGCAACGACGCCTGCAGCGTCACGAGACCCGATGCGTCGGCGGCCTCGTAGTGGAAGGTGAACTCACCGGTCTCCTCGTCGAGATCGAGGCGATCGGCGTCGACCGCGATCTCCCCCGAAGGAGTCACCACGGCGAGCTCGAGGCGGTAGTCGTAGGCATCGAGACCGACCCAGTCCGCCCCATCGCGCAGGACGCGTCCGCTCAGTTCGTTGTCTGCGCCTGCGAGGAAGACGGATGGCTGGTCGAGCTGCAGTCGCAGCCCGCTCGAGTAGTACAGAGCGTCCCGGGCAGAAGACGAGGAGCGCCAGGTCCATGTGCCGACGTCATCGGCCCCGAGGGGAGGCGAGGTGAGGCGGGTGGCGCCTCCCGATGTCGTCACGGTGAAACCGCGCGAGGCGGCATCGCCTGCGGCCACGACGGTTCCGTCGGGCGAACGAAGCGACCAATCGCTCGCCGTCGCGACGATCGAGAACGTCGCGACACCACGATCGACGGGGAACGTGCCGTCCGGGCCGAAAGCGGAGTTGGTGCCGCCGGAGACCAGCACCCCCAGTCGGAGGAACACGACGGCGAGATCGCCGTCGCTCGTCGCTTCCAGGTAGACCCCGTTGGCGAACCGCTCCGGTACGGGATGTTCGCCGCATACGACGGTCACGCCGTTGACGTCGCCTTCGCCTTCGACCAAGGGCCGCATGTACGGCACGTACTGACGTTGCTCGTCGGGATGGGACTCGTCCCGGAGCATCACGCCGAACACGACGATGCCGTTCTGCCGCAACTCGCTGAACACGCCGTGAGAGCCGCCCGCCGGGGAGGCCCCATCCGGATGGACCGGCGCGCCGCAGAGGTCGTTGAGAGCCGTTGCGTTGGTGCGAGGCGAGTTGTTGCCGACGCTGATACCGCCGTCGGTGAGCCAGATCACCGTCTGGCACCCGGCGCGCTCCACCGCTCGCAGCTCGCCCAACGCCCCGGCGACAGCGGCCCTCCAGTCCGTGCCGCCGCTCGCCGGCTGCGCACGGACCCTCTCGGCAAGGCGATCCGCCTCCGGGTCGATGCTGCCCGCGTCGACGACGGTCCACGGAATCGCGGCGGTGAACCGATCGGAGAAGAATCCGACTGCGTAGGAGACCGTCAGATCCTCGCGCAGCGACGCAAGCTCGCGGAGGCTGTTCGCGAGCAGCTCAGCGCGGACCATGCCCCTGTCGGTGTCCTTCATACTCCCGGAGCTGTCGACGAGGTAGTAGGCCTGGAGGCTGTCCGAGGATGCGAGACACGCCCGCAGGTCGTCGACGCCCCTCTCGCCGATGGTGCTCAGCAGGTCCCCGGGCCCGGCAGCACGGGCCCCTTGCCCCGGGGCCTGCATGCCGGTGACGAGAAGACCTGCGACTCCCAGCGCGATGGCCCACCTGCGGATCGTGTGCTTCATGCGCCGCTCAATCCGTAGGCGATGTTGAGCACGTGCCAGACCGCCACGACCATCCCGCCCGCCGCGAGCCACTGGAGAGCGACCGTGTACCGGGGCTTGAGACCGAAGTTCCTGTCTCGCAGTCCCAGGCGCTGCGCGAGTCGATCCCAGATCAAGGCGCTGAACACGACGATCGGGGTGAGCAGATACCCGCCGACGCTGAGGGGAAGCGTGGAGACGTCGGCGAACGGGAGGTCGATTGAGCCGACGAAAGGCTGCATGCGCGCTGTCGTGGCGGTCCATACCGCGAGCACGAGGCTGAGCCCGAAGGCCGTCGCCCCCATGATGACAGGCCATCTCGAAGCAACGGCGGGCGCGGCACTCGGCCGGCGCCGGAGCGTCTCAACCATGTCGTGTCTCCCCGATCGTCACCAGCGAACGGACGCAGCATCGGATTCCCCTACCCGGGGTCGGGCGGATGTGGGGTGAACGAAGACTAGAACTCGTTCCGCAGGCAGGGCAATGCTGGCTCATTCGCTGGCGCATCCCACCGTCACTCAGACGCCGCGCCGTCGGCGTCGCCATCGAGCCCGGCATACCGACCGTGGTCGGCCGCAGGCACGCGAGTCATCGAATACTCCTCATAGAGGAGACCCACGCTAGACCTGGGGCTGGAAGGCGAGTAGCCCCGCATTAGTGGGGTAGACGGTTGCGAGCTCTCCGCCTGACCCACCGCGACCCGCGTCAGCTCAGGACGAGGTACCGCCCGATCCAGAACTGCCAGTAGGCGTCCAGCACGTCCTCGGGCGCGAGCTCGCCGAACATCAGGAACGCCACGCCCACGAGGAGCGTCGGGATCAGGATCGTGCCGAGCAGCCCGAGGCACGCGAACACGATGCCGACGACGTTCATCCAGCGCTTCGCCGCCCGACGGCGCAGGCTGATCACGCCGAACACGATCGCCAGGATCGAGAACGGCCCGACGCCACCCGGATGCCGCCTGCAGCCCCGAATCGCGCCCGAACGGGGCGGACGGCGCGTTCCGCCCGCGCCGCACCTCGCCGGCCGCGGAAAGGAGGAGTGGGCGGCGCCTCACCCGGCGAGCAGCGAGGCGACCCAGAGCCCCAGCGCCGCGAGCGCCGTCGCCGCGACGAGCTGCACGAGCCCGTTGAGCACCGCGGCGCCCCACGCGCGCTTCTGCAGCAGGCGCACTGTCTCGAAGCTCGCCGTCGAGAACGTCGTGTAGCCGCCGAGGAACCCGGTGCCGAGCACCCACTGCCCCTCCCCCGCGAGCGCCCCCGCGCCCACGAGCCCCGCGAGCAGGCCGAGCAGCAGCGACCCCGTGAGGTTGATGGTGATGGTGCCCCACGGCATCCGCGTCACGCGCCGCGAGCGGATCACGGTGTCGAGCGCGAACCGCGCGACCGCCCCGAGGCCCCCCGCGAGCGCCACGACCACGAACAGCGCCGGGGTCATCGCGCCGCCTCCGGATGCCGCAGCGCCCCGAGCAGGACGCCCGCGAACGTCGCACCCGCACCCACCACGACCGTGCCGATCGCGTACACGGCGCCGAGCCATCCGTCGCCCGCGCCGAACAGCAGCGCCGTGTCGGTCGCGAGCGCGCTGTAGGTGGTGAAGCCGCCGAGGAAGCCCGTGCCGAGCAGCAGCCGCACGTCGCGACGGATGCCGTGGTCGGGTCCGCGCCGCGCGAGCGCCTCGAGCAGCAGGCCGAGCGCGAACGCCCCCACGAGGTTCGCGGCGAGCACGGCCCACGGGATCCCGGCGGATGCGGGCAGCACCAGGCCGAGCACCTCGCGCCCCGCGGTGCCGAGCGCGCCGCCGACGAACACGAGGGGGAGGGTGAGCGGGGTGAGGAGGGCCGCGACGGGCGGCCCGGCGGGCACCTCGACGACGTCGGTGTCCGGGTCGGCGGGGAGCTCCGGAGCGGCGTCGGGGGTGGGGGGCATCGCGACGATGCTAGTCGGCGCGGTGCCTGCGGGTCGCGGCCCCGGGGCGCCGCCGGAATGCTCCTCCACTCCTCCCGAACGCGTCTTCGATGAGTTCTCCACTGATCTTCCGATCTTGTGGTATATAGCTTCGACTCTCGCTAGCCTGGGAACACCACCTGATCGAACCTTTGAACGGAGCCCCGGTGTCGCTCGACCAGTCGCTTCTCTCCCGAGCCCACGCGCTCGTGGATGCGCTGGGCGGCGTGCACCTCTTCTCGGTCGACGACCTGGACTCCGCCCCACCCTCCGCCGTGCTCGCGGCGATCGACGCGCTCGGCGACCTGGTCCGCGCCGTCGACTCCCTCGGGGCCGTACTGTCGGCGCACGTCACGCATCGCGTGCAGACGGATGCCGCCTTCCGTGTGGAAGCCCTCGGCCGCGAGACAGGCGGTCGCCCGGCGAGCGAGCTGCTGCGCGACCGGACGATGCTCGACCCAGACGTGCTGCGCGACTGGCAGACCGTCGGAGACGGCATCGCGCCCCGGACGTCGCTGCAGGGCGAGCTGCTCCCCGCCCGCCACGAAACCGTGAGCGCCGCGGTCCTGGCGGGCGGCATCACCGCACGCGCGGCCGCGATCATCGTGCGCGGGCTCGACGCCGTGGCACCGTTCGCCGACCACGACTCCCTCAGCGGAGTCGAGCAGGCGCTCGTCGAGTGCGCGGGGGTCGTCACCAACCGGCAGCTCGGTCGGCTGCTGCGCGACCTCCCCGACCGCTTCCACCTCGCGGGCGCCGAGGGGCGTGAGGAGCGCCTGCGCGCGCGGGCGAGCGTCACACTCCGCGAGCTCCCGAGCGGACTCACGCGGCTCGTCGCCGACCTGCACCCCGAGGCCGCGGGTCTCGTCCGCGCCGCGCTCGACGCGCACACGGCGCCGCGGCGCCGGCCGACCTTCGAGCTCGTCGAGGGTGGCGCGAGCTCCACCGAGGGCGACGCCGCAGACGGAGGTCACGACGCCGCGGTCGCCGACCTCCGCCCGCTCGCCCAGCAGCGCGTCGACGCGCTCGAGAGCATGGCGCGCAGCTTCCTCGCCCAGGACCGCGGATCCCTCGCGGGCACCGCGGTCACGATGCTCGTCACGGTCCCCCTCGAGACGCTCGAGAGCGGCCTCGGGACGGCCCGCATCGCGGGAGTCGACGAGCCGATCTGCGCGGGCACGGCCCGTCGGCTCGCCGCGGAGGCCGAGCTCATCCCCGTCGTGCTCGGCACCGAGTCCGAGGTGCTCGACCTCGGCCGCTCCACCCGCCTCTTCACCGAGGCGCAGCGTCGAGCGATGGCCGCACGCGACGGCGGATGCATCTGGCCCGGCTGCGACGTGCCACCCGCCTGGTGCGAGGCCGCCCACCTGACCGCATGGCTCTTCGCCGGACGAACCGACCTCGACAACGGCGCCCTCCTGTGCGCACACCACCACCGGCGATTCGATCACGAGGGCTGGACGCTGCGACGCGACGACGGCGTGCCGCACCTCATCCCGCCGCCCTGGCTCGACCCGCGGCGACGCCCCCGCCGCGCCGGACGCTTCACCCTCGCCGCTTAGCCCCACGCCTCCCGCAGCTCCCGCGGCTCCTGCGGCACTTCGCTGCCCCACGCCGCCCACGCCACCCACCCGCAGCGTCGGTGCCCGCAGCGTCGGTGCCCGCAGCGTCGGTGGCCGCACCTACGCTCGCCCCCATGGGACGCTTCCGCTTCGACACCGCCACCACGATCGACGGGTTCATCGCCGACGAGCAGAATTCGCTCGCCTGGCTGTTCGCCGTCCCCGGCTCCGACGACGCGGAGCGCGACATCGCGACCCCGGACTCGACCGTCGACGTCATGGGCTCCACGACCTACCGCTGGATGCTCGACGAGATGGACCTCGTCGCTCACCCCGAGAAGTGGACCGAGTTCTTCGGCACGAAACCCGTCTTCGTCTTCACGAGCCGCGACGACCTCCCCGTGCCCGACGGCGCCGACGTGCGCTTCGTGCGCGGGCCGGTCCCCGACAACCTCCCCGCCATCCGCGAGCTCGCGGGTGACGGCGACGTGTGGGTGATCGGCGGCGGCGACCTCGCGGGCCAGTTCCTCGACGCGGGGGCGCTCGACGAGCTCGCCGTGTCGATCGCGCCCGTCACCCTCGGCGCGGGCGCGCCGCTGTTCCCCCGGCGCCTCGAGTCCGACCGGCTGCACCTCGTGGAGGCGTTCCCGGTCGGGCAGTTCGTGCGCGCGGTGTACGAGGTGCGCCCGGCCTAGCTGTACCTGGTCATGAGGTTGGTGACACCCGGCTGATCGGGGGTCGGCCGCCGCAGGCGGT
>WKJB01000069.1_pt1 | contig 36192 bp, 33 predicted proteins | sample 5403331 | NCBI WGS metagenome assembly WKJB01 (sample SAMN13198853, study PRJNA488119) | plastic metagenome | isolation source: water-polyurethane dispersion (WPUD) containing a polyether... | place: Mexico: Mexico City | collected 2016 | reverse complement strand
CGGAAAGACCCCGTGACCTTTACTACAGCTTGGTATTGGTGTTCGGTGTGGCTTGTGTAGGATAGGTGGGAGACTATGAAGCGGGCACGCCAGTGTTCGTGGAGTCGTTGTTGAAATACCACTCTGGTCACTCTGGATGTCTAACTACGAACCGTAATCCGGTTCTGGGACAGTGCCTGGTGGGTAGTTTAACTGGGGCGGTTGCCTCCCAAAGAGTAACGGAGGCGCCCAAAGGTTCCCTCAACCTGGTTGGCAATCAGGTGTCGAGTGTAAGTGCACAAGGGAGCTTGACTGTGAGAGTGACGGCTCGAGCAGGGACGAAAGTCGGGACTAGTGATCCGGCAGTGGCTTGTGGAAGCGCTGTCGCTCAACGGATAAAAGGTACCTCGGGGATAACAGGCTGATCTTGCCCAAGAGTCCATATCGACGGCATGGTTTGGCACCTCGATGTCGGCTCGTCGCATCCTGGGGCTGGAGTAGGTCCCAAGGGTTGGGCTGTTCGCCCATTAAAGCGGTACGCGAGCTGGGTTTAGAACGTCGTGAGACAGTTCGGTCCCTATCCGCTGCGCGCGTAGGAAATTTGAGAAGATCTGTCCCTAGTACGAGAGGACCGGGACGGACGAACCTCTGGTGTGTCAGTTGTTCTGCCAAGAGCACCGCTGATTAGCTACGTTCGGAACGGATAACCGCTGAAAGCATCTAAGCGGGAAGCCGGCTTCAAGATGAGATTTCCATCCCTTCGGGGGAGAGGCTCCCAGCTAGACTACTGGGTTGATAGGCCGGATGTGGAAGTGGGGACTAAAGACCCATGGAGCTGACCGGTACTAATAAGCCGATAACTTGACAACACATGAGTTCTTAGAATCGTGTTGCTCGCGTCCACTTTGTGGTTCCCGATTGACGGTCGGGAACGCTTCGAGATTCATCGGAGCACTTTGACTGAGAAATCAATAGTGTTTCGGCGGCCATAGCGAAGGGGAAACGCCCGGTTACATTCCGAACCCGGAAGCTAAGACCTTCAGCGCCGATGGTACTGCAGGGGAGACCCTGTGGGAGAGTAGGACACCGCCGGACTTCTTTCGAGGAGGCCCACCCGTACATCGGGTGGGCCTTCTTCGTTTAAGGCCGCTAGGCGGGCCGCGATCGCGCGATCCGGCCGTAGCATGAACCGACCACGGGAGAACGATGGCTGACGAGAGCAAGCGTCCGCAGGGCAAGCGTCCGGGCGACGGCGCCCGCGGGCCGCGGAAGCCCGGTGGCCCGGCCGGCCGCTCGGGAGACACACCCGCCAGGAAGAAGCGCGACGGCGCGTCCACCGGCAAGCCCGGTGAGCGCGGGGAGCGCAAGCGGTGGGACAAGCGCGACGGCAAGCCCGGCGAGCGCAAGCCCTGGGCAAAAGAGGGCGAGCGCTCGGAGCGTCCCTCGCGCCCCGGCGAGGAGAACCGTCCGCGCCACGACGACCCGATCATCCCCGAGGACGTCACCGCGAACCAGCTCGACCGCGCCGCGCGCGCCGAGCTCAAGACCCTCAGCAAGGACAACGCCGACTGGGTCGCCAAGCACCTCGTGATGGCCGGGCGCCTCATCGAGACCGACCCCGCGCTCGCGCATCGCCACGCCCTCGCGGCTGCCCGCCGGGCGGGCCGGATCGGCGTCGTGCGGGAGACCTCCGCGATCACCGCCTATGCCAACGGCGACTTCGCGCTCGCGTTGCGCGAGCTGCGGACGTACCGCCGGATCACCGGCCGCGACGACCAGCTGCCGCTCATGGTGGACTCCGAGCGCGGTGTGGGCCGTCCCCGGCAGGCGCTCGAGCTCGGGCGTTCGGTGCCCCGTGACAGTCTCGAGCCGGCCGTCCAGGTCGCCCTCGCGATCGCGATGTCGGGCGCGCGGCTCGACCTCGGCCAGCCCGAGCTCGCCCTCGCCGAGCTCGAGATCCCGCAGCTCGACCCCGACCGCGCCTTCTCGTACAGCCCGGCGCTCTTCGACGCCTACGCGACCGTGCTCGAGGAGCTCGGCCGCGAGGAGGCGGCGGCGGAGTGGTTCGCTCGCGCCGAGCGGGCCGCGGAGGCGCTCGAGGAAGCCGCGGCATCCGACGGTCAGGACACCGTCGAGATCGTCGAGGAAATCCTCGAGCTCGATGACGCGGACACCGACCCGGTCTCGGACATCGACGAAGAGTCGGAGGCCCAGGCGGAAGTCGCGGAGGGCGAGTCCGAGTGAACCGGCCTGCCCCGTCGGCACCGCTCGCCGACGTCGACGTCCTGCTCGCCGACCTGGACGGGGTCGTCTACGCGGGCCACCGCGCGATCCCGTACGCGGTCGAGTCGCTCACGGCGGCGGCCGCATCCGGCATCCGGCTCGGCTACCTGACCAACAACGCCTCCCGGACCCCCGAGACCGTCGCGGGCCAGCTGCGCGAGCTCGGCCTCGACACGTCCCCGGACCAGATCGTCTCCTCGCCCCAGGCGGCGGTCGTGCTGCTCGCCGACCTGGTCGCGCCCGGCTCCACGGTGCTGGTCGTCGGGGGAGACGGACTCGTCTCCGAGGTCGAGAAGGCCGGCTTCCGGGTGACGCGATCCGCCGAGGACGATCCCGCGGCGGTCGTGCAGGGCTTCGCCCCCTCGGTGGCGTGGACCGACCTCGCCGAGGCCGCGTTCGCGCTGCGCGGAGGCGACGACGGCATCCCGTGGGTCGCCACCAACACCGACTGGACGATCCCGCAGGCCCGCGGCACCGCCCCGGGCAACGGAACGCTCGTGTCGGCAGTGCACACGGCGGTCGGCCGGCTGCCGGTCGTGGCGGGCAAGCCCGAGCGAGCCCTCTTCGACGTGGCCGTCGAGCGGTTCGCGGCGCGGCGTCCGCTCTTCATCGGCGACCGCCTCGACACCGACATCATGGGCGCGCGTCGGGCGGGCATGCCGTCCGCCCTCGTGCTCACCGGCATCGACGGCCCCAAGCAGCTCCTCGCCGCGGCGGCCGACTCGCGTCCCGACTACGTGCTCGAGGACCTGCGTGGGCTCAGCGAGCCCTACCCGGTCGTCGAGGACGTCACGGACATCCGCGGCGTGCGCCGGGTACGCGTCGGCACCGCCGTCGTGCGCCACGAGGGCCAGAGCCTCTCGCTCGAGACGCCCGGGCGCGACATCGACCGCATCCGTGCGGCGGCGGCCGCCGTGTGGGGCGCGGGTGTGCCGATCTACGCGCTCGACGTGTCGCCGGAACTATATTCGTGACCGTGAGCGACGAGACCACCCAGCCCGACGCCCCGGCCGACGCCGAGCCGAGCGCCCTGCTGTCGCGGCTGCGCCTCATCGAGGATCAGCCGCTCGCCGACCGTGCGGCCGCCCTCGCGCAGCTCCACGACGAGCTGCGCGCGCGGCTCGAGTCGGGGGACGCGCCCCGTCCGCATGCCTGACGCCGCCGCGTCCGGGGCCCGGCTCGACGCCGAGCTCGTGCGGCGCGGCCTCGTGCGCTCGCGCGCGACGGCCGTCGAAGCCGTCGAGCAGGGGCTCGTGACGGTCGACGGCGTGCCCGCGTCGAAGCCCGCGCTCCGTGTGGGGCCGGACGCCGAGCTCGCCGTCGCGGGCGCCGACCACTACGTGAGCCGGGGCGCGCACAAGCTCATCGGAGCTCTCGACGCGTTCGGGGTCGACCCCGCCGGACGCGTGTGCCTCGACGCCGGAGCCTCGACGGGGGGCTTCACGCAGGTGCTGCTCGAGCGCGGCGCCGCACACGTCTACGCCGTCGACGTCGGCCACGGTCAGCTCGCGGCGCAGCTGCGCGAGGACCCCCGGGTCGTGAACCTGGAGGGTCAGAACCTGCGGCACCTGACGCGCGCGTCTGCCGCATTCTCGCCCTATCGGGAGGAGCTCGCGCGCACCGGCTGGCCGACGCTCGTCGTCGGCGACCTCAGCTTCATCTCGCTCACCCAGCTCATCGAGCCGCTCGCGGCGCTCGCCGACCCGGATGCCGACCTCCTGCTGCTCGTGAAGCCGCAGTTCGAGGTGGGGCGGGGCGGCGTGAAGGAGGGCATCGTGCGCGACCGCGCCCGACGCCAGGAGACCGCGTCGACCGTGCTGTGGGCGGCGTGGGACGCGGGCCTCGGCGCGCTCGGCGTCGTCGACAGCCCGATCGCGGGCGGAAGCGGCAATCGGGAGTACCTCGTGCACCTCCGTCGCGGCGCACCCGACCCCTCTCGCCTGCGCGAGGCGGTCGCCGCGCTCGCCTGACCGCCCGCGCGCGCGATCAGACCGGGCGGCGGATGCACAACCCGGCGACACCCGCGCGGCGCGCGTCGGGCGCATCCGACAGAATGGGGACATGACCGACGCCGCCCGACACCTGCTGGTGGTCGCCCACACGGGCCGCGCGGATTCGCTCGACGCGGGCATCCACGTGTGCCGTCGGCTCATCGACGCGGGCCTGACGCCCGTCGTGTCGGACGACGAGCTCGCCGACCTGCGCGCGGCGGCCCCCGATCTCGCGCCCCTCGCGCTGCTCGGCGTCGACGTGCAGGCCTCCGAGCTCGAGCTCGTGATCGTGCTCGGCGGCGACGGCACCATCCTGCGTGCGGCCGAGCTGGCGCGCGGCTGCGATGCCCCCCTCATCGGCGTCAACCTCGGCCATGTGGGGTTCCTCGCCGAGGCGGAGCGCGAGGATCTCGACGAGACCGTGCAGCGCGCGCTCGACGGCGACTACGTCGTGGAGGAGCGCATGACGCTCTCGGTGCGGGTCAAGCACGGCGACGAGGTCGTGTACGAGACGTGGGCGCTCAACGAGGCCACGGTCGAGAAGGCGAGCCGTGAGCGCTCCCTCGAGGTCGTGGTGGAGGTCGACCAGCGTCCGCTCTCGACGTTCGGCTGCGACGGTGTCGTCATCTCGACCCCCACGGGATCGACCGCCTACGCCTTCTCCGCCGGCGGACCCGTGGTGTGGCCCGGGCTGCAGGCGATCCTCATGGTGCCGCTGTCAGCGCACGCCCTCTTCGCGCGCCCGCTCGTCGTGGCGCCCGACTCCCCGCTCGCGATCGAGCTGCTCGAGCGCTCGCAGGGTGTGGGCGTGCTGTGGTGCGACGGTCGTCGCACCTTCGAGCTGCCGCCGGGGGCGCGCGTCGTCGTGCGGCGTTCGCCGAAGCCCGTGCGCCTCGCGCGGCTCGCGCCGCGTCCGTTCGTCGACCGGCTCGTCAACAAGTTCGGGCTCCCGGTCGACGGCTGGCGCGGTCCCGCCTCGGAGGGCGCGGCGTCGGAGGAGCGGGGCCGGGCGTGATCGAGGAGCTGTCGATCAGCGGCCTCGGCGTCATCGGCGAGGCGCGCCTGCCCCTGGGCCCCGGCTTCACGGCCGTGACGGGCGAGACGGGGGCGGGCAAGACCATGGTGGTGACCGCCCTCGCGCTCCTGCTCGGCGACCGCGCGGATGCCGGCACCGTGCGGGCGGGCAGCGCCCAGGCGAGCGTCGAGGGCCGCTGGATCGTGCCCGAGGACGGCCCCGTCGCGGAGCGTGTACGCGAGGCGGGCGGCGACCTCGATCCCGTCGGGGACGGCCGCGCGGAGCTCATCCTCGCGCGCACCGTGTCGGCCGAGGGCCGCAGCCGCGGTGTCGTCGGGGGGCGCTCGACGCCGGTCGGCGTGCTCGCCGAGCTCGGCGAGCGGCTCGTCGTCGTGCACGGGCAGTCCGATCAGCTGCGTCTGCGCTCGGCGACGGCCCAGCGTGACGCGCTCGACGCATCCGCGGGCCCCGAGCACCTCGCGAGGCTCGCCGAGTTCGCGGGCGCCTACGACCGCTGGCGGGCGCTCACCGCCGAGCTCGAGCTTCTCACGACCGAGCGCGACGACCGCGCGCGCGAGGCGCAGCAGCTGCGAGAGGACCTGGCCGAGTTCGAGGCGCTCGCGCCGCAGCCGGGGGAGGAGGACGACCTCGCCGCCCGCGCGGAGCGCCTCGGCAACCTCGAGGAGCTGCGACTCGCGGCCGTGCTCGCGCAGGAGGCCGTGTCGTCCCAGTCGGGCGACGACCACCCGGATGCCGTCTCGCTCGTCGAGGAGGCTCGCCGCGCGCTCGCCCGCGTCGGCGACCACGATCCCGCGCTCGCCCCCGCGCGCGAGGGGCTCGACGCGGTGTCGTTCCAGCTCGCCGAGGTGTCGACCGAGCTCTCGCGCTACCTCGCGGGGCTCGACGTCGACGCGGCGGGTGAGCTCGAGGCTGTGCAGGAGCGCCGCGCCGCGCTCGCGGCGTTCGCGCGCAAGCACGGCGGACCGCTCGACGAGGTCGTCGAGCGTCTCGAGCGGGCCGGCCTTCGTCTCGTCGAGCTCGACGGCGACGACGACCGCATCCGCGCGCTCGAGACCGAGGCCGCCGAGGCCTTCGAACGCGTCGACGCGCTCGCGTCCGCCGTGTCCGAGGGGCGCCGCGCAGCCGCGGCGCGGCTCGCCGAGCAGGTGACCGCCGAGCTGGCGGCGCTCGCGATGCCCGACGCGCGGCTCGTCGTCGAGGTCGAGGAGGCGGAGCTGGCCTCCCACGGACGCGACCGCATCGCGTTCCTGCTGCAGCCGCATCCGGGGGCTGAGCCGCGTCCGCTCGCGAAGGGCGCGTCGGGCGGCGAGCTCTCGCGCGTCATGCTCGCGCTCGAGGTCGTGCTCGCGGCGGGCGGCGAGGTGCCGACGTTCGTGTTCGACGAGGTCGACGCGGGGGTCGGCGGTGCGGCCGCGATCGAGATCGGGCGGCGCCTCGCGCGCCTCGCCGAGACCGCCCAGGTGATCGTCGTCACGCACCTCGCCCAGGTGGCGGCCTTCGCCGGCAACCACCTCGTCGTCGAGAAGGACAGCGACGGCCAGGTCACGGCGTCGAGCGTGCGCCGCGTCGAGGAGGCCGATCGCGCCGCCGAGATGGCGCGCCTGCTGTCGGGGCTGCCCGACTCGGAGTCGGGGCTCGCGCACGCGCGCGAGCTGCTCGAGCTCGCGCGGGGGTAGCGCGGGTCGCTCGCGCGACACGCCGATACGCGTCCGCGGGGACGCGTGTCGCAGCGTTCCCCCCGATTCGTGACATATGCTGAAACCCCGTGGTGAACAATCCGGGACCAGCCGTTACCAAGCACATCTTCGTCACCGGGGGCGTCGTCTCCTCGCTGGGTAAGGGCCTCACCGCCGCCAGCCTCGGCAACCTGCTCACCGCGCGCGGTCTGCACGTCGTGATGCAGAAGCTCGACCCGTATCTCAACGTGGATCCGGGCACGATGAACCCCTTCCAGCACGGCGAGGTCTTCGTGACCGACGACGGAGCCGAGACCGACCTCGACATCGGGCACTACGAGCGGTTCCTCGACATCAACCTCGACCAGGCCGCCAACGTCACCACCGGCCAGATCTACTCCAACGTCATCGCGAAGGAGCGCCGCGGCGAGTACCTCGGCGACACCGTCCAGGTCATCCCGCACATCACCGACGAGATCAAGCGCCGGATGCGGCTGCAGGCCCAGCCGGGCGAGGACGGCACCCCCGCGCCCGACGTCATCATCACCGAGATCGGCGGCACGGTCGGCGACATCGAGTCGCAGCCGTTCATCGAGTCGGCCCGCCAGGTGCGCCACGAGCTCGGCCGCAACAACGTCTTCTTCGTGCACGTGTCGCTCGTGCCGTTCATGGGCGCCTCGGGCGAGCAGAAGACGAAGCCGACCCAGCACTCCGTCGCCGCGCTCCGCTCCATCGGCATCCAGCCCGACGCGCTCGTGCTCCGCTCCGACCGCATCGTGTCCGACGCGAACAAGCGCAAGATCGCCCTCATGTGCGACGTCGACGAGCGCGCCGTCGTGAACGCGGTCGACGTGCCGTCGATCTACGACATCCCGACGATGCTCAACCAACAGGGCCTCGACGCGTACATCATCGAGCAGCTCGGCCTCGCCGGGAAGGCGGGCGAGGTGGACTGGAGCGGCTGGTCGCAGCTGCTCAAGGCCGTGCACGAGCCCGCCCACGAGATCACGATCGCCCTCGTCGGCAAGTACATCGACCTTCCCGACGCCTACCTCTCGGTGACGGAGGCGCTCCGCGCCGGTGGTTTCGCGCACCAGGCGAAGGTCTCGGTGCGCTGGGTGCCGTCCGACGAGTGCGAGACGCCCGAGGGCGCCGCGAAGATGCTCGCGGACGTCGACGGCATCTGCGTGCCCGGCGGCTTCGGCGTGCGCGGCATCGAGGGCAAGCTCGGCGCGCTGCGTTTCGCCCGCGAGAACGGCATCCCGGCGCTCGGCCTGTGCCTCGGCCTGCAGTGCATGGTCATCGAGTACGCGCGCAACGTCGCCGGCCTCCCGGGCGCGAGCTCGTCGGAGTTCGACCCCGACACCGAGTTCCCGGTGATCGCGACGATGGCCGAGCAGGTCGACATCCTCGACCACGGCGACCTCGGCGGCACGATGCGCCTCGGACTCTACGAGGCCCACCTCGTGCCGGGGTCGCTCGTCGCGGAGGCCTACGGTGCGGAGGTCGTGCACGAGCGCCACCGCCACCGTTACGAGGTCAACAACCACTACACCGGTCAGATCGGCGACGCCGGCCTTGTGTTCTCGGGCACCAACCCCGAGCACGGGCTCGTCGAGTTCGTCGAGCTGCCGCGCGAGGTGCACCCGTTCTACGTGGGAACCCAGGCGCACCCCGAGCTGCGTTCGCGCCCGAACCGCGCGCACCCGCTGTTCCGCGGTCTCGTGGGCGCCGCTCTCGAGCGCCAGAAGGCGACGCGCCTGTTCGAGGTCGAGGGCGCGGACGCGCCCGCGGGCGAGGCGGTCCCGGACGTCCCGGCGACCGAGCCCGCCGAGGTCTGACCCCGTGACCCCTGCGGAGCGCGAGGTTCTCCTCGCCGGTCCGCTCGCCGACCTCGACGACCCCGCCGAGGTCGTCTGGTCGTCGCGCGTCTACGAGGGGCGCGTGTGGGACGTCCGGCGCGAGCGCTTCCGCTTCGGCGGGCACGAGCTCGAGCGCGACTTCGTCGACCACACGGGGGCCGTCGCCGTGCTCGCGCGCGACGACGAGGACCGTGTGCTCGTCATCAACCAGTACCGGCACCCGATCCGCAGCCGCGACTGGGAGCTGCCGGCGGGGCTCCTCGACTTCGAGGGGGAGGACCCGCTCGAGGCGGCCAAGCGCGAGCTCGCCGAGGAGGCCGACCTCGTCGCCTCCGAGTGGCGCGAGCTCATCGTCATCGCGACCTCGCCCGGCGGAAGCGACGAGATCATCCGCATCTACGAGGCGCGCGGCGTCTCGGCGGCCCCGGACGCGTTCGCGCGCACCGAGGAGGAGGCCGAGCTCGTGCTGCGCTGGGTGCCGCTCGCGGAGGTCGTCGAGGCGGCGCTCGCGGGCCGCATCCGCAACTCGATCCTCCTCGTCGGGGCCCTGGCCGCCCATGCCCGCGGCTGACGCGACGCCGGCGCCGCGCGTGACGCCGCTCGGGCGGCAGCGCGACCGCTACCTGCGGCACCTCGCGATCGAGCGCGGCCTGTCCGTGAACTCGGTCGCGGCGTACCGGCGGGACCTCGCCGCGTTCCTCGACGCGCTCGCGGAGCGCGGGGTGACGGATGCCGCCTCCCTCGACGCGGACGCCGTGCGCGGCTACGTCGTGGGCCTGCGCGACCGCGAGGTGCCGCTCGCGGCGACCTCGACGGCGCGCGTCATCTCGTCGATCCGCGGCTTCACGCGCTTCCTCGTCGAGGAGGGGGAGCTCGCGGCCGACCCCGCGGAGTCGATCACGGCCCCGAAGCTCCCCAAGCGCCTGCCGAAGGCGCTCACGCGCGAGCAGGTGGAGGCGCTCCTCGCCGCGACCGACGGCGACGACCCCGTGCGGCTGCGCGACAAGGCCCTGCTCGAGCTGCTCTACGCCACGGGCGCGCGCGTGTCGGAGGCGGTGGCCCTCGACGTCGACGACCTCGTGGGCGCCGACGGCACGCCGGAGCTCATCCGCGTCGTCGGCAAGGGCGACAAGCAGCGCATCGTCCCGGTGGGCTCGTACGCACGCGCCGCGATCGAGGCCTACCTCGTGCGCGCCCGCCCGCTGCTCATCGCGGGCACCCGGGCGACGCCGGCGCTCTTCCTCGGGGCGCGCGGGGCGCGTCTCAGCCGCCAGAACGCGTGGCTCATCATCCGCGCCGCGGCGGACCGGGCGGGGCTCACCGTCGAGGTGTCGCCGCACAGCCTGCGGCACTCGTTCGCGACGCATCTGCTCGCCGGGGGAGCCGATGTCCGGGTCGTCCAGGAGCTGCTGGGTCACGCATCCGTCGCGACGACGCAGCTCTACACGCACGTCACGATCGACGGGCTGCGCGACGTCTACCAGCAGGCCCACCCGCGCGCCCGCTGAGCGCTCCAGGGCGAGCGATTTCAACCTCTGGTTGAGAGTGAGGTGAACCGCGCGGGGTCCGCCTGTCGCCGCCGGGGCCGCTCGGAGGCCGGACGTACACTCGCGATATGACTGCACAGCGGGAGGTCGCGAACGAACTCGCCGGGCTCGAGGACCTGGCCGTCGAGATCGGACCGACGGGGCGACCCGTCACGGACTTCCCCGTGCCCGCACCCCTGACGACGCACGGACCCGCCCGCATCATCGCGCTCTGCAACCAGAAGGGCGGCGTCGGCAAGACCACGACGACCATCAGCCTGGGCGCGTCGCTCGCCGCCTACGGGCGCAAGGTGCTCGCCGTCGACTTCGACCCGCAGGGGGCGCTCTCGGCGGGGCTCGGCGTGCAGACGCACGACGTGACGACCATCTACGACCTCCTGCTCGGCTCCGCGAAGGACGTCCAGGGCGCCATCCAGACGACCTCGACCCCCGGGCTCGACGTCATCCCCGCGAACATCGACCTCTCGGCCGCCGAGGTGCACCTCGTCAACGAGGTCGCACGCGAGCAGATCCTCGCGCGCGTGCTGCGGCAGGTGACCGCCGACTACGACGTCGTGCTCATCGACTGCCAGCCCTCGCTCGGCCTCCTGACCGTCAACGCGCTCACCGCCGCGCACGGCGTGCTCATCCCGCTCGAGTGCGAGTTCTTCGCCCTCCGCGGCGTCGCCCTGCTCGTCGAGACGATCGACAAGGTGCGCGACCGCCTCAACCCCGCGATCACGCTCGACGGCATCCTCGCGACCATGTACGACCCGCGCACGCTCCACTCGCGCGAGGTGCTCGAGCGCGTCGTCGAGGCGTTCGGCGACAAGGTGCTCGAGACGGTCATCAACCGCACGGTCAAGTTCCCGGACGCGTCGGTCGCCGGCACGCCGATCACCGAGTTCGCTCCCGACCACCACGCCGCCGAGCAGTACCGCCAGCTCGCGCGCGAGCTCGTGCACCGGCACGCGGTCGCCTGAGCGCCGTCGGTAGACTCGCCTCCATGCAGGAGGCGTCCGTCGGGGTCGAGGAGGCCGCCGCGACCCCCGGGACCGGGGACGAGCCCACCGGCCCGGCCGAGAGCGGATTCCGCCTCACCCTGGCGAACTTCGACGGTCCGTTCGACCTGCTGCTCTCGCTCATCACGAAGCACGAGCTCGACATCACCGAGGTGTCGCTCTCGAAGGTCACGGACGAGTTCATCTCCTACCTCAAGGGGCTCGACGGGCCCGAGGAGCTCGACCGGGCGAGCGAGTTCCTCGTCGTCGCCGCGACGCTCCTCGACCTCAAGGTCGCCGGGCTCCTGCCGCAGGGCGAGCTCGTCGACGCCGAGGACGTCGCCCTGCTCGAGGCGCGCGACCTGCTGTTCGCCCGCCTGCTGCAGTACCGCGCCTTCAAAGAGGCCGCCCGCTGGTTCGAGGAGCACCTCGAGGCCGAGTCCGGACGCCACGCGCGCTCGGTGCGGCTCGAGGAGAAGTACCGGCGGCAGACGCCCGAGCTCGTCTGGACGCTCAGCCTGCACGACTTCGCGGCGCTCGCGGCGCTCGCCATGGCGCCGAAGGAGGTGCCCGTCGTCGGGCTCGACCACCTGCACGCGCCGCTCGTCAGCATCCGCGAGCAGGCGGCCGTCGTCGTGACGCTGCTGCGCTCCGGGCAGGCCACGACCTTCCGCGAGCTCATCGCGGGCGCCGACCAGCGCGGCGTCGTGGTCGCGCGCTTCCTCGCCGTGCTCGAGCTCTACCGTCACGCCGCGATCAGCTTCGAGCAGTTCGAGCCGCTCGGCGAGATCACCCTGCGCTGGACGGCGGCGCACTGGAACGACGACCAACTCGCGACCCTGGGGGCCGACTATGACCGATGAGGATCTCGATCAGCGGGACGAGGGCACAGCCGACGTGAGCATCGAGGTGGACCCCGCCGAGCTCGAGCGCCGTCTCGAGGCGATCATGATGATCGCCGACGAGCCGCTGCCGCTCGTGACGCTCGCGACGGCGCTCGGCGCGCCCGTCCCGGCCGTGCGCCAGGCGCTCGAGCGGCTCGTCGCCGACTACGACGGCGAGACGGGCGGACCCCGACGCGGCTTCGAGCTGCGCGAGGTGGGCGGCGGATGGCGCCTCTACGTGCGCGCCGAGCACGACGACCTCGTGCGCGACTTCGTGCTCACCCAGAGCCCCACGAAGCTCTCGCAGGCGGCCCTCGAGACGCTCGCGGTCATCGCCTACAAGCAGCCGATCGCGCGCAGCTCGATCGCCGCCATCCGCGCCGTCAACGTCGACTCCGTCGTGCGCACGCTGCTCGGCCGCGGTCTCATCACCGAGGCCTACACCGACGCGGAGACGGGTGCCATCCACTACGAGACGACCCCGCTGCTGCTCACCCAGCTCGGCATCAACTCGCTCGACGAGCTGCCGCCGATCTCCCCGCTGCTGCCGGACGGCGTCGAGGGCTTCGAGGAGCTCGGCGCACGATGACGCACCCGTGGGATGAGCGCCCCGAGGGTGAGCGCCTGCAGAAGGTCCTCGCGGCGGCGGGAGTCGCGTCGCGTCGCGTCTGCGAGCAGTACATCGTCGAAGGACGCGTCAGCGTCGACGGCCGGGTCGTCACGGAGCTCGGCACGCGCATCGACCCCGCGACCGCGGAGGTCGAGGTGGACGGTGTGCCCGTGCAGCTCGACGTGGGCAAGCGCTACCTCATGCTCAACAAGCCCAAGGGCGTCGTGAGCTCGATGTCCGACGAGCAGGGTCGCCCCGACCTCAGCCGCTACGCGGAGCAGGTGGGTGAACGCGTCTACAACGTCGGCCGCCTCGACGCCGAGACCACCGGCCTCCTCGTGCTCACGAACGACGGCGAGCTCGCGAACGTTCTCGCGCATCCGTCGTACGGCGTCGAGAAGACCTACCTCGCGACCGTGCGCGGCGTCGTGAAGCAGGAGGCGCTTCGCCGCCTCCGCCAGGGCGTCGAGCTCGACGACGGCCCCATCGCCGCGGACCGCGTGCGCATCGTCGGCGAACCCGCGGGCGGCCGCACGATCGTCGAGATCACGCTGCACTCGGGTCGCAACCGCATCGTGCGCCGCATGTTGGCGGCCGTCGGCCACCCCGTCATCGACCTCGTGCGGCGCTCGTTCGGCCCCCTGCACCTCGGCTCCCTCGGCGCCGGGCGGATGCGCGATCTCACTAAGGTGGAGGTCGGCGCGCTCCTCGCGCTCGCCCGCGACGCGAAGGCGCACGACGGCACGGCGCACGGCGCCCCGTCCCGGCCCGCGCGCGGAAAGGCATCCGGCACCAAGAAGCGAGATCCCCGATGAACGACCGCCGCCTCGTCGAGCAGGTGCGCATCGTCGGCTCCGGCCTGCTCGGCGCGAGCATCGGCCTGGGCCTCTCGGCGAAGGGCGTCGACGTCATCGTCGACGACGCCTCGCCCTCGACGCGCGCCCTCGCGATCGCCTACGGCGCGGGTCGCGCGCCCGCCGAGGGCGACGCCCCGGGTCTCGTCGTGGTCGCCGTGCCCCCGGACGTCGTGGCCGACGTCGTCGCGGCCGAGCTCGAGCGCTACCCCGACGCGCTCGTGACGGATGTCGCGAGCGTCAAGCTCGCGCCGCTCACCGAGCTGCGTGCCCGCGGCGCCGACCTCTCGCGGTACCTCGGCTCGCACCCCATGGCGGGGCGCGAGCGCGGGGGAGCGGTGTCGGCGCGCGCCGACCTCTTCGTCGGTCGCCCGTGGATCCTCGCGGGCCACGACGGCATCACCTACCGCCGTGCCGCGGCGATCGAGCACATGGTGCTCGACCTCGGCGCCGTGCCGATCGAGATGGACGCGGCTGTGCACGACCGCAGCGTCGCCCTCGTCTCGCACGCGCCCCAGGTGGTCGCGAGCCTCCTCGCGAGCCGCCTGCGCGACGGCTCGGGCACCGCGCTCGGCCTCGCCGGCCAGGGCCTGCGCGACACGACGCGCATCGCGGGCAGCAACCCCGAGCTGTGGGTGCAGATCCTCGGCGCCAACGCCGCGGAGGTGGCCGCCGTGCTGCGCCCGCTGCGCGACGACCTCGACGCCGTCATCCGCGCCCTCGACGACCCGGAGGCGCCCGCCTCACGCCGTGTCATCGCGGAGGCGCTCGTCGCCGGCAACGAGGGAGTCTCGCGCATCCCCGGCAAGCACGGTCAGGACAAGCGCTACGCGTCGCTCGTCGTGAAGGTCGACGACAAGCCGGGCGAGCTCGCGCGCCTGCTCACCGAGATCGGCGAGGAGGGCGTCAACATGGAGGACCTCCGCATCGAGCACTCTCCCGAGACGCGCGTCGGCTTCGCCGAGATCTCCGTGCTGCCGGAGGCCGCGCATCCGCTCGCGACCGCGCTCGAGCAGCGCGGCTGGACGCTCATGGAGGCGGAGCGATGAGCACCGAGCCCGGTCGGCCCGTCGTCGTCGCCGTCGACGGCCCCGCGGGGTCGGGCAAGTCGAGCGTCAGCAAGGCGGCCTCGCGCCGCCTCGGCTACGCCTTCCTCGACACGGGGGCCGCCTACCGCGCCCTCACCTGGCTCGCGCTCGAGCGCGGCGTCGACACCGCCGACGCGGGTGCCGTCGTCGCGCTGCTCGACGACTTCGCGTACACGACCGAGGTCACCGACGAGGGCACCTGCGTCTGCGTGGGCGAGACGGACGTCACGACCGCCATCCGCGAGCCCCGCATCTCGGCCGTCGTGAGCGACGTCGCTCGCGTGCCGGAGGTGCGCGTCGCGCTCAACGACGCGTTCCGGCGCATGATCGCGGGCACCGCGGCGCCCGGCATCGTCGTCGAGGGGCGCGACATCACGACCGTCGTCGCACCGGATGCCCAGGTGCGCATCCTGTTGACGGCGGACGAGGCGGTTAGAATTGCCAGGCGATCGGCGGAGCTGGCGCCCGGCACCGCCTCCACGGCGGAGCAGTTGCGCGAGCGCGACGCCCGCGACTCCCAGGTGGTCGACTTCATGACGGCGGCACCCGGGGTCACCACGATCGACTCCACCGAGCTCGACTTCGACCAGACCGTCCAGGCGGTCGTCGAGCTGGTGCACGCGACCATCTCCCCTCACTGACAGGACACGACATGACCGAGCGCGAGCCGGACGCCCCGTTCGACCCCGAGTTCGACGCGGCCGACGAGTTCGAGGCCGACCCCGGCCTCGCCGACCGCCTCGCGGAGCTCGACGACGACCTCGCCGAGCAGCGCGCCGCATCCCTGCGCGCCGGGCTCGCCGACTACGAGCTCGACGACGAGGACCTCGAGGTGCTCGAGGCAGCCGACGCGGGCCCCGACGGCATCACCTACCTGCCGGCGCTCCCGGTGCTCGCGATCGTCGGCCGCCCGAACGTCGGCAAGTCGGCGCTCGTCAACCGCATCATCGGCCGCCGCGAGGCCGTCGTCGAGGACGTCCCCGGTGTCACGCGCGACCGTGTCTCCTACAAGTCGGAGTGGCTCGGCCGCCGCTTCACGGTCGTCGACACGGGCGGCTGGGAGCCGGATGCCGCGGGCATCAACGCCTCGGTCGCCGCGCAGGCGGAGGTCGCGGTCGACCTCGCCGACGCGGTGCTCTTCGTCGTCGACATCAACGTCGGTGCGACCGCGACCGACGAGCACGTCGTGCGCATGCTGCGCGCGGCGAGGAAGCCCGTCATCCTCGTCGCCAACAAGGCGGACGACGCCATCAAGGACCCGCAGGCCGCAGAGCTCTGGAGCCTCGGTCTCGGCGAGCCGTGGCCCGTGTCGGCCCTCCACGGCCGCGGTGTGGCCGACCTGCTCGACCACGTCATGACGGTGCTGCCCGAGGTCTCGGCGGTCGCGAAGCAGGAGATCGGCGGCCCCCGCCGCGTCGCCATCCTGGGCCGCCCGAACGTCGGCAAGAGCTCGCTGCTCAACAAGGCGGCGGGCGAGGAGCGCGTCGTCGTGAACGAGCTCGCGGGCACGACGCGCGACCCCGTCGACGAGCAGATCGAGCTCGGCGGACGCGTGTGGACCTTCGTCGACACGGCCGGCATCCGCAAGCGCGTGCACCTGCAGCAGGGCGCCGACTTCTACGCGTCGCTGCGCACCTCGGCCGCGCTCGAGAAGGCGGAGGTCGCCGTCGTCGTGCTCGACGTGACCGAGCCCATCAGCGTGCAGGATCTGCGCATCATCGACCTCGTGCTCGAGTCGGGCCGTGCGCTCGTGCTCGCGTTCAACAAGTGGGACCTGCTCGACGACGACCGCCGCCGCTACCTCGAGCGCGAGATCGAGCAGGACCTCGCCCACGTCACGTGGGCGCCGCGCGTCAACATCTCGGCGCGCACGGGGCGCCACCTCGAGAAGCTCGTGCCCGCCCTCGAGACGGCTCTCGAGAGCTGGGACACGCGCATCCCGACCGGCAAGTTCAACGCGCTGCTCGCCGAGCTGACGGCCGAACACCCGCACCCCGTGCGGGGCGGCAAGCAGCCGCGCGTGCTGTTCGGCACGCAGGCGGCGACGCGTCCGCCCACCTTCGTGCTCTTCACCACGGGCTTCCTCGACCCGCAGTACCGCCGCTTCATCCAGCGGCGGCTGCGCGAGGTGTACGGCTTCGAGGGCACGCCGGTCCTCGTCAACATGCGCGTGCGCGAGAAGCGCCGCCGCTGACCGCTCAGGCGTCGCCGACGATCAGGGCACACTCGCGTACTGCGGGGCATCGGCCCGCGTGCTCGCCGCGTCGCCGCGGCGCGACCCGACGGCGCGCAGCGCGGCGATGATCGCGACGAGGTCGACCACCTCCTGCAGCAGGGCACCGGCCGTCGCCGGGATGAAGCCGAAGCTCGCCACGAGCATGAGACCGATCGACACGACGATGCCGATCCAGATGCTCTGCAGTGCGATGCGCACGGTGCTGCGGCCGATGTGCACCGCGTCGGCGACGCGCGAGACGTCGTCGACGAGCACGACCACGTCGGCCGACTCGCTCGCCGCCGTCGCGCCCTTCGCCCCCATCGCGATGCCGACCTCCGCGGCTGCGAGCACGGGAGCGTCGTTGACGCCGTCGCCCACCATCACGACGGGGCGCTCGGCGAGTTCGCGGATCGCGGCGACCTTGTCGGCGGGGAGCAGCTCGGCGTGCACCTCCGCCACCCCGAGCTCCGCTCCGACGTGCTCGGCCGTCTCGCGGGCGTCCCCCGTGAGGATGAGGGTGCGCACGATGCCGAGCCGACGCAGCCGGGTGAGGGTGTCGCGCGCCTCCGGCCGCACGACGTCGCGCGCCAGGATCGCGCCGGCGTAGCGGCCGTCGATCGCGGCGTACACGGCGAGCTCGCCGGGTGCGATCGGGGTGCGCTCGGCATCCGGGGCGTGATCGGCGACGAAGGCGAACTTGCCGACCACGATGCGCCGTGCGTCGACGACGGCCTCCACGCCGTTCGTGGCGAGCTCGCGGGCGCTGTCGGCCTCCTGCAGCACGAGCCCGCGCGCGTCGGCGGCGCGCAGGAAGGAGGCGGCCAGCACGTGCGAGGAGTACTGCTCGGCGGCGGCGACCGCCGCGAGCAGCTCGTCGGCGTCGACGCCGGGCTGCGGGCGGAGTTCGGTGATCTCGGGGGTGCCGCGCGTGAGGGTTCCGGTCTTGTCGAAGGCGACCGTGCGCGCGCGGGCGAGCCGCTCGAGCACGGCACCGCCCTTCACGATGAGGCCGTTGCGTGCGGCGCGGCTCATGCCACCGACGAAGGCGACGGGCGCCGCGATGAGCAGGGGGCACGGAGTGGCCAGCACGAGCACCTCGGCGAAGCGGGCGGGCTCGCCCGAGACGAGCCACGCGACCCCGGCGAGGGCGAGCGAGAACACCGTGAACGGCACGGCGAAACGGTCGGCGAGCCGCACGACGGGGGCCTGGCTCGCCGACGCCGCCGCGACGAGCGCGACGATCTGCTGGTACTGGCTGTCGGCGGCGACCGCGGTGGCGCGCAGCTCGACCGCCTCGACCCCGTTGACCGAGCCGGAGAGCAGCGCGTCGCCCGCCACCTTCTCGACCGGGATGCTCTCTCCCGTGAGCGAGGACTCGTCGACCGTCGTGGCGGGGGAGACGAGCACGCCGTCGACCGGCACCACCTCGGAGGGGCGCACGAGCACGAGCTCGCCGACCGCCACCTCGTCGACGGGCACGTCGAGGAACGCGCCGTCCCGCTGCACGCGGGCACGCTGGGGAGCGCGCGCGAGCAGGGCGTCGAGCTCGCGCTTGGCGCGCCGCTCGGCGTAGTCCTCGAGGGCCTCACCTCCCGTCAGCATGAGCACGACGAGCAGGGAGGCCACGTACTCGCCCACGAGGATCGTCGCGATGATCGCCGTGACGGCGAGCACGTCGAGACCGAACTCCCGCCGCAGCAGCTGGCGCACCATCCCGACGCCCTGCCAGAGCGCGATCGCGAGCGCGTAGCCGCTGAACAGCCACGCGACGCCCGCGCCCGCGCCCGCGAGGGCGAGCACGATGCCGAGCAGGCCCACGAGCAGCGTCGCCGTGACGGCCCAGTAGCGGCGTGCGAGGCGCAGGACGCGGCGCGCGGGGCGCATGGTCAGGCTCACGGTCGGGCGCGGGGCGGGCATGCCCCCATCGTCTCAGGCGCCGACATAGCGCGCCAGGTGCTCGCCCGTGAGGGTGGACGCCTCGGCGACGAGCTCGGCGGGGGTGCCCTCGAAGACGACGCGCCCGCCGTCGTGGCCGGCGCCGGGGCCGATGTCGATGATCCAGTCGGCGTGCGCCATGACGGCCTGGTGGTGCTCGATCACGATGACCGACTTGCCCACGTCGACGAGGTGGTCGAGCAGACCGAGCAGGCCCTCCACGTCGGCCAGGTGCAGGCCCGTCGTGGGTTCGTCGAGCACGTAGACGCCGCCCGGCTCGCCCATCTGCACGGCGAGCTTGAGCCGCTGGCGTTCGCCTCCCGAGAGGGTCGAGAGGGGCTGCCCGATGCCGAGGTAGCCGAGCCCGACGTCGGCCAGGCGCTGCAGGATGGTGTGCGCGGCGGGGATGCGCGCCTCACCCTCGGCGAAGAACTCGAGGGCCTCGGCGACGGGCATCGCGAGCACCTCGCTGATGTCGCGCCCCGCGAGCGTGTACTCGAGCACGGAGGAGTCGAAGCGGCGCCCCTCGCACACCTCGCAGAGGGTCTCGACGTCTGCCATCACGCCGAGGTCGACGTAGATGAACCCGGCCCCGTTGCAGTTGGGGCAGGCCCCTGCGGAGTTGGCGCTGAAGAGGGCGGGCTTGACCCCGTTGGCCTTCGCGAAGGCCTTGCGGATCGGCTCGAGCAGACCCGTGTAGGTGGCCGGGTTGCTGCGGCGGGAGCCCCGGATGGCACCCTGGTCGACGGTGACGACGCCGTCGCGCCCCGAGACGGAGCCGTGGATGAGCGAACTCTTGCCGGAGCCGGCGACGCCCGCGACGACGACGAGCACCCCGAGCGGGATGTCGACGTCGACGCCTTGCAGGTTGTTGGTGGAGGCGCCGCGGATCTCGAGGGCGCCCGTGGGCGTGCGCACGGCATCCTTCAGCCGCGCCCGGTCGTCGAGGTGACGGCCGGTGAGGGTGTCGGCGCGGCGCAGCTCGTCGACGCTGCCCTGGAACACGATCTCGCCGCCGGCCGATCCGGCGCGCGGGCCGATGTCGACGACGTGGTCGGCGATGGCGATCGCCTCGGGCTTGTGCTCGACGACGAGCACCGTGTTGCCCTTGTCGCGCAGCTCCCGCAGCAGTTCGTTCATGCGCTGGATGTCGTGCGGGTGCAACCCGACCGTCGGCTCGTCGAACACGTAGGTGACGTCGGTGAGGGCCGAGCGCAGGTGCCGGATCATCTTGGTGCGTTGCGCTTCGCCGCCCGAGAGGGTGCCCGAGGCGCGGTCGAGCGAGAGGTAGCCGAGCCCGATCGCGACGAAGGAGTCGAGCAGCTGGCGCAGGGTGTCCAGCAGCGGGCCCGCGCCGGGGGCGTCGAGGCCGCGCACCCATGCGGCGAGGTCGGTGATCTGCATCGCGCACGCGTCGGCGATCGAGACGCCGTCGATCTTCGACGAGCGCGCTCCCTCGTTGAGCCGCGTGCCGCCGCAGTCGGGGCAGGGTTGGAAGGCGACCGCCCGCTCGACGAAGGCGCGGATGTGCGGCTGCATCGCATCCGGATCCTTCGAGAGCATCGACTTCTGGATCTTGGGCACGAGGCCCTCGTAGCTGAGGTTGATGCCGCTCACCTTCACCTTGGTGGGCTCCTTGTAGAGCAGGTCGTGCAGCTCGGTCTCGGTGAAGTCGCGGATGGGCTTGTCGGCGTCGAAGAAGCCGGATTCGGCGTACATGCGGGTGGCCCAGCCGTCGGCGGTGTAGCCGGGCACGGTGATGGCGCCGTCGTTGAGCGACTTGCTTTCGTCGTAGAGCTGGGCGAGGTCGATGTCGTTGACGGTGCCCATGCCTTCGCAGCGGGGGCACATGCCGCCCAGTTGGGCGAAGTCGCGCACCACCTTCTTGACGCCGTCGCCCTTCTCGATCGTGATCGCGCCGCCGCCGTGCACGGTGGGGATGTTGAACGAGAACGCCTGCGGGGAGCCGATGTGGGGGTCGCCGAGGCGGCTGAAGAGGATGCGCAGCAGGGCGTTGGCGTCGGTGACGGTGCCGACGGTGGAGCGGGCGTTCGCGCCGAGGCGTTCCTGGTCGACGATGATCGCCGTGGTGAGGCCCTCGAGCCGATCCACGTCGGGGCGGGCGAGGCTCGCCATGAAGCCCTGCACGAAGGCGGGGTAGGTCTCGTTGATCATGCGCTGCGATTCGGCGGCGATGGTGCCGAAGACGAGCGAGCTCTTGCCCGAGCCGGACACGCCCGTGAAGACGGTGAGGCGACGCTTGGGGATGTCGAGGTCGATGTTCTTGAGGTTGTTCTCGCGAGCCCCCCGCACCCGGATGACGTCGTGGCGGTCGGCGGCGTGCGCCTCGGTGTCGCTCTGCGTGGTCGACCGTGCGGTGGTCTGTGCGGTGGGCTCGGCGTGCTGCGTCATGCGTGCGAGGTTACGGGCGGACGCGGACACTCCGCTTCCTGATTCCTGATCGTCCGCCGGGGGTCACCCGGTGGGGTCACCCGGTGTCGACGTGGGTCTCGTAGTGTCGCCCGAGGTAGCTCGTCCACTGGAGTGAGCCGTCGGCGCGTTGGGTGACCTTCCACCCGCCGTGGTGTTTGAGGGTGTGATGGCCGCGCGAGAGGTGGGCGAGGTTGCGGTGGTCGGTCTCGCCGCCGTGGGCCCAGTCGTGGGTGTGGTCGATGTCGCAGCGGGCGGTGCCGATGCCGCACATCGGAAAACGGCAGGAGCCGTCGCGGATGCGCAGCCAGCGTCGCAGCCCGTCCGGCACGCGGTAGCTCGTGCGGCTGAGCGAGAGCGCGACGCCCGTCTCGGGGTCGGTCAGAAGGCGGTGCAGCGTGGGGGCCTGGGCGGCGAGGCGGCGGGCGGTCGCGGCGTCGATGGGGCCGACGCCTTCGAGGGTGCCGGGGGCGCAGTCGCCCAGCAGGGTCTGCACGGGCACCGTGACGATCACGGTGGGCACGATGCCGCTGAAGGGCCCGAACTCGAGCTCCTGGATCGCGGCGGCCTCGTCGGGGTCGAGCGCGAGCGCCTCGAGCTGCGTGCGGGAGAGGCCGAGGGTGCTGTCGCGCTCGAGCAGGGCGTCGACGACGAGGTCGACGCGCAGCTGGGCGAGCGTGCGCGGGTCGCCGTCGGCGGCGGCCCGCGCGGCGGCCGCGGTGGCCCGGTCGTGGATCGCCTTCGCCTCGACGGCGCCCACGAAGAGGGTGAGGTAGGCCATGCCGTCGCGGGTCGGGTCGAGGGTGAGCTCGCGCGCGGCGCGCGCCGCGCGCACGCGCTCGACGAGGGTGGCGGGAACGCGCTTCTCGCGCAGGCGGCGCACTCGGCGGGTGAACTGGGCGACGGTCGTGGTGCCGGCGGTGCCGAGGGCGACACGTTCGACGGCCGCGCGATCCGCGTCGTCGAGCTCCGCGAGCTCGTCGACGAGCACCTGTGCGTGGCGGTACGAGAAGCGCCCCTCGGCGAGGGCCGCGAGCGTCGCGGGAAGCGCGCGCACGAGGGTGCGCGCTTCGCCGAGGAGGCGCTGCGCCCCGCGCTCGGGCACGCGCAGGGCGCACGCGAGCTCGGCGTTCCGTGCGCGTTCGCGCAGGGGCTCGGCCTGGGGCGGATAGGCGGCGGCGAAGGCCTCGTCGAAGGCGACGAGCGCCTCGGCGCGGGCGGCCGTGAGGGCGTCGAGCTGCGCCTGGAGCTGCACGACGCGATCAAGCGCGGCGTCGGCCGCGGCGATCGCATCGGGCTGCTTTTCCATAGCCCCAGACGACCGCCCACCACCGACATTCGCGGCGGAAAAACCCGCCTCAGCGGGTCATCCGGCGCCTTCCGTCCCAGTTGTTATCGAGCTGTGATGATCGGGCGGGTCAGAGGAAGAGCAGGGCGTGCACCTCGTGGGGGGCGAGCCGCTCGCGGCCCCCCAGCCTGTCGAGCTCGAGCACGACGCTCGTGCCGGCGAGGTGCCAGCCGGCGCGCTCGATGAGCCGCTGCGAGGCGCCGAGCGTGCCGCCCGTGGCGAGCACGTCGTCGACGAGCAGCACGCGCGTGCCGGCCGGCAGCTGCCCGGTGTGCACCTGCAGCGTCGCCTGGCCGTACTCGAGCGTGTAGCTCTCGTCGATCGTCTCGCCCGGCAGCTTGCCGGCCTTGCGGATCAGCAGCAGCCCGTGCTCGGAGCGCGCCGCGGCGGCCGCCGCGAGGGCGAAGCCGCGTGCCTCCACGCCCGCGACGATGTCGTAGCTGCCGGCGAACGGCTCGACGAGCGCATCCACGACGGACGCGAGGGCGGGGCCGTCGGCGAGCACGGGGGTGAGGTCGCGGAACTGGATGCCCGGTTCGGGGAAATCGGGGATGGTGCGGATCAGGCGGTGCAGGTGCGTGGCGGCGTCGGTCACTCGTCCAGGCTACGCGGGCCGGGCGCCCGGTGCGGACCGTCGGCGCGGGGCGCGCGGGAACGCGGGCCGTGCGAGGCGAGGTGGCGCCGGTGTGCGGCCATCGCGGCGGCGCGCAGGGTGCGGTAGTAGCCGACGAGCTCGCGATCCTCCGAGCGCTCCGCCCAGGTGACCGCCCGGTAGCCCCGCTCGCCGCCGATCTCGAGCAGGCGGATAACACCGTACGGCGCGCCGTCGGGGGAGCGCATCGTCCAGGTGCCGACGGGGTCCTCCTCGGCCGCGAGCAGCGGATGCCACTCGCCCCGGTATCCGGCCCGCGCGCGCTGGGCGGCGTCCAGACCATCCTGAACGTCGGCGTTGATGACCATGCGGCTCCCTTCTCGAGAGCAGGCCGGCCCCTGCACGTGAGAGCCTAACCGCGTGGGCCGACGCCGGCCGTGCCCGGGTCGGGGGCCGGGAGTACTGTGGCGGCATGTCGCGCGTCACCGCTCCCACCCCGAAGCCCGGCGAGAAGCTCGCGGGCCCCGCATCCTATTTTCCGAGCATCGAGAGCAGCTACGGGCGGCCGATGCAGCACTGGCTCGACCTCGCCGCCGACCGCCTCGACGAGCACCGCCATATGGAGGTCGTCGAGTGGCTGAAGGCCGAGCACGGCCTCGGGCACGGCCACGCGAACGCGATCGTCGCCTACGTGAAGGCGAAGCTCGCCTGACGCATCCGCGAGACGGTCACGGGCGCCCCGCCGACAAGGTAATGTAGGGAGCCGTGCCGGATCCTCGGATGCGGCACGAGCCACGGGCTGTGGCGCAGCGATGCGGTCGCCCGGCTCGACAACTGAACAACGGGATGTGGCGCAGCTTGGTAGCGCACCTGACTGGGGGTCAGGGGGTCGCAGGTTCAAATCCTGTCATCCCGACAGAAAAGCCCAGGTGAGAGCAGAATTCTCACCTGGGCTTCGTCGTTTCTGTTGTCCTTTTCGAAGGGGTTTATGGAAGCATCCGACAACGGGTGCTGATGCCTGCCGCGACGCCTCGATTGCGGCTGTTGTGACGAGCCGGGACCTGGCCGGGACCTGGAGCCCATTTGGGCCGCGATCGGCAGCCTTGTCAACGCCGAGGTGCCGTTACTCGACTGGATGTAGTGGGGCTCTCACGCTCGGGGTTCTCGTGTCCGTCGAGGAACGCGTTGGCTCGTGCGGCAGCGTCGGTGAGGTGCCTTGTGTCAGGGTGGAGGTAGCCGCGGGTTGTCTCGATCGATTTGTGCCCGAGGATGCCTTGAAGAACATGGAGCGGGATGCCTGCGTCGGCGAGCCAGGTCGCTCCGGTGTGGCGGAGCCCGTGCCGGGTGAGGCTAGGTAGCTCGAGCTCGGTGACGAGCTGGTCCCACTTCGTCGCATCCCGCACGGACGCTGTGGTGAGCACCCCACCTCGGGGACCGGTCAGGAGCAGCTCGTCGGGTTCACGGTCCTGGGTGAGGCGTTCCAGTATGGGGGTGAGGGCTTGCAGGATGGGGACGTGGCGGATGTCTCGGCCCTTGGTTTGTTTGGTGACGAGGCCGCCTGCGCCGGGATAGGTTTGGCGGCGGATCGTGACGATGCGTTGATCCCAGTCGATGTCGCCGACTTGGAGGCCTGAGATTTCGGAGCCTCGCGCGGCGAGGAGAGCGCCGAGCATGACGAAGTCGGAGTAGCTCTGATGCACGTCCCCACACCGATCGGCCAATGTCGTGAGGGTCGCGAGGTCTTTGAGTGCGTGCACGCGTGGCGAGAGGTCGTTCTCTTTGAGGTTGAGTGCTGATTTTCCGAGAGAGCGCCGGGATCGGTTGCGTGCGGGGTTACTGGGTAAGAGGTCGTCGCGGACGGCGTCATCGAGGACGCGGACGAGGGGCGCGATGGTGTTCTTGATCGTTGACGCGGAGTGCTGGGTCTCCCATTGATCGATGGTGCGGTCGATCATCCCGGCTGTGAGCTGCGACAACGGCAGATGCCCCAGCGCGGGGAGTACGCGGAGGCGGAGACCGAGTTTGTAGCCGTCGACGGTGGAGGTGGGGTCAAGGCCACGCTGCCACCGGTCGCCGATCATGTCGACGTAGTCGGAGAGCAGGATGCGCTTGTCGATCCCGAGCTCGGCGGAAGCTTGCAGGTACTGGAAGAACTCGTCCGCTGCTTCCTCGTCGGGGACGACGAGGGCACGAGTGACGCGCTTGCGGGTGTGTGGGTCGATCCACCGTGCGCGGGCGCGGATCCCGGAGGCGCGGTGTTGGTTCTACGTCGTGTACCTGTTCTCGTGCTTCCGGCTGTGGAGCCTCATGCGCTGGCCGTTCCTGCGGTTCATCACGCTGGCGCTCGGCGGTGTCGTGCCGCTGCTGTCATTCTTCATGGAGGCACGCGTCGCCCGCGAGGTGAAGGCGTACCTCGCCGAGCGGGAGGCCGAGGCCGCGGCCGAGGCACAGACCGCCCGGCCGTCGTCGCTCGCCGAGCATTCGACCTTGACCGCCAGCATCCCGACCGAAGGTGACCGGTGAGCCCGCAGACCGAAGCACGTCCCGTCCTCGTCGTCGACTTCGGCGCACAATACGCACAGCTCATCGCCCGCCGCGTCCGTGAGGCCGGCGTGTACAGCGAGATCGTGCCGCACTCGGCGACCGCCGCGGAGATCGCCGCGAAGAACCCGGTGGGCATCATCCTCTCCGGCGGCCCGTCGCCGGTGTACGCAGACGGCGCCCCGGCGCTCGATCCGGGCATCCTCGAACTGGGCGTTCCGACGCTCGGCATCTGCTACGGCTTCCAGGTGATGGCGCAGGCGCTCGGCGGCGAGGTCGCGCACACCGGCCTGCGCGAGTACGGGGCGACGGATGCTGCGCTCACCGCCGACGGCGGCACGCTGCTGAGCGGTCAGCCCGCCACCCAGAACGTGTGGATGAGCCACGGCGATCAGGTGTCGCGGGCGCCCGACGGGTTCGAGGTGCTGGCCTCGACGGCGGCGACGCCGGTGGCCGCCTTCGGAAACGACGAGCGGCGCCTCTACGGTGTGCAGTGGCATCCCGAGGTCAAGCACACCGATCACGGGCAGCAGGTGCTGGAGAACTTCCTGCACAAGGCGGCCGGGCTTCCGGCCGACTGGAACAGCGGGAACGTCATCGCCGAGCAGGTCGCCCGCATCCGCGAGCAGGTCGGCGATGCCCGCGTCATCTGCGGGCTGTCGGGCGGGGTCGACTCGGCGGCCGCCGCCGCACTGGTGCACGAGGCCGTCGGCGATCAGCTGGTCTGCGTGTTCGTCGACCACGGGCTCTTGCGCAAGGGCGAGCGCGAGCAGGTAGAACAGGACTACGTGGCCGCCACCGGCGTGCGGCTGGTGACCATCGATGCGCGCCAGCGGTTCCTCGACGCGCTCGCCGGGGTGAGCGACCCGGAGGAGAAGCGCAAGATCATCGGCCGCGAGTTCATCCGCACCTTCGAGGCCGCGGAGCGCTCGCTCGTGGAGGAGGCCGCCGCCGACGGCGAGCCCATCCGGTTCCTCGTGCAGGGGACGCTCTACCCGGACGTCGTCGAGTCGGGTGGGGGATCGGGCACCGCGAACATCAAATCGCACCACAACGTGGGGGCCTCCCCGACGACCTGCAGTTCGAGCTCGTCGAGCCGCTGCGCACCCTCTTCAAGGACGAGGTGCGCGCCATCGGCCGCGAGTTGGGGCTGCCGCCGGTGATCGTGGAGCGCCAGCCGTTCCCCGGCCCGGGCCTCGGCATCCGCATCGTCGGCGAGGTCACCGCCGAGCGCCTTGAGATCCTGCGCGACGCCGACGCGATCGCCCGTGAGGAGCTCACCAAAGCGGGCCTGGACGGCGAGATCTGGCAGTGCCCGGTCGTGCTGCTCGCTGACGTGCGGTCGGTGGGGGTGCAGGGCGACGGCCGCACCTACGGGCATCCGATCGTGCTGCGGCCGGTGTCCAGCGAGGACGCCATGACCGCCGACTGGACGCGCCTGCCCTATGACGTGCTGTCGCGCATCTCGAACCGCATCACGAACGAGGTGCGGGAGGTGAACCGGGTCGTGCTCGATGTGACGTCGAAGCCCCCGGGCACCATCGAGTGGGAGTAGCCCCGGTCAGGGGCGGCGCGACTCCCAGGGGTCGTAGTCGGCGAGCAGGGGCTCCTGCGGAGGGCGGGATGCCTCCGGCACATGCTGCAGGTTGATCCGCACGCGATACCAGAGCGAGCTTGAGCCGCGCATGCCGTCGACGAGGACATCAGCCGGATGCAGGTGGCTCGCGGCATCCCGATGCGCAGCCTTCCACTTCTCGAGCGCGGCCTCAGCCTCTGGCTTGGTCTCGGTGCGGGCGATCTCGATGAGCGGCATCGCCGAGACGCGACGGCCTGACCCGTCGCCCTTGCGGGGCGCCTTGGGCTCCGGGCCGAGCTCGTCGGAAAGCCGCAGCAGCCCGTCGAGCGTGCCGACCGCGTCGTCGATGCCGGCGTGCGGGTCTCCGTGCGCGGCGAACCGGTCGGGTACCGTGCCCACGGTGAACTGCTCGGGCCGGGCGGTGCGCAACTCGTCCCACGTGACGGGCGCCGACACCCGGGCGTCGGGCCGCGGACGCACCGAGTACGCGGAGGCGACCGTGCGGTCCTTCGCGGCGCACGGGCGGATCACCCGCCCGTGCGCCGGGCGAGGTCGAGAGCGACATCCTGTAACAGGTCTTCCTGCCCACCCACCAGGCCGCGTCGGCCGGCCTCGACGAGCACCGCGCGGGTGTCGAGGCCCTGCGCGGCGGCGGCCTCCTCGGCATGCCGGAGAAAGGACGAGTAGGCGCCGGCGAATCCCAGCGTGAGGGTCTGGCGATCCACGCGGATCGGGCGGTCCTGCAAGGGGAGGACGAGATCGTCGGCAGCGTCCTGCAGTGCGAAGAGGTCGGCACCGAGGGCGTGTCCGTCCAGCGTCGCGGCGGCGACGAACGCTTCGATCGGAGTGTTGCCGGCGCCCGCGCCGAGCCCCGCGAGCGACGCGTCGACACGGAAGGCCCCTTCCTCGACGGCCGCAAGGCTGTTCGCCACGGACAGCGAGAGGTTCTGATGCGCGTGGATCCCGATCTGGGTGCGCTCGTCCAGGACGTCCCGGAAGGCCCGCACGCGCGCGCGGACGCCCTGCGGCGTGAGTCGTCCGGCCGAGTCCGTGACGTAGACGCAGTGCGCGCCGTAGGACTCCATGAGACGTGCCTGCGCGCTGAGGGTGCTCGGCGAGGCCATGTGACTCATCATCAGGAACCCCGAGACGTCCATGCCCCACTCGCGGGCTGCGGCGATGTGCTGTGCGGCCACGTCGGCCTCGGTGCAGTGGGTTGCGATCCGCACGGAGCGGACCCCGAGACTGTGGGCGAGACGGAGGTCGGAGAGGGTTCCGATGCCGGGCAGGAGCAGGGTCGTGAGAACCGCCCGCTCCAGGGCGCCCGCGGCGGCCTGGATCCACTCCGCGTCGGTGTGCGATCCGGGTCCGTAGGTCAGGGAGCCGCCGGTGAGCCCGTCGCCGTGCGCGACCTCGACGGCGTCGACGCCCGCCCGCTCGAGCGCGGCGGCGATCGTTGCCACGGACTCCGGAGTGATCCGGTGGCCGATGGCGTGCATGCCGTCCCGCAGCGTGACGTCCTGCAGGTAGATCCGACGGGGGGATGCGGTCATCGCGAGGCCTCCGGAACGCGGGCGTGCACCAGCTCCTCGCCGACGCGCAGGGCCGCGCTGGTCATGATGTCGAGGTTCCCCGCGTAGGACGGGAGATGCATGCCCAGCCCCTCCACCTCGAGGAAGGCGCTCACCCGGGTGTAGCGCTCCCGGCGTCTCCCGTCGGGCACGAGGCCGTCGACGGACGGCCCCTCGTCGCGGAACTGCACGGCCTGCTTGAGCCGGTAGCCCGGGACGTAGGAGGCGACGACCGCGACGCGCTCGGTGATCGCGCGGTCGATGCGCTGCCGGGTCTCGTCGTCGAGGTGATCGGTGAGCACATGGACGGTGTCGCGCATGACGACCGGCGGCTCGGCCGGATTGAGGACGATGATCGCCTTCCCGCGCGCGGCGCCGCCGACCGACTCGATCGCGGCGGCGGTCGTCGCGGTGAACGCGTCGATGTTGGCGCGGGTGCCCGGCCCGGCCGAGCGCGAGGCGATAGAGGCGACGATCTCCGCGTAGTGGACGTCGACGTGCTCGGAGACGGCCGCGACGATCGGGATGGTCGCCTGCCCGCCGCACGTGACGAGATTCACGTTGTCGTGCAGGAGGTGCTCACGCAGGTTCACCGACGGCACGACGAAGGGACCGACCGCCGCCGGCGTCAGGTCGACGACGATCTTCCCGTGTGCGGCGAGCACTCTCGCGTGCTCCGCGTGGGCGGCCGCGCTCGTGGCGTCGAAGACGAGTGCGATGTCGGCGAACTCCTCGCTGTGCACGAGGCCGTCGATCCCGTCCGCCGTGACGGCGACCCCGAGCCGGCGGGCGCGGGCGAGTCCCTCGGAGTCCGAGTCGATCCCCACCAGCATGCCCATCTCCAGCGCTGTCGACCGGCGGATCACCTTCAGCATGAGGTCGGTGCCGATGTGGCCGCTGCCGATGATCGCCACGCGCGCGGGGGCGGTCACCGGGCCCCCACGGTGAGGACCCCGTCGATGCGCCGGGGGAGCGGGGCGGCGCCGTCGCGCAGCTCGGGCGGGAGCACGGATGCCGGGGCATCCTGGAACACGAGCGGGCGGAGGAAGCGGCGGATCGCCGTCGCGCCGACCGAGGTGTGCAGGGGGTTGGTCGTCGCCGGCCACGGACCGCCGTGGTGCTGCGCCCAGCCGACGGCGACGCCGGTGGGCCAGCCGCCGAACAGGAGGCGCCCGGCGCGGTCGCGGAGGGCTCGGAGCACGCGCGAGGAGCTGTCGTCCTCGGCATGCACCGTCGCGGTGAGGGCGCCGTCGATGAGGCCGATCGCACGCAGGAGCTCGTCCTCGTCGGCATACTCCACGAGGAGGGTGGTCGGACCGAACCGCTCCTCGAGCAATGCGGGGTCCTCGACGAGGCCGGAGACCGTCGTCGCGTACACGGCGGGCGCGCCGAGTCCGTCGCCGCCCTGATCCGCGGCGAAGACGAGGCGGGCGCCCCTCGAGTCGGCCAGTTCCGCCATCGACCGCGCGTACGCGTCCGCGATCGACGGGGTGAGCATGCGCTGCGGCCCGTGGCCGGCGAGCGCGGCGGCCAGATGGGGCTCGAGGTCGCGCCCCGGCGGGACGAAGACCAGCCCCGGCTTGGTGCAGAACTGCCCGACGCCGAGCGTCATCGAGCCGGCGAGGCCGGCGGCCAGCGCTTCCGCGCGCGCCGAGGCCGCGCCCGGTGTGATGACCACCGGGTTGAGGCTGCCGAGTTCGCCGTAGAACGGGATGGGCTGCGGGCGGCGGGACGCCACGTCGAACAGCGCGCGGCCGCCGCCGAGAGAGCCGGTGAAGCCGACCGCCTGGATGCGGGGGTGGGCGACGAGGTCGATGCCCGCCTCGCGGCCCTCGACCAGTCCGATCGTGCCCCGCGGGGCGCCGGCGCCCTCCGCCGCGGCGGCCGCCAGGGCCGCGACGGCGCGGGAGAGGCGCGGATGCCCCGAGTGGGCCTTCACGACGACGGGGCAGCCCGCGGCGAGCGCCGAGGCGGTGTCGCCGCCGAGGACGGAGAAGGCGAACGGGAAGTTGCTCGCCGAGAAGACGGCGACGGCTCCGAGCGGCACGAGCATGCGTCGCAGGTCCGGACGGGGCGGTGTCGCCTCCGGCGCCGCGTGGTCGATCGTCGCCTCGAGATAGCCGCCGTCGCGGAGGACCTCGGCGAAGAGCCTGAGTTGCCCACTGGTTCGCGCCACCTCGCCGACGAGGCGCTCGGTGGTCAGTCCCGTCTCCTCCGCGGCGATCTCGACCAGCCCGCTGCGGGACTCGTCGAGGGCGTCGGCGACTGACTCGAGCATCCGCGCGCGGCCCGCGCGGCCAAGGTCCTCGAGGCTGGGGGCGGCGGCGTGCGCCGCGGTGACGACGTTGTCAACGGAATCGATCACGGGTCTCCTTGTCGGCTAGGGTCCCGGCATCCGCAGCTGTTCCGCGAGGTGCAGGGTGTAGAGGTTGGTGGGGCGGCCTGGGCCGGAGGTGTGGGTCGTGCCGACGTGGCTGACGACGTTGTGCTTGCGCAGGGTGCGGATGATGCGTCGGCCGCTGGCCGGAGTGAGCCGCAGTTTCGAGGCGATGTCCTCCGCGACCACCGGCTGTCCTGCCGTCTCCTGCTCGAGGTCGACGAGGTGGGCCACGGTGTCGACGCCGAGTCCGAGGCGATGCGCCAGGTTCGCGACCTGACTGTTGTCGGTGCTGAGGTGGTAGCGAGGGGTCTGTCCGCCGTCGACCGACATGGGGCCGATGACGACGCCGTCCTCGCTGACGAGGTAGGCCGTGCCCGATCCCTCGTCGGCGGCGAGACGCGTCGCCGTCTCGGCGAACTCGACCGACTTGCGCGCGGTCTCGCCGAGCCCGAACCCGACGGCGATCTTGAGGCGCAGCGATTTCTGGAGGTCGGTGAGGACGGCGGCGGTCGTCCAGTGGTCGGTCAGCCTCTGCATGAGCCCCTTGTGCGCGAACACCAGGATGTCCTGCCCACCGCCGCGCGCCTCGACCCAGGCGCCGTCGAACGCCGGCAGCTCGTGGATGGCGCGGGCGAGATCCAGGCGCCGCAGTTCGGACTCGATGAGGTCGCCCCGGTCGAGCACGCGGAACAGCGCGGCCGCGAATCGCATCTCCGAGTGCTTGTGGCTGACGGCGCCGAGCGTGGCGCGGTTCATCGCGACCCGGATGGAGGGGACGACGGGCACCGCAGGGAACACGGGCACGTCCAGCCGCTCGCTGAGCGGCGTGACCGCGTTGCTGCGACCGGTGATCGCGAAGCTCGTGCCGCGGTCGCGGTGGGCGGTCGTGTGGAAGTCGAGGACCTGGTCGACGGTGACCGCGCGGCCGTGCGGCAGGGAGGCGATGCCGTCTCGGGGTATGTCGAGCTCTGCGGCGAGCTCGGTCACGATGCCCGGGTCGATGGTGTCCACGCTGAAGCGCGACGTGTCCAGCCGGGAGGTGGCGGCACGGTAGAGTGTGACGGCGAGGTCGACGCTCGTGAGCCGCACGACCGAGGTCGGCAGCTCCGGCGGCAGGATGTCGCGGCACGCCGCGAACGGCAGCTCGCCCGAGAAGCACACGCAGTCGCATTGCGCCAAGGCCTCGCGGACGCGCTCGGCGATGTCCTTCTCTTCGACGTAGGTGATCCAGACCGGGGTGACCCCGCTGAGGGTGTCGGCGGCGGTCGCGAAGGCCTCACGAGAGGACTCCGGGCAGACGATTCCGAGGCGAACGTTCATTCTCACGCTCCTTTGAGACGACCACAGTACGCCGATAGGGAACGTCGCACGTAATTCTTACGCAAAGTCACGTGGACCACGTGGTCACCCGCACGTGAGCTCTCCGCGCGAGGGGCAGATCGATCCACGTGGCGCCGTCGGGCAAGGGCGTCCCCAGGCCCCCGTCCACGGCGAACGAGGTGGCGCGTGTGCCGCTCGGGAGCCGGAGGTGGAGGCGGATGCGTGCGCCCTGCGCGCCCTGCGTGCGCTCCGCCAGCTCCACCACCACCTCGACTGAACCCTCACGGGACTCGGCCTCCACGCCGAGGGCGCCGACCTGCGTGGGCAGGTCCTGCACGCTGATGCGATTGCCGGGCTCCAGCCAGGCGCGCGGGGTCGCCGGCAGGATGTGCAGGAAGATCGGCCGGCCCGAGGCATCCAGCTCCTCGCGCACGAGAGCCAAGCGCAGGTTGTCCAGGAACCCGGCGTTGCTCGTCCCGTTCGGGGGATACCAACTCGAGCGGTAGGGCTCGCCGGGCACGACCCCCACCGTCGTGGCCTCGCCGTCGACGAACGTCCCGGGTGTCATGCCGTGCGCGAGCTTGGCGTAGAGCGTGAGCACGAGCCGGTCGGCCGCCTCGTTGTCGGCCAGGAAGTGAACGGTCCGCACGCCGAAGGCGTTGTCGATGCCCGGCGACTTGTAGCCTCCGGTCCCGTCGGCCCGGTGCGTCCCGATCTCGGTCGGGGGGTCGTAGAGGCCGTTGTACCGGGTGAGGCCCATGAGCCACGCGCCATGGCGGCGCATGTACTGGATCACGCCCTCCGCGCGGGGGTCGCTGGGGGGAAGGATGCCGGTGGCGAACGCGAAGGGGGCGACGAGGTTCCAGTAGTTGGCCCTGCGCGACTCCGTGAGGCTGCCGTGCACGGGCTCATCGCCGTACAGGCACACCGGAACGAAGTAGGTGCCGTCGTCGAGCCAGGACCCGCACTCGTCGATCGCCGTGCGCAGCCGCTCCAGGAGGAGGTCGGCGTGGGAGCGGTAGCGTTCCGCATCCTCCAGCAGGCCGGCATCCTCCAGCGCCGAGACCATGTCGCGCATGCCCCGCCAGGCGCAGGCCTGACTGTGCAGGCCGTAGACGGGCTCGGGGATGTCCCACGCATACCGCTCGGGGTGGAGGAGCCCGCGCGGATCCGAGGCCATCTGCGCGATGAAGTCGTCGAAGTATGCGATGTACAGCGCGGCGTGGCGCTCGAGCAGCGACGGGTCGCCCGTGAGCCGGAAATAGAGGGCGCCCGCCTCCAGCTTCGCGCCGCGCTCCCACGATTCGTACCATTCGGGCGCCGGACCGTTCGTCTGGGTCGCCAGCCGGTCCAGCGCGTCCCTGGCCACGGCTGCGTGGCCGTGGCGGAGCAGGGCGAGCACGGCCAGGTGCGCCTCCATCATGAAGACGGTCTCGTACGGGTTGCCGACGCTGTAGCGCTCGCGGAGGATGAGGTTCTGCACGATGAGGTTGCGGGCCGCTGCGGTGACCTCCGCGTCGGGAACCGCGATGCGGGCGCCCGATGCCAGGACGTCGTCCCAGCGGCGGATCACGTCGGCCCGGGCCCGGTCGTGGTCCGCGAGGGTCGCACTGCGCGCAGGCTGCGGAGAGAGCCTGTTGTCGAGGACCATCGCGACAGCCGGCGCTGCGGCGCTCACCTCGACGGAGTGGTCCGCCACGGCGGCGCCGGCGAAGTCACGACTCCGGATGAGCACGTGCGCGGCCGTGACTCCCTCGCCCCACGTGCGCACGCGCAGGAGGAGCCTGCTGCGCAGCATGCCGTCCTCGCGGCGCGCGAAGGACTCGCGCTCCCACACGGTGCCGGCCTGGTCGCGGTAGACGTTCCGCAGCACGGGGAGCCCGGCATCGGCGAGCTGCGGCTCATCGAGGCGCGTCAGGGCCGAGCCGAAGCGCTCCTCGCCGATCAGCACGTCGTGCTGGACGACGTCCGCGCCGCCCCGCGTGGGTCGATCGAAAGGAAGAGCCCACTCCGGAGCGCCCCACAGGGGCGTGTACTCGGAGATGATCTGGCCGCCGTCTGCGACGTGCAGGGCGTAGCTGGAGTTGTCGTCCGGGTCGGCGAAGACGACGTAGTGGAAGCCGGACTCCACGAGATAGTCGGGGTCGCCGAGCACGGACGGCCGCAGGCGTGCGCGGAGGGAGGCGATCGTGGGACCGCCCGGCTGATCGAGCTCTTCTTCTCCCCACACGTCGTCGCGTGCGCGCAGGACGGCGTCCACGCGCGTGCGGTAGGCGTCGTCGGTCATGGCATCCTCACCGTCAGGCCGCCGTCGGCGATGAGCGTGTGGCCGGTGACGAACGAGGCGTCGTCCGAGGCCAGGAACGCGACGGCGCGTGCGATCTCGGCCGGCTCGGCGAGCCGGTTCAGCAGGTTCAGCGCGGCGATCGCACTGCGGTCGTCCTCGCTCCACCCGCCCGTCTCCCAGATCTCGGTCCGAGTGGAGCCCGGGAGCACCGCGTTGACGCGGATGCCCAGGGGTGCGAGTTCGACGGCGAGGGTCTGGGTCACCGATACCAGGGCCGCTTTCGAGGCGTTGTACGGCAGCATCTCGGGCTGGCCGCGCAGCGCATTGACCGACGAGACGTTGACGAAGGCGCCGGGTCGGCCCGCGTCCGCGAGCCGTGCGGCCACGGCGGTGCACAGCAGCACGGGGGCGTGGAGGTTGATCGCCATCACCTCCTCGAGGAGCTGGAGGTCCAGGGACAGGGAGTCGCGGCGCGGCGCGATCGCGGCGTTGTTGACCACGACCTCCGGGAGGAGACCGCGGGCATCGAGGAACGCCTCGATGGCGGCTGTGTCGCGCACGTCGACGGTGCACGGGATGCTCCCCGGCAGGTCGGCGGCCGTCTGGGCGACATGCGGGTCGCTGTCGAGGAGGATGACGCGGCAGCCCTGGGCATGCAGCTCGGCCGCGATGGCCGCGCCGATGCCGCGGGCTGCGCCGGTCACGAGGGCGGGGGAGGAGATCATTGCCGTCCGTTCTGGGCAGGGAGGGGGGGCGCAGGTGCGAGGGCCTGGAGATCGTCGTCGAGGCGGAACACGCGCGTCGCGGTCAGCCCGAGGATCGCGGCGCGCGCATCGGGATCGAGGCTCGCCGTCACGATGGTCCCGAGCTGACGCGATCCGCTGATGAACGGCATGTCGCTGCCGAACATGAGCCGATCAGCGCCGACGAGGTCGAGGAGCGATTCGAGGACGCCGCGATGGGTGAGGGTGCCGCACAGGTCGAGGAGGACGTTGGGGTGCTCGGCGACGACCCTCGCTACTCGGTCGAGGCCGAGATCGAGGCCCGCGTGTCCGATGATCACCGTCGCGTTCGGGTAGGCGGCGGCCATGGCGGCGAAGACGCGCAGCGAGTCGCCCGCGAAGTAGCTGTGGGACAGCACCGGCAGCGCGTGCGCGTCGGCGTACTCCCACGCGGCCCGGTAGCCGTCGTGATCGAGCGGGTA
>WKJB01000068.1_pt1 | contig 37360 bp, 37 predicted proteins | sample 5403331 | NCBI WGS metagenome assembly WKJB01 (sample SAMN13198853, study PRJNA488119) | plastic metagenome | isolation source: water-polyurethane dispersion (WPUD) containing a polyether... | place: Mexico: Mexico City | collected 2016 | reverse complement strand
GGCGCGGCGGCCTCGCGCCCCGGGTTTTTGTGGTGCCCCGCCCGCCCGGGGCCCGGGTGTTTTATTTTTGTGGCGGGGGGGGTGGGGGGGGGGATATTTAATGTCACACCTCGGGGGTTGTGCGGTCGGCGAGCACGCGTAATATAGGCAGCAACCTATAGAAAGGATGTCGCCATGAGCCTCCTGGAGAACCCCGCCGGGATCGCGGGCCTCGTCACGCGCGAGCTGCGCACGGGGGAGCGCGACGGCGCCCCCACCCGCATCGCCGTCGCCCGCCGCGAGTACGCGACCACCCCCGACGACCTGTGGAACGCGCTCACCGACCCCGAGCGCATCCCGCGCTGGTTCCTGCCGATCAGCGGCGAGCTGCGCGTCGGCGGGCGCTACGCGCTCGAGGGCAACGCGTCCGGCACCGTCGAGGCCTGCGACGCCCCGCGGCGCTTCGCGCTCACGTGGGAGATGATGGGCGCCCCGTCGTGGGTGACCGTCACCCTCGCGCCCACGGCATCCGGCACCGAGCTCGAGCTCGTGCACGAGGCGCACGTGCCCGAGGAGTTCTGGACCGTCTACGGCCCCGGCGCGGTCGGCATCGGCTGGGACGGCGCTCTCATGGGCCTCGGACTGCACGTCGAGACGGGCGACACCGTCACGGGCGAGGACGCCGAGCGTCTGCCCTTCACCGATGAGGGGCGCGCCTTCTACCGCGCCGCCGCCGACGGGTGGACGGATGCCGCCATCGCCGTGGGCGAGGACCCGGACGCCATGCGCGCGGCGGGCGAGGGCGCCTACGCGTTCTACACGACGGCGCCCGCCTCGTGAGCGCGCTGCCGCTCGTACCCGACGCCGCCCCGGTCTTCGAGGCGCTCGGCGACCCCGTGCGGCGCCTCATCGTGCGCCTCGCGGCGGCGGGGGAGCAGCCGGCGGGCGCGCTCGTCGAGGGCGTCCAGCGCGTGCACGCCATCTCCCAGCCGTCGGTGTCGCAGCACCTGCGCGTGCTGCGCGACGCCGGGGTGCTCACGATGCGCGCCGAGGGCACGCGACGGCTCTACGCGCTCGACGCCGCTGCCGTCGAGGCCGCGCGCGCGTGGCTCTCGGCCCTCGTCGATCCGCTCGCGCCGCTCGCGAATCCGCTCGACGCCCTCGCGACGGAGGTCGCGCGCGGCAGGCGGGAGCGCCGCGCGGCCGAGGGCGACGCCGGCGGGCCGCGGACGGCATCCGCCTGACCCCCGAGGTGTCACTTTCCGTCGCCTGAGCGGCGTCGGCCGCGACCGAAAGTGACACCTCGGGTGAAGGAACGGGAGGACGACCCGCCGCAGGCGCGGCACGTCGTCCTCCCGGACGTCACACGGATGCGGGATCAGCCCGCGTAGGGCACGACCTTCACGATCTCGACCGCGATCTCGCGGCCGTTGGGGGCCGTGTAGCTGAGCTTGTCGCCCTGCTTGCGCCCGAGGATCGCCTGCCCGATGGGGCTCGACTCGGGGTAGACGTCGAGCTCGTCGTTGTCGGCCGCGATCTCGCGGTTGCCGAGCAGGAACGTCGAGTCGTCGCCCGCGATCTTCGCGGTCACGACCGTGCCGGGCGCGACGGTGCCGTCGGACGCCGGCGGCTCGCCCACGGTCGCGGTGCGCAGCAGCTCCTTGAGCTGGCGGATGCGCGCCTCGATCTTGCCCTGCTCGTCCTTCGCGGCGTGGTAGCCGCCGTTCTCCTTGAGGTCGCCTTCCTCGCGCGCCGCCTCGATCTTCTTCGCGATGTCGATGCGCGCGGGACCCTCCAACTCGGCCAGCTCGGCCTTCAGGCGGTCGTACGACTCCTGGGTGAGCCACGTCGTGGTCTCGGGCATGTTGCTCCTCACAAACAATCGAGACCGGCACTCGGCCGGTCTCTACAGGGTGATGCGTTCCGAGAATCTTAGGACAGATCCCCAGGAACCGCATCCGCCGCCTCGGAGCCCGTGATCCAGCAGCGGTGCACCGCACCGCCCACGGCGGGCTCGCTCGTGCGGAGCGTCGCGCGCAGCAGCCGCGTGGTCTGCTCGGAGGGCTCGACCTCGACCACGCGCCAGCCGATCACGGCGTGCTTCTCGCTCACGGCCTTCACCGAGCACGACACCTCGGCGCCCGCGGGGGCGGTGAGCTGCCAGCGGACCTCGATCGAGGTCTCGGTGAGCTCGCCGAAGCCGACATCCTTCGCCTCGAGCGAGGCCGAGGGGCCTATGAGCCCGACCCAGACGACCCACGCGACCACGACGACCCCGACTCCGACCGCCGCGAGGATCGCGAGCAACCGCATCCGGGCCCGGTGGGCGGGGGTGCGGCCGTACCTCTCGTCGAGGTTCTGGGTCAATGGGAGCTCCGGGGGCCGATTACGCTTGGTACCAGGTTAATCGCTTCGGAAAGGCCGACCGTGCTCCCTCTGCTCTGGGCGGCGACGCCCACCCCCAGCCCGACGAGCGGCGTCGACGAGAACCTCGTCACGCCCGGCGTCGTCGGCTTCTCGGTGACGCTCGGCCTCATCCTCGCCACGATCCTCCTGCTCATCAGCCTCACGCGTCGCATCCGCCGCGTGAACAACCGCGCCCTCATCGCCGAACGGCTGGATGCGGAGGAGGCGGCTGCGGCCGCCGAGGGCGACGAGGCGAAGTAGCCTCGCTCAGACGTGCACCGGGTCCAGCACGATGAGCAGGATCGCGGTCCAGTGGCACAGGAACGCGACGACCGTGCACGCGTGGAACAGCTCGTGGAACCCGAAGACGCCGGGTGCCGGGTTGGGCCGCTTGAGCGCGTAGAACACCGCGCCGACCGTGTAGGCGACGCCGCCCACGATCACGAGGACCATCATCGCGACGTTCGCGTTCATGAGGTCGACGATGTACATCATCGCGGCCCAGCCGAGCGCGACGTAGAGGGGCACGTAGAGCCAGCGCGGCGCCTTGAGCCAGAAGACGCGGAAGCCGATCCCGAGCAGCGCACCGCCCCACACGATCGACAGCAGCAGGATGGCCTTGTCGGTCGGAAGCGCGCACACCGCGAGCGGCGTGTAGGTGCCCGCGATGAGCAGGAAGATGTTGGCGTGGTCGAGGCGGCGGAAGACCGCCTTCACCGTCGGCGACCAGTTGAAGCGGTGGTAGGTGGCCGAGATGCCGAACAGCAGCATCGAGCACACCATGAACACGGCCGACGCCCACTTGGCGGGCGCGCCGTCGGCGAGCGCGATGAGGATGATGCCGCCCGCGATCGCGAGCGGGAAGGTGCCCGCGTGCAACCAGCCGCGCCACAGGGGCTTCTTCTCGACCGGCGGATGCTCGAGCTCGTCCTCGAGCAGCGGCAGGTTCGGGAGGCTCGCGGCGGGTTCGCGTTCGGCCTCCGCCTCGGGGGAGGACGCGGCAGTCATGCCGCGACGATAGCGCGACCCGTATGCCGCAGTCTGTGAAGGGGCTGCATCGCCGCGGCACACGGGGTCGAGTAGCGTAAACCCGTGAGCGAGCAGCAGGGTCCGGGCGGCACAGGACTCCTCTACGGGCTGTACCAGGCCCGGCTCCGCCGCCAGCTCCAGAACGCCACCCTGCCCCACCACGTCGCGATGATCATCGACGGCAACCGGCGGTGGGCCCGCGAGCGCGCCCTCGAGACGACGGCCCACGGTCACCGTGCCGGCGCCGAGAAGATGCGCGAGTTCCTCGGCTGGTGCGACGACCTCGGCATCCGCGTCGTCACGATCTACCTGCTGTCGACCGACAACCTCACGGGCCGTTCGAGCGAGGAGCTCGGGCAGCTCTTCGAGATCATCGCCGACCTCGCCGACGACCTCTCGCGCGCCGCCGATTGGCGCATCCAGCACGTCGGCACGACCGAGGGGCTGCCCGAGCCGCTCGTCGGCGCCCTGCGCGCGGCGGCCGACCGCACCTCCGGCAACGCGGGCCTGCACGTCAACCTGGCGGTCGGCTACGGCGGGCGCCGGGAGATCGCGGATGCCATGCGCAGCATCGTGCGCGCCCACGGCGACAAGGGCGGCAGCATCGAGGAGCTCGCCGAGATCCTCACGCCCGAGCTCATCGGCGAGCACCTCTACACGCAGGGGCAGCCCGACCCGGATCTCATCATCCGCACCTCCGGCGAGCAGCGCCTCTCCGACTTCATGCTGTGGCAGTCGGCGCACAGCGAGTTCTATTTCGTCGAGGCGCTCGGCCCCGACCTGCGCGAGGTCGACTTCCTGCGCGCCCTGCGCGCCTACGCGACGCGGCATCGCCGCTTCGGTCAGTGACCCCGACGGAGACCGCCCGTGACCCTCTCGATCGACGACTTCGCCGCCCGCTTCCATGAGGAGCCGGGTTACCTCGACTTCGCCTCCGCGGGTCCCATCGGCGACACCGTGCGCGCCGAGCTGGACGCGTTCGCCGGGGTGCTCGGCGGCGGCCGCTTCGGCTCCTTCGCGACGTTCTACGAGCAGGACGAGCGCGTGCGCGCCGCCGTGTCGGCGCTCACCGGGTTCCGTCCCGACCAGATCTCCTTCCAGCCGAACACGAGCCAGGGGCTCATGCACGCCCTCTTCGGGCTCACGGGCGGCGTCGCGCTGTCGCCGGGGGAGTTCCCCTCGCTGCCCTACGCCGCGGTGCGCGCGCAGCAGGCGCTCGGCGTCGTGACCCCGCAGTGGCTCGAGACCGACCACGGCCGCGTGACGCCCGGCAACATCCGCGACCAGCTGGACGCGTCGACGGTCGCCGTCGCCGTGAGCCTCGTCGACTTCCGAACGGGCCACCTCGTCGACCTCGAGGGTCTGCGTCAGGTGATCGGCGACCGGCTGCTCATCGTCGACGCGATCCAGGGCTTCGGTGTCGTCGACGCGCCCTACGACCTCGCGGATGTCGTGGTCGCGGGCGGGCAGAAGTGGGCGCGTGCCGGGTGGGGCACGGGCTTCCTCGCGCTCTCCGACCGCGCCCTCGACCACCTGACGCCGGTCTGGTCGGGCTTCCCCGCCTCCGAGAGGGCGGGGATGACGCTCGACGAGGTGCTCGCGCCGGCCCACGACGCGCGCGCCTACACCGTCTCGAACCCCGACTGGATCGCGATGGCGCGCTTCTCGGCGGCTCTCGAGGAGATCGCCGAGGTCGGCGTGCCGGCCATCAACGCCCGCATCGCCGAGCGCGTGAGCGACATCATCGACATCGCCGACGAGTTCGCCCTCCCCGTCGTGTCGCCGCGGGCCGAGAACGAGCGCGCGGGGATCGTCGTCGTGCAGCCCGACCCCGACCACCTCACGGTGCTCTCCGCGGCGCTGCACAACCACGGCGTGAGCGTCACGGTGCGCGAGGGGACCGTGCGCCTGTCGGCCCACGCCTCGACGGACGCCGAGACCCTCACGCTCCTGCGCTCCGCGCTCCTGTCGTTCGCGACGGCGTCCGCCACGCGCTGAGAGTTCATCAGGACGTAACACGGGCGCGCCGCGTGTCGCGCGCTCCGCACGGATGCCGCGGGCTTACCGTCAGGGCATCAGGCACCGTGCCTGATCGGAGCGGCCACATAAGTTCGCTACCGACGAGCCCCTGGCCGATCCGCGACAGGATCCGGGTGGCATCCCACCCGGGGATGGAGTGGGAGTGCCCGCGCTCGACAAGCCCCAGCAGAAGTCCACGACCGGCGCAGTTCGCAAGCGGAAGCAGGGGGAGCGCACCTACGTGCTCGACACCTCCGTGCTGCTCGCCGACCCGCGCTCGATCTTCCGTTTCGCGGAGCACTCCGTCGTGCTGCCCGTCGTCGTGGTCACCGAGCTCGAGGCGAAACGCCACGACCCCGAGATCGGCTACTTCGCCCGCCAGGCCCTGCGCCTGCTCGACGACCTGCGCGTCGAGCACGAGCGCCTCGACTTCCCGATCGCGGTCGGCGACTCCGGCGGCACCCTGCGCGTCGAGCTCAACCACTCGAACATGTCGGTGCTCCCCTCGGGGCTCCAGCTCAACGACAACGACTCCCGCATTCTCGCGGTCGCGATGAACCTCGCGAACGACGGCCTCGACGTCGTGGTCGTCTCCAAGGACCTGCCGCTGCGCGTCAAGGCCGCCTCGATCGGTCTCGCGGCCGAGGAGTACCGCGCCGAGCTCGCCGTGGACTCCGGATGGACGGGCCTCGCCGAGCTCGAGGTCTCGGCCGAGCAGATGGCCCAGCTCTACGACCAGGAGGTGCTCGTCACGCGCCTCGTGCAGGACCTGCCCGTCAACACGAGCCTCGTCATCCACTCCGACCGCGGCTCGGCCCTCGGCCGCGTCACCGCCCGCGGGCAGCTCAAGCTCGTGCGCGGCGACCGCGACGTGTTCGGCGTGCACGGGCGCAGCGCCGAGCAGCGGCTCGCGATCGACCTGCTGCTCGACCCCGAGGTGGGCATCGTGTCGCTCGGAGGCCGCGCCGGCACCGGCAAGTCGGCCCTCGCCCTCTGCGCGGGCCTCGAGGCGGTGCTCGAGAAGCAGCAGCACCGCAAGATTATGGTGTTCCGCCCCCTCTACGCCGTCGGCGGCCAGGAGCTCGGCTACCTGCCCGGTGACAAGGAGGAGAAGATGAGCCCGTGGGGGCAGGCGGTGTTCGACACCCTCGGCGCCCTCGTCTCCGACAACGTGCTCGAGGAGGTCATCGAGCGCGGGATGCTCGAGGTGCTGCCGCTCACGCACATCCGCGGCCGCTCGCTGCACGACGCGTTCGTGATCGTCGACGAGGCGCAGTCGCTCGAGCGGAACGTGCTGCTCACGGTGCTCTCGCGGATCGGCCAGAACTCGCGCGTCGTGCTCACCCACGACGTCGCCCAGCGCGACAACCTGCGCGTCGGGCGCCACGACGGCGTCGCCTCCGTCATCGAGACGCTCAAGGGCAACGAGCTCTTCGGGCACATTACCCTCACCCGCAGCGAGCGCTCCGCGATCGCGGCGCTCGTGACGGAGCTGCTGGAGCCCGCCGAGCTGGCGTAGACACAGGGGCTGGTTTCGACACGCGCCTGCGGCGCTACTCAATCAGCGGTGTGCCGACCCGCTGGTTGAGTAGCCCGCGGAACGGGCGTGTCGAAACCAGCCCCCTGCCACCTCAGCGGGGCATCACCCCGGGTGCGTCATCGAGAGCACGTCGAGCGCCGCGTCCAGCTGCTCGAGCGTGAGCTCGCCGCGCTCGACGAAGCCGAGCTCGATCGTGGCCTCGCGCACCGTGATGCCCTTGGCGACGGCGTGCTTCGCGATCTTCGCGGCGTTCTCGTAGCCGATGAACTTGTTGAGCGGCGTCACGATCGACGGCGACATGCCGGCGAGGGCGGCGGCGCGCTCGAGGTTCGCCTCGAGTCCGTCGATGGTCTTGTCGGCGAGAACGCGCGTCGAGTTCGCGAGCAGGCGGATCGACTCGAGCAGCGCCGTTCCCATGACCGGGATCGCGACGTTGAGCTCGAACGAGCCCGTGGCGCCGGCCCACGCGACGGTCGCGTCGTTGCCCACGACGCGCGCGGCGACCATGATGACCGCCTCGGGCACGACCGGGTTGACCTTGCCGGGCATGATCGACGAGCCGGGCTGCAGGTCGGGGATGTGCAGCTCGCCGAGGCCCGTGTTGGGGCCCGAGCCCATCCAGCGCAGGTCGTTGCAGATCTTCGTGAGCGACACCGCGATCACACGGAGGGCGCCCGACGCCTCGACGAGGGCGTCGCGGTTGGCCTGCGCCTCGAAGTGGTCCTTCGCCTCGGTGATGGGGAGGCCGGATGCCGCGGCGAGCTCCGCGATGACCTTCTGCGGGAAGCCCTTCGGGGTGTTGATGCCCGTGCCGACGGCGGTGCCGCCGAGCGGGACCTCGGCGACGCGGGGGAGGGCGGCCTCGACGCGCTCGATGCCGAGGCGGATCTGGCGGGCGTAGCCGCCGAACTCCTGGCCGAGCGTGACGGGCGTGGCGTCCATGAGGTGGGTGCGGCCCGGCTTGACGGCGTCCTTCCAGAGCTCGGCCTTCTTCTCGAGGGCCGTCGCGAGGTGGTCGAGGGCGGGCACGAGGTCGGAGATGAGCGCGCCCGTCACGGCGACGTGCACCGAGGTCGGGAAGACGTCGTTCGACGACTGCGACGCGTTGACGTGGTCGTTCGGGTGCACGGGCGCGCCGAGCTTCTCGGTCGCGAGGGTCGCGAGCACCTCGTTCATGTTCATGTTCGAGCTCGTGCCCGAGCCGGTCTGGTAGGTGTCGACCGGGAAGTGCTCGTGGTGCGAGCCGGCGATGATCTCATCGGCGGCGGCGACGATCGCGTCGGCGATCGCGGCGTCGAGCACACCGAGCTCCTTGTTGGCGATCGCGGCCGAGCGCTTGATGCGGGCGAGGGCGACGATCTGCGCGGCCTCGAGGCCCGTGCCGGAGATGGGGAAGTTCTCGACGGCGCGCTGCGTCTGCGCGCGGTAGAGGGCCGAGACCGGGACCCGGACCTCTCCCATGGTGTCGTGCTCGATGCGGTATTCGGCGTCGGTGCCCATGCGTGTGCCTTTCGTGCGGTGCTGTGCTGTGGTGCGGGGAGCCTCTCTAGGAGCCTGCGCCGATGTCGCCGATGACGTACGACGGCACGGCGGTGCCCTCGAGGAGCTTGTAGTTGGCGCCCACGACGGCGAGGGTGCCGTCGGCGACCGCGTCGGCGATGAGCTCGGAGCGCGCCACGAGGTCGCTCACGGTCCGCTGCAGGTGGGTGAGGCCCACATCCTCCGGGTCGCGCGACGGCGCGGCGCGCACGGAGGGGCGGATGGCCGCGATGAGCCCCGCGATGTGCGGGGGCAGCGGGCGGGCGTCGGGAGCGTCGAGGTCGATCGCGGCGCGCACGGCGCCGCACGCGTCATGGGCGAGCACGACGATGAGGGGCACCTCGAGCACCGCGACCGCATACTCGAGCGAGCCGATGACCGAGTCGGAGATCACCTGCCCCGCGTTGCGCACGACGAAGAGGTCGCCGAGGCCCTTGTCGAAGATGATCTCGGCCGCGAGCCGCGAGTCGCTGCAGCCGAAGAGCGCGGCGTGCGGCGCCTGCGCGGCCGCGAGCTCCTCGCGGCGCTCGACGTCCTGACGAGGATGCAGCGGCGCGCCCGCGACGAAGCGCTGGTTGCCGCGCGCCATCTCGCGCCAGGCGTCCGCGGGGGTGCGACGGGGGGTGCCGCTCATTCCAGCTCCTTTGCGACGGCGGCCGCGAGGGCCTCGAACTCCTCGTCGTCGGCGGTGCCGGCGAGCACGATCGTCGAACCCCCCGCCTCCGTGACGAGCGCGTAGGCGACGTTGCCGGGGGAGGACTCCCCGCGGCGGTCGTAGATCGTCCACGGCACGCCGTCGATCGTGACGACGGCGCCCGCGCGCGCGTCACGCACCTGATCGGCGAGCCAGCTCGTGTTCGCGTCGACGCCCTGGATGATCGCGAGGTACTTCTCGGCGGGGGTCGTGAAGCCGACGCTCCACGCGGTCACGCCGTCTGATCCGGTGCGCAGCTCGGCGTGGTTCGCGTGCCAGTCCTCGGGCATCGCGGGGGCCACGACGGGCACGTCGAGGGTGCCCTGGGCGGCGTCGGCGGCGGCGAGGTAGTCGGCGGGCTCGTACATGCGGCCCTGGTCGGGGCGCACGACGACCATCACGAGGAACGCCACGATGCCGAGCGACGCGAGAAGGGCGACGAAGAGGTTGAGCGCGGTCTTGCCGTTGCGGCGGGCCGCGCTCGCGGCGGCCTTGCGCGCGACGGCCTCCTCGGGGGTCTCGGCCCGGCCGAGCTCCGCGACGATCGGACGCCCCGACTCGTCGACGCCGCTGCCGCGCCGGCTCACGATTCCTCGGCCGCGGCGCGCGCCGCGTCGAGGCGCGCCTTCGCGCCGACGAGCCACTCCTCGCACCGGCGGGCGAGCGCCTCGCCGCGCTCCCACAGGGCGAGCGACTCCTCGAGGGTCGCGGCGCCCTGCTCGAGCTTCGCCACGACCTGGACGAGCTCATCGCGCGCCTGCTCGTAGCTGAGCGCGGCGACGTCGTCGGGGGTCGCGTCGGTCATGGCCTCAAGCCTACTCGGCGCTCGCCGTGAGCTCGCCGCCCGCGACCCGGATGCGGAGGGCGTCGCCCGGCGACACCTGGGAGGGATCGCGCACGATCGCGTCGCCCGCACGCACGACGGCGTACCCGCGGTCGAGCGTGCGCTGCGGTGAGAGCGCGCGCAGCTCGGCGGCCAGGCGGTGCACGGCCGTCTCCTCGCGCTCGACGCGCAGCTGCATGAGGTGCGAGCCGCGGTCGACGAGGCGGATGAGGTCCTCCGCGCGCGACTGCACCATGACGCCCGGGTCGGCGAGCACGGGGCGCGAGCGCAGGGCGGCGATCCGGTCGATCTCGCCCGTCACGAGCGACGACAGACGCAGCGCCATCCGGGCTCGCGCCTGCTGCACGCGCGCCGCCTCCTCGGTGACGTCCGGGACGACGCGCTTGGCGGCATCCGTCGGCGTCGAGGCGCGCAGGTCGGCGACGAGGTCGAGCAGGGGGCTGTCGGCCTCGTGGCCGATCGCCGAGACGAGCGGGGTCTCGCACTCCGCCGCGGCGCGCACGAGCTGCTCGTCGCTGAAGACGAGCAGGTTCTGGAAGTCGCCGCCGCCGCGCGCGACGATGATGACGTCGACCTCGGGGTCGGCGTCGAGCTCGCGGATGCCGGCCGCCACCTCGCGGGGCGCGTTGAGGCCCTGCACGGCCGCGTGGCGCACCCGGAAGCGCACCTGCGGCCACCGCAGCTGGGCGTTGCGCAGGACGTCCTTCTCGGCGTCCGAGTCCTTGCCGGTGACGAGACCGATGCACTGGGGGAGGAACGGCAGCGGCTTCTTGCGTGCGGGGTCGAAGAGCCCCTCCGCCTGGAGCGTGCGCTTGAGCCGCTCGAGCTGGGCGAGCAGGTCGCCGATGCCCGCGTGCCGCAGCTCGGAGGCGACCATCGAGAGCGTGCCCCCGCGCATCCAGAAGTCGGGCTTCACGAGGGCGACGACCCGGTCGCCCTGCGCGAACTGCTCGGTGAGCCGCTGCAGCGTCGACGACCACACGGTGAGCGACACCGTGACGTCCTGGTCGAGGTCCTTGAGCTTGGCGTAGACGACGCCCCGCGCGAGGTTCCACTGCGTGAGCTCGCCCTCGACCCACACCGAGCCGAGGCGGTCGATGTAGCCCTTGATCTTCGACGAGAGGGTCGAGACGGGCCACGGATGCTCGGCGCTCGGCCCCTCGACGTCGGTCATGCGGCCAGGGTACGGGATGCCGGGGTCACCGCCCGGCGGTATCCCAGCCGTCGCCCGTAGACTCGGGGGGATGAGCGGGATCACGAACGGCGCCCTGGGGACGACCCTCGAGGCTCCCCGCATGCCCGCCGCCCGCAGCCGACTCCGCGACGAGCCCGTCGGGGCTCCCAAGCGCGTGCTGCTCGCTGCCCCGCGCGGTTACTGCGCGGGCGTCGACCGCGCCGTCGTCGCCGTCGAGAAGGCGCTCGAGAACTTCGGCTCGCCCGTCTACGTGCGCAAGCAGATCGTGCACAACGTGCACGTCGTCTCCGAGCTCGAGCGCCGCGGGGCGATCTTCGTCGACGAGGTCGACGAGGTGCCGCCGGGCTCGCACCTCGTCTTCAGCGCTCACGGCGTCTCACCGGCGGTCGTGCGCTCCGCTGCCGAGCGCGAGCTGCTCGCGATCGACGCGACGTGCCCGCTCGTCACGAAGGTGCACCGCGAGGCGACGCGCTTCGCCAAGCAGGACATGCAGATCCTGCTCATCGGCCACGCGGGACACGAGGAGGTCGAGGGCACGATGGGGCACGCCCCCGAGCGCACGATCCTCGTGAACTCACCGGACGACGTCGACCGGATCGAGGTCGACGACCCCGACAACCTCGTCTGGATCTCGCAGACCACGCTGAGCGTCGACGAGACGATGGAGACGGTGCGCCGCCTGCGCGAGCGCTTCCCGAACCTCCAGGACCCGCCCTCCGACGACATCTGCTATGCGACGCAGAACCGTCAGGTGGCGATCAAGAAGGTCGCCCCCGAGGCCGACCTCGTGATCGTCGTCGGCTCCGCCAACTCCTCCAACAGCGTGCGTCTCGTGGAGGTCGCGCTCGAGCACGGCGCGAAGGCGGCGCACCGCATCGACTACGCGAGCGAGATCCGTCAGGAGTGGCTCGACGGCGTCGCGACGGTCGGCGTCACGAGCGGCGCCTCGGTGCCCGATGTGCTCGTGCAGGAGGTGCTGGCCGACCTCGCCGACGCGGGCTACCGGGATGTCACCGAGGTGCGCACGGCCGAGGAGGATCTCATGTTCTCGCTGCCCAAGGAGTTGCGCCGGGACGCGTCGGGCAACGCCGACGCACGGGCGCTCGGTGGCCGTTCCCGCGCCTGACTCCGTCGAGCGCGCCGTCCGAGAGAGTCGAGTCCGGGTGAGGGGGTGCGGATGCGGGTGACGCTCCTCTCGCGCGACGCCGCGGCGCGGGTCATCACGGGGTCGATCGCGGTCCTCGCCTGGTCGGCGGGGGCGTTGATCATCGTGCTCGCGATCCCGGTGCTCCTCGAGACGCTCGCCCGGCGGGACGCGCTCGCGGTACTGCCGGTCCCGCTCGCGATGCTGCTCGTCATCCTCGCCGGCATCGGCATCGCCCTCTGGCGGATGACGCCGCGCGTCGTCGTCGGCTACCTCGTCGTCGCGACGGCCGCCGCGGTCGTCTACGAGGTGAGCCTCCTGCGGGCCGACCTGTCGCTCCTCGAGCACGAGCTCTACCTCCTCAACCGTCCGGCGCTCGCCCTCGTGGCGATCGGCGTCGCCTCGACCACCGCCCTCGGTGGCATCGCGTGGTGCCTCTTCGGCTACGCCGCGGCGAACATCGCGGCGATCGCGACCGCGGTCATCACCGAGACACCCGTACGGCCGGGCCTCGGCCCCACGATGGTGCTCCTGCTCGCCGTTGTGCTGTACCTCACGCTCTTCACGCTCCAGGCGCGGCAGCGGCGCAAGCTCCCCAAGTTCGAGGAGCTCGAGGAGGCGACGAAACGCCGCGCCGCGTCGGCCGACCTGGCGCTCCGGGCGACCGCCGTCGTCCACGACACGGTGCTCAACGACCTCACGATCGTCATGAACGCCCCGGCCACGCTCGACGCGCGGACGCGGGAGCGGCTCCTCGAGGACCTCGCGACGCTCGAGGGGGGTGACTGGCTGCACGCGTCGAACGAGGTGACCGTGCCCGACCGAACCCAGGTCGCCCTCCGCAACGCCCTCTCGCGGCTCGTGAGCGAGTACCGGTGGCGCGGCCTCAACCTCAACGTCACGGGCGCCACGACGGGTGTGTACCGGTACGGCGCGGCCCAGGGCGAGGCGCTCGCCGGCGCCCTGCGGGCCGTGCTCGAGAACGTGCTGCGGCACTCGGGCGCCGACGTCGCCAACATCGAGATCGTCTACGGCGATCGCGAGGTCACCTTCATGGTGTCGGACGAGGGCGTCGGATTCGACATGGCCGAGGTGGGATCCGACCGCCTCGGCATCCGCGAGTCGATCGTCGGGCGCATGGAGGCGGTCGGCGGGCGGGCGCGCGTGTGGTCGGCGTTCGGTCAGGGCACGACCGTCATGCTCACGATGCCCATCGAGGAGGTCACCGACCCGGGTGCGCCCTCGCGTCACCAGGAGACCGGTGCGATCGTCATCCCGCCCCGAGGGGAGGCGGGTCGTGTCGACTAGGCGGGTGAGCGTCATGGCGTACGCCGCGCGCGACGTCGACCCCATGAGCTGGTTCACGGGCCCCTACGTGCCGCTCGTGTTGGCGGCGCTCATCGCGATCTACGGCGGGGTCTTCACGGCCGCCGCGTGGACGGAGGGCGGCTCGCCCTGGCTCCAGGTGCTCGGCGTCGCGCTCGCCGTGGGGGCGTGCGTGCTCGTCCAGGTGCTCACGCTCCTGCGCCGACGACTCGACTGGCAGCTCGGCGCGGTCGCCGCCGTGATGGGAGGCGCCGGCCTCCTCGTCTCGTCCATCGGCTACGCCCCCGCGTCGATGCCGGTCGAGCTGTGGTGGGCGCCGTTCGGGTCCGCCCTCGCGCTCGCGTCGCTCGCGCCCTACCTGTCGCCGAGGCGGCTCCTTGGGTGGGGTGTCCTCTCGCTCCTCACCGTCATCCCCGCCTCGTTCCTCATCGTCGACGAGCGCGTCCCCGAGTGGGGCTCGGTATCGGTCTTCCTCCTCATCGCGACCCCGACGATCGTCGCGACGGTCTCGAGCGCGGCGTTCGCGGCGAGCGTCGTGAGCCGGACGCTCCCGATCGTCGACAACCGCTCCCGGGAGGTCGTCTCCGAGGCGCTTGCACCCGCCCCGGAGGATGAGGAGGCCGAGCGGGTCACGCTGGCCCGCTTCACCGCGCGCGCCGCGCCGTTCCTGCGCGAGATCGCCGAGACGGGCACTGTCACCGAGGGTGACCGCTTCCTCGCGGGCGAGCTCGCGCGGCACCTGCGGGACGACCTCGTCTCGCGCAGCGACCTCGCGTGGCTCGGGCTCCGCGCCGACGACACGCGCGTCGTCATCGCCGACCCGGATCGGCGGGTCCGGTCGCTGAGGACGGCGCAGCGCACCGCCATCCGCGACCTCGTGCGCGCCGTGCTCGACGATCCGGGGACGGACGCGACGACGCTGTTCATGGCGCTGCGGGCGCAGCCCGACGGCTCGACCGCGGTCGCCATCACGCTCGACACCGAGCTCCCCGAGGGGCGACGCGTGCGGCACATCGCGCCGTACTACTTCAACCTGCGCGGCGCGATGGACGACGTGCGGCTCAGACGCGACGGGGTCTCGTTCCGGGTTCCCCCGGCCGAGACCCCGTAGCGGGTCGGATCGCGTGCCGCGATCCGGAGACCTCAGGCGCTGATCGAGTGGCCCGCCGAGCCGAGCTGCTGCGTGGCGGAGACGACGCGCTTCGCCATCGCCGTCTCGGCGCGCTTGCCCCAGGCGCGGGGGTCGTAGACCTTCTTGTTGCCGACCTCGCCGTCGACCTTGAGCACGCCGTCGTAGTTCTCGAACATCCAGCCGGCGATGTCGCGCGTGTACGCGTACTGCGTGTCGGTGTCGATGTTCATCTTGACGACGCCGTTGGCGACGGCCTCGGCGATCTCGGCGTCCGTCGAGCCCGAGCCGCCGTGGAAGACGAGGTCGAGCGGCTTCGGGCCGGTGCCGTACTTCGCGGCGATGCCCGCCTGGATCTCGCCGAGCAGCTCGGGGCGGAGCTTGACGTTGCCCGGCTTGTAGACGCCGTGCACGTTGCCGAAGGTGAGGGCCGCGATGTAGCGGCCCTGCTCGCCGAGGCCGAGCGCCTCGACGGCCTGCTCGACGTCGCCGAGGGTCGTGTAGAGCGCGTCGTTGCTGCCCTCGTGGCGCACGCCGTCCTCCTCGCCGCCGACGACGCCGATCTCGACCTCGAGGATGGCGCGGATGTTGTTCATGCGCGGCAGCAGCTGCTTCGCGATCTCGATGTTCTCGGCGAGCGGCACGGCCGAGCCGTCCCACATGTGCGACTGGAAGATCGGGTTGCGGCCCGCCTTGACCTCGGCCTCCGAAGCCTCGATGAGGGGGAGCACGAAGCCGTCGAGGGCGTCCTTCGGGCAGTGGTCGGTGTGGAGCGCGACGGTGATCGGGTAGTTCTTGGCGACCTCGGTCGCGAAGGCCGCGAAGGCGAGGGCACCGGAGGCGCGGGCCTTGACGCTCTGGCCGGCGAAGTAGTCGGCGCCGCCCGTCGTGACCTGGATGATGCCGTCCGAGCCTGCCTCGGTGAGGCCCTGGAGCACGGCGTTGATGGTCGAGGAGCTCGACACGTTGATGGCGGGGAAGGCGAAGCCGTTCTTCTTCGCCTTGTCGAGCATCTCGGCGTACTGATCCGGGGTGGCGACGGGCATGGGGGTCCTCCTGGAGGGGATGGGGTGGTCGCCCCGAGTCTACGGCGTGTCGGATTCCACCCAGTCGAGCGTCCGCTCGACGGCCTTGCGCCAGCGCGCGATGCCGCGTCGGCGTGCCGTCTCCTCGACCGCGGGCTCCCACCGGCGGTCCTCCGCCCACAGCGCCCGGAGCTCGTCGACGTCCTTCCAGAGCCCCACCGCGAGCCCCGCGGCGTAGGCGGCGCCGAGCGCCGTCGTCTCGGCGACCGCGGGGCGCACGACGGGCAGGCCGAGGGCGTCCGCCTGCAGCTGCATGAGCAGCTCGTTGGCGACCATCCCGCCGTCGACGCGCAACTCCGTGATCGGCACGTCGAGCTCGGAGTTGGCCGCCTCGACGACGTCGAGTGTCTGGTAGGCGACGGCCTCGAGGGCCGCGCGGGCGAGGTGGCCCTTGTTCGCGAAACGGGTGAGGCCCACGATCGCACCGCGTGCATCCGGCCGCCAGTAGGGGGCGAAGAGCCCCGAGAACGCGGGCACGACGTAGACGTCGCCGTTGTCGTCGACGGTCTTCGCGAGCGCCTCGACCTCGGGCGCGGTGCGGATGATGCCGAGGTTGTCGCGCAGCCACTGCACGAGCGAGCCGGCGACGGCGACCGAGCCCTCGAGCGCGAAGCGCGGCGCGTCGTCGCCGAGTCGGTAGGCGACCGTCGTGATGAGGCCGCTGCCGCTGTGCACGAGCTCGGTGCCAGTGTTGACGATGAGGAACCCGCCCGTGCCGTAGGTGTTCTTCGACTCGCCGGCGTCGAACGCGGCCTGACCGAACGTCGCCGCCTGCTGATCGCCGAGGATGCCGGCGATGGGAGTCTCGCGCAGGAGGCTGTTCTTCGCGGCGTGCCCGTAGACCTCAGAGGACGAGCGGATCGCGGGCAGCATCGCGCGCGGCACGCGGAACGCCGCGCACAGCTCGTCGTCCCAGTCGAGGGTCGCGAGGTCCATGAGCAGGGTGCGGCTCGCGTTCGTGACGTCGGTCGCGTGGACGGCGCCGCCCGTGAGGTTCCAGAGCACCCAGCTGTCGGGGGTGCCGAAGGCGAGCTCGCCCGCCTCGGCGCGCTCGCGGGCGCCCTCCACGTGGTCGAGGATCCAGGCGATCTTCGTCGCCGAGAAGTAGGTCGCGAGCGGCAGGCCCGTCTTCGCGGCGAAGCGGCGTACGCCGCCGTCGGCGGCGAGGGCGTCGACGGCGTCCTGGGTGCGCGTGTCCTGCCAGACGATCGCGTTGTGGATGGGCTTGCCGGTCGCGCGGTCCCACACGATCGCGGTCTCGCGCTGGTTCGTGATGCCGACCGCGGCGACGTCGTGGCGGGTGACCCCCGCGTCGGCGAGGGCCTCGCCGATCACGTGGCGGGTGTTGCGCCAGATCTCCACGGGGTCGTGCTCGACCCAGCCGGGCCTCGGGAAGTGCTGCTTGTGCTCGCGCTGGCCGGTGCTCAGGATGCGGCCGCGGTCGTCGAAGACGATCGCGCGTGTGCTCGTGGTGCCCTGGTCGATCGCGACGACGGTGCGCGGGGCGTTCTCGGATGCGGGCATCGTTGCTCCTTCGCTTCGGCTCCACCGTAGCGAGGCCCGACGCGCACGCGCCGCGCGGGTGAACGGATGTGCAGCTCAGCCCGTGGTCTCGACGAGCCGCCGCGCGAGCGCCTCGTCGAGCACGAGGTCCGTCACGAGCCCCGCAGCGAGGGCGCCGCGGAGGCTCGCGAGCTTCTGCGGACCCGAGACGACGCACACGCGGCGCGCGACCTTGCGCAGCTGGTCGAAGCCGGGGCCCGTCGCGCGCGCGTTGAGCGCGATGTCGCGCCACGAGCCGTCCGCCCGGTAGAACACGGTCGCGACGTCCCCGACGGCGCGCGCGTCGCTCAGGCTCTTGTAGTCGGCGCGGTCGAGGTAGCCGCCGATGTAGACGCGGCTCGGCACCTCGGCGAACGGGGAGCCGAGGCCGAAGACGGCCACATCCATCCGCTTCACCAGGTCGAGCACGCGGCGCGTCGAGCGCTCCCGCCACAGCGCCTCCTTCGTGAGGGGGCTGTCGAAGAAGGCCGGCACGGGAAACTGCTGGATGCGCGCGGAGAACGCGCGCCCGAAGCGCTCGAGGATCTCGCTCGCGTACTCGATGCCCGTCGTCTCGAGGTTGCCCGCGCCGTTCATCTGCACGATGACGGACCCGTGGGTCTCCTTCGCGGTGAGATGGCGGCTCATCGCCCCGAGCGTCGAGCCCCACGCGATGCCGACGATGCTGTTCGACTCGACGTAGCGGGGGAGGAGGCGCGCCGCCGTCATGGCGACGCGCTCGAGGCGGTCGACGTCGGAGATCGTCTCGGGGATCGGCACGACGTGCGCCGCGACCTTGAAGCGCTCCGCGATCCGCCGCTCGAGCACGGCGCCCGTCTCGAGGGGCGAGCGCACGTGGATCTCGACGAGGCCCGTCGCACGCGCGTAGCTCAGGAGGCGGGAGACCGAGGAGCGGGACGTGCGCAGCTCGCGCGCGATGGCGTCCATCGTGAGGTCCTGCAGGTAGTAGAGCTGGGCGGCCGTGAGCGCGGCCGCGAGCTTCGGGTCGGTCGTCTGTCTGCTCTCCATTGCACATCCGTTCAAGCGGCTTGCGAATCCTTGCGGAACGTCCTCAGATGGTACGCGTGAGCGACCGTTCTGCGTCCACCGACCGTCCCGCGCTCCGCCGTGCCCGCGTCGAGCGCCTGGCCGAGAAGGGCCGCGCCGACGTGCTCGTGATCGGCGGCGGCATCAACGGCATCGCGACCGCGCGCGACCTCGCCCTCCAGGGCGTCGACGTCGTGCTCGTCGAGCGCGGCGACTTCGCCTCGGCGGCCTCCGCGTCGTCGAGCCACATGATCCACGGCGGCATCCGCTACCTCGAGAACGGCGAGTTCCGCCTCGTGAAGGAGTCGGTGCAGGAGCGCAACGCCCTGCTGCGCACGACCCCGCACCGCGTCGTGCCGCTCGAGACGACGATCCCCATCTACTCGACCTTCTCGGGCATCCTCTCGGCGCCGCTGCGCTTCCTCACGCACCGCCAGAGCGGCAAGCCGAAGGAGCGCGGCGCCCTGCTCATCAAGGTCGGCCTCACGATCTACGACACCTTCTCGCGCGGCGGCGGCATGGTGCCGCGCCACCGCTTCCGCACCAGGAAGAAGGCGCACGCCGACCTGCCCGCCCTCGACCCCGCCGTGCGCTACACGGCCACCTACTTCGATGCTGCGATGCACGACCCCGAGCGCCTCGCGCTCGACGTGCTACTCGACGCGGAGTCGCTCGGGGCGCTCGCCGTGAACTACGTCGAGGCCGTCGGCCTCACCGAGCGCGGCGTGCGGCTCCTCGACCGCGAGACGGGCTCCGAGTTCGCGGTGGAGGCGGACGCCGTGGTCAACGCCTCCGGGCCGTGGACCGACCTCACGAACGAGGCCCTCGGTCAGCCGACGCGGTACATGGGCGGCACGAAGGGATCGCACATCGTGCTGCGCAACCCCGAGCTGCTCGCGGCGACGAAGGGGCGCGAGATCTTCTTCGAGCACTCCGACGGCCGCATCGTGCTCATCTACCCCCTCAAGGACCGCGTCATGGTGGGCACGACCGACATCGACGCCGACCCCACGCAGCCCGTGCGCTGCACCGAGGAGGAGGTCGACTACTTCTTCGAGCTCGTGCGGCACGTGTTCCCGGCGATCGAGGTCGATCGCGAGCAGATCGTCTACCGCTTCTCGGGCATCCGCCCGCTCCCGCGGCACGAGGACACCGCCCCGGGCTTCGTCTCGCGCGACTACCGCGTCGAGGTCGCGCGGGAGCCGGGCCGCCTGCCGGTGGTGAGCCTCGTCGGCGGCAAGTGGACGACCTTCCGCGCGATCGGCGCGAGCGTCGCCGACGCCGTGCTCGGGGTGCTCGGGCGCCCGCGCGTCGCGAGCACCACGGGCCGCGTGCTCGCGGGCTCCGCGGACTACCCGCTGGACGACGCCGCGCGCGAGCGCTGGCTGCGCGAGCACCTCGCCGCCGTCGCCCCCGAGCGACGAGAGGTGCTGTTCGCGCGCTACGGCACCCGGGCGCGGGAGGTCGCGGAGCTCGTGGCGGCATCCGACGACCGCGTGCTCGCCGGCGGGCGCCTCTCGACGGGGGAGCTGCGCTGGATGCTCCAGCACGAGCACCTCGAGCACCTCACCGACCTCGTGCTGCGGCGCACCGACCTCGCGTTCACGGGCGACGTCGACGCCGCGCTCCTGGGGGAGCTCGCCGATGCGCTCGCGGAGGTCGCCGACTGGCACGCCGTGCGCCGCGACAGCGAGCTCGCGGCGTGCGCGGCCGAGCTCGCCGAGGCGCACAGGATCCCGGGGCTTCCCCGCGCGCTCGACTGAGAGCCCGCCACGGCGGGGGATCATTGTGGGTGAGCGCTCGCTGGCATAGGCTCGCGGCTCGTCGCGTCCGGACGACGCGACCGCACCATCTGAGAACCACGAAAGAAGCACCGTGCTCGGCAAACTCCTCGTGCGCTACCTGAAGCCGTACTGGCGGCTGCTCATCGGCGTCGTGATCTTCCAACTCGCGCAGTCGATCGCCTCGCTCTACCTGCCCGCGCTCAACGCCGACATCATCGACGACGGCGTCGCGAAGGGCGACACGGGCGTCATCCTCGGCCTCGGCGGGCTCATGCTGCTCATCACCCTCGCCCAGATCGCGGCCGCCATCCTCGCCGTCTACTTCGGCGCGAAGGCCGCCATGGCCCTCGGACGCGACCTGCGCGCATCCGTCTTCACCCGCGTCGGCGAGTTCTCCGAGCGCGAGGTGGCCCGCTTCGGAGCGCCGTCGCTCATCACGCGCACGACGAACGACGTGCAGCAGGTGCAGATGCTCGTGCTCATGAGCTGCACGATCCTCGTGTCGACCCCGATCCTCGCGATCGGCGGCGTCGTCTTCGCGCTGCGCGAGGACCTCGGGCTGTCGTGGATCATGGTCGTCGCGGTGCCCGTGCTGCTCGTGTCGGTCGGCCTCATCGTCACGCGGATGGTGCCCTACTTCCGCAAGATGCAGGCGCGCATCGACAACGTCAACCGCGTGCTGCGCGAGCAGCTCACCGGCATCCGCGTCATCCGCGCCTTCGTGCGCGAGGAGCGCGAGCGCGAGCGCTTCGGTGTCGCCAACGAGGAGCTCACCGACACCGCCATCCGTGCGGGGCGCCTGTTCGCGCTCATGTTCCCCGTCGTCATGCTCATCCTCAACGTCTCGAGCGTCGCGGTGCTGTGGTTCGGGGCGTTCCGGATCGAGGAGGGCGACCTGCAGGTCGGCTCGCTCATCGCGTTCCTCAGCTACCTCATCCAGATCCTCATGGCCGTCATGATGGCGACCTTCCTCGCCGTGCTGCTGCCGCGCGCCGCGGTGTCGGCCGACCGCATCGGCGAGGTGCTCGAGACCGAGCCCTCGGTCGTGGCCCCGGCCGCGCCCGTCACCGAGCTCGAGACGCGCGGTGAGGTCGAGCTGCGGGCCGCCACGTTCGCCTACCCGGGAGCGGAGGCGCCCGTGCTGCGCGACGTGTCGTTCACCGCGCGCCCCGGACGCATGACGGCGATCATCGGCTCGACGGGTTCGGGCAAGACGACGCTCGTCAACCTGCTCCCGCGCCTGTTCGACGTGACCGGCGGCGCCGTGCTCGTCGACGGCGTCGACGTGCGCGAGCTCGACCCCGAGCTGCTGTGGAGCCGCATCGGCCTTGTGCCGCAGAAGCCCTACCTGTTCTCGGGAACCGTCGCCTCGAACCTGCGCTACGGCAACCCCGACGCGAGCGACGAGGAGCTGTGGCGGGCGCTCGAGATCGCCCAGGCGCGCGACTTCGTGGAGGCCAAGCCCGAGAAGCTCGAGACGCCCATCGCGCAGGGCGGTACCAACGTGTCGGGCGGGCAGCGACAGCGGCTCGCGATCGCGCGGGCGCTCGTGAAACGGCCCGAGATCTACGTCTTCGACGACTCGTTCTCGGCGCTCGACACCGCGACGGATGCCCGGCTCCGCCAGGCGCTCGCCCGCGAGGTGGGCGACGCGACCATGATCGTGGTCGCCCAGCGCGTGTCGACGATCATGCAGGCCGACCAGATCGTCGTGCTCGACCACGGCGAGGTCGTCGGCCTCGGAACCCATGACGAGCTGCTCGTGAGCTCCGCGGAGTACCGCGAGATCGTCGAGAGCCAGCTGAGCGCGGAGGAGGCGGCGTGAGCGCCGGGCAGAAGTCCCAGGGCGGCTCCGAGCCGGAGACGACCACGGCATCCGCTCCGACCGCGGCGCCCGCGCGCCGCCCCGGGCCCGGCGGGGGCCACAGCGGCGGACCCTTCGGGGGCATGGGCATGCCCGCCGAGAAGGCCATGTCGTTCGGGCCGTCCGCGAAGCGGCTCATCGGCCGGCTGCGCCCCGAACGCGTCGGCGTGTGGTTCGTGATCCTGCTCGGCACGATCGGCGTCATCCTGAGCGTCATCGGGCCGAAGGTGCTCGGCGAGGCGACCAACCTCATCTTCGAGGGCGTCATCTCGTCGCAGCTGCCCGAGGGCGTCACCAAGGAGCAGGTGATCGAGCAGCTCGTGGCGTCCGGCGACGAGACCCAGGCCGAGATGCTGCAGAACATGACACTGCGGCCGGGCGAGGGCATCGACTTCTCGGCCCTCGCGCTCGTACTCGGCATCGTGCTCGTGCTCTACGTGCTGAGCTCCCTCTTCATGTGGCTGCAGGGCTTCGTGCTCAACGGCATCACGCAGCGCACCGTGCTGCGGCTGCGGCGCGACGTCGAGGCGAAGATCCACCGCCTGCCGCTCAAGTACTTCGACCGGATGCCGCGCGGCGAGCTGCTGAGCCGCGTCACGAACGACATAGACAACATCTCGCAGAGCCTCCAGCAGACGCTGTCGCAGCTGCTCACCTCGCTGCTGACCGTCATCGGCGTCGTCGTGATGATGTTCGTCATCTCGCCGTGGCTCGCGCTCATCGCGCTCATCGCGATCCCGGTGACCCTCGGCATCACGATCGCCGTCGCGAAGCGCTCGCAGAAGCTCTTCGTGGCGCAGTGGACGCACACGGGCGAGCTCAACGCGCAGATCGAAGAGGGCTACACGGGCCACTCGCTCGTCAAGGTGTTCGGCCGCCACCGCGAGGTGCAGGCGCGCTTCGACGCGAAGAACCAGGAGCTCTTCCGGGCGAGCTTCGGCGCCCAGTTCATCAGCGGCATCATCATGCCCGCGACGATGTTCGTGGGGAACCTCGTCTACGTCGCGGTCGCCGTCGTCGGCGGCCTGTTCGTCGCGAACGGCACGATGCGCCTCGGCGACGTTCAGGCGTTCATCCAGTACTCGCGCCAGTTCACTCAGCCGCTCTCGCAGCTCGGGTCGATGGCGAACCTGCTGCAGTCGGGCGTCGCCTCCGCCGAGCGCGTGTTCGAGCTGCTCGACGCCGACGAGCAGACGCCGGATCCCGAGCCCGCCGACACCCCCGCGAACGCGACCGGGCGTCTCGCGTTCGAGGACGTCTCGTTCTCGTACGACCCGGAGAAGCCGCTCATCCAGCATCTCTCGCTCGTGGCAGAGCCGGGGCAGACCGTCGCGATCGTCGGCCCCACGGGTGCGGGCAAGACGACGCTCGTGAACCTCATCATGCGGTTCTACGACCCCGACGCCGGCCGCATCACGCTCGACGGGGTCGACACCCGCCGCATGACGCGCGACGACCTCCGCGGCCGCACGGGCATGGTGCTGCAGGACACCTGGCTGTTCGGCGGCACCATCCGCGACAACATCGCGTACGGCCGACCGGATGCCACGGAGGAGGAGATCATGGCCGCCGCGACGGCCGCCTACGTGGACCGCTTCGTGCACGCGCTGCCGGACGGCTACGACACGGTGCTCGACGACGAGGGCGGCAACGTCTCCGCGGGGGAGAAGCAGCTCATCACGATCGCGCGGGCGTTCCTCGCGAAGCCGAGCGTGCTCATCCTCGACGAGGCCACCTCGTCGGTCGACACCCGCACCGAGTTGCTCGTGCAGCGGGCGATGAGCGCCCTGCGGCGCGACCGCACGTCGTTCGTGATCGCGCACCGCCTCTCGACGATCCGCGACGCCGACCTCATCCTCGTGATGGAGGACGGCGCCATCGTCGAGCAGGGCACGCACGACGAGCTGCTCGCCGCGGAAGGTGCCTACGCGCGCCTCTACGAAGCCCAGTTCGAGGCCCCGCTCGCCGACGAGGAGCCGGATGCCGACGTCGTCGCCGCGGTCACCGGCCCGGTGCCGACGACGGGTGCCATCGTGCAGGAGGCGCTTGCGGAGGAGGCAGGGGCCCCGGAGGCGGAGTAGCGGCGGCGCGGTCCACCGCTGGTCGAGTGCCGCCGCGCCGCCCACCGCTGGTCGAGTGCCGCCGCGCAGCGGCGGTGTATCGAGACCGACGGATGCCTGACCCGCGCCCGGTCACCGGGTGTGCACGGCTTTCGGCGGGAGAAGTGCCCACGCGGCGGGAGTCGTTTCTCCCGCCGTGTGAACCTTTCTCCCGCCGCTGCGCGGCGCCCAGCGGGCGACGAACCCGACACCCGGCGGGAGAAGCCACTCCCGCCGCATGCACGGTTCACCGCCCGGTGCCGCCGCTGCTCCCGCCGATGGCGCGGTTTCTCCCGCCGCGCGAGAGCGGGGCGGGCCTGCCGCGGTGTTTGTACGTCCGCGGCTGCTCGACCCCAGTGAGGTCGGGAGGCGGGACCGTTCTCGACTGGTGGCGCGCCGGGGTCGTTCGCGGCTGATCGAGGGGCCTCCGCCACACACCGCTGGTCGAGTGCCGCCGCGCAGCGGCGGTGTATCGAGACCGACGAACGCCTGACCCGCGCCCTGGCCCTCGACCGCCCCTACCCTCGACCGGCCCCGACGCACGACGCGGGATGCCGACCCCCGCCCGGGCGCCGAGCCGTCAGGCGGTCTGCGCCTCGTCGTCCTCCTCGGATGCGGCATCCGCCTCGACCGCGGGCGTCGCCACCGCGGGGTCGATCTCGGGGCGGGCGGCGCCGAGCTCGTCGAGCACGGCGAACTCGGCCTGCGTGAGGTGCCGCGGGGTCTCCTCGATAATGCGGGGCTCGCCGATGACCTTGGACTCGTCGAGGGCGTCGAGCCGGCGCGCGGTCACGAGGACGCGCTGCTCAAGCGAGGCCGCGAACTTGTTGTAGTGGTTCACGGTCGACTCGATCGCGCCGCGCAGCTTGTCGGCATGCTCCGAGAGCGTGGCGAGGCGGCCGTAGAGCTCCTTGCCGATGTCGAAGAGGCGCTTCGCGTCCTCAGTGAGCACCTCCTGCTGCCACGTGAAGGCGATCGTCTTGAGCAGGGCCCACAGGGTGCCCGGGTTGGCGAGGATGATGCGCTTCGAGAACGCGTAGTCCATGAGGTTCGGGTCGGTCTCCATCGCGGCGGCGAGGAGCGGCTCGTTGGGGATGAACGCGATCGTGAAGTCGGGGCTCGCCTCGAGGCCCGTCCAGTACGACTTGGACGCGAGCGCGTCGACGTGGCTGCGCACCTGCTTGGCGTGGGCCGCGAGCAGGCGGTTGCGCTGGGCCTCCTGCTCGCCCGTGGCCGTCGCGGGGATCGCGCTCGCCTCGATGAACGAGTTGTAGGGCACCTTGGCGTCGACCGGGATCGACTTGCCGCCGGGGAGCTTGATGACCATGTCGGGGCGTCGCGTGCCGCTCTCGGAGGTGATCGTCTCCTGCACGGAGAAGTCGACGCGGTTGAGCAGGCCGGCCGACTCGACGAGGGTGCGCAGCTGGGTCTCGCCCCACACGCCGCGCGTCGCGTTGTTGCGGAGCGCGCTCGCGAGCTGCTCGGCGGTCTGACGCAGACGCTCCTCCGACTCGGTCGCCGTCCTCAGCTGCTGGCTCAGCTCGCCGTGCTGCTGCGCGCGCTGCGCCTCGAGCTCGACGACCTTGCGCTGCATCGCGGTAAGAGTCTCCTTGACGGGCGCGAGCTCCTGCAGCACCTTGTGCTCGGCCGCGGCCGCGCTCTCGCGCTTCTTCGCCTCCTCGCGCTGCTGCGCGACGAGCTCGCCGTAACGCTCCTGGGCGAGCTCGAGCTGCTCGCGCAGGCCCGCGAGGGATGCCTGGGCCGCCGCGAGGTCGCGCTCGACCTCCGCGCGCACCGCCGCCTCCTGCGCGCGCACCTCGGCGACGACGGCCTGATGGCGCGCCTCGAGCACCGCCGCGTCCGCCTGTCCCGATCCGCTGCGCGAGCGCACGACGAGGGCCGCCGCGACGGCGCCGACGACGAGGCCGATCACGAGACCGATGAGCAGGGGGAGGAGAGCGTCCATGCGGCCAGTGTCGCAGTGGCCGCCGACATCCCCGCGGCGACGGGCCGCAGCATCCGCACAGCGACGACACGACGGCCCCCGAGCGGATGCCGGCGCACCCCGAGAACAGGGGTCACGAAGCACATTTCCGCCCGAGATCACGGGCCTGCTGAACACTCGCACTGGAACGGAAAATGTTAACGAAATGTCTACGAGTAGCCTCAGGAGCATGGCTGCAGAGATCCTCGACCACTGGGTGGGCGGTGCCGTATTCACCGGCGACTCGACCCGCACCGCACCCGTCTACAACCCCGCGAAGGGCGTCGTCCAGAAGGAGGTGCGCCTGGCCTCCGTCGCGGACGTGAACCACGCCGTCGCGGCAGCCAAGGCCGCCCTCCCCGGCTGGGCCGACACGAGCCTCGCGAAGCGCCAGGCGGTGCTCTTCGCCTTCCGCGAGATCCTCAACGCGCGCAAGCAGGAGCTCGCCGCGATCCTCACCGCCGAGCACGGCAAGGTGACCTCCGACGCCCTCGGCGAGATCGCCCGCGGCCTCGAGGTCGTCGACTTCGCGTGCGGCATCCCGCACCTGCTCAAGGGCGAGTACTCCGAGAACGTGTCGACGGGCGTCGACGTCTACTCGGTGCGTCAGCCCGTCGGCGTCGTGGGCATCATCAGCCCCTTCAACTTCCCGGCCATGGTCCCGATGTGGTTCTTCCCGATCGCGATCGCGGCGGGCAACACCGTCGTGCTCAAGCCCTCCGAGAAGGACCCGACCGCCTCCATCTGGATGGCGGAGGCGCTCAAGGAGGCCGGCCTGCCCGACGGCGTGTTCAACGTCGTCAACGGCGACAAGGAGGCCGTCGACACGATCCTCGAGCATGCGGACGTCACGTCGGTCTCGTTCGTCGGCTCGACCCCCATCGCCAAGTACGTGTACGAGCGCGGCACCGCCGCTGGCAAGCGCGTGCAGGCCCTCGGCGGCGCGAAGAACCACATGCTCGTCCTCCCCGACGCCGACCTCGACCTCGTCGCCGACTCGGCCGTCAACGCGGGCTTCGGCTCGGCGGGCGAGCGCTGCATGGCGATCTCGGTCGTCGTCGCCGTCGAGCCCGTCGCGGACGAGCTCATCGCCAAGGTCAAGGAGCGCATGGCGACCCTCAAGGTCGGCGACGGCACCCGCAATTGCGACATGGGCCCGCTCATCACGCGCGAGCACCGCGACAAGGTCGCCGGCTACCTCGACGTGGCTGTCGAGGACGGCGCGGAGCTCGTGGTCGACGGCCGCGGCGTCGAGATCGACGGCGAGGCCGACGGCTTCTGGCTCGGGCCGACCCTCATCGACAAGGTGCCGACGAGCTCGAAGGTCTACACCGACGAGATCTTCGGACCGGTGCTCTCGGTCGTGCGCGTGCAGTCGTACGAGGAGGGCCTCGAGCTCATCAACAACGGCAAGTACGGCAACGGCACCGCGATCTTCACCAACGACGGCGGCGCCGCGCGTCGCTTCCAGCGCGAGGTGCAGGTCGGCATGGTCGGCATCAACGTGCCGATCCCCGTGCCGGTCGGCTACTACTCGTTCGGTGGCTGGAAGGACTCGCTCTTCGGCGACACGAAGGCCTACGGCCCCGACGCGATCCGCTTCTTCACGCGCGAGAAGGCCGTGACCTCGCGTTGGCTCGACCCCTCGCACGGCGGCATCAACCTGGGCTTCCCCCAGAACGGCTGATCGTGGCGCGGCTGGAGCCGTGACGACGGGGCGGGAGAAACGACTCCCGCCCCGTTGCCGTTTCTCCCGCTGCACCGGGTGGTAGCGTCCCCGCGGGGTGATGGCATGACGGATGCACGCGCGACGATCGAGCGGGTGGTCGCCGCGCTCGGTGCCGCCCCGGCGCCCACCGAGACGCGCGTCGAGCTCGTCGAACGCCGCTTCCGCGGCACGCGGATGGTCGCGGCGGGGGAGGTGTGGCGGCTCGGCGCCCTGTGCCTCGACGCCGTGGGGCGCGTGTACGCGACGGGCGAGGTGCTCGTCGTGACGCGCCCCACGCATCCGAACCACCGCTCGGCGACGGCGCTGCGACGCAACGAGCTGCGTCAGCTCGCGGTCAAGTCGGGCATCCGCGAGGGCACGGCGATCGTGCTCGACGCCCGGCCGCTCGACCTCGACGCCCCCGAGCCTCCGCTCGCGGCGACGGATGCCGGACTCGCCGTCGAGTGGACGCCCGGCGCCGTGCCGACGCCCCTCGCGGACTACCTCGACGAGCGTGCGGAGCTGCTGCTGCATCCGCCGCGCGGCGCCGCCGACTGATGGGGCGGCGGCGGCTCGGCGGAGGCGATCAGATCTCGGAGTCGAAGCGGTACGGCACCGTCGTGGGGCCGTCGTCCGGCCCCGTGTTCTCGGCCTCGCCTGCACGGCGGTAGATGAGCTGCACCTGGTCCCAGGGCAGGACGAGCTCGTCGTCGATCGTCTCGAGAGAGGTGGCGTCGAGCTTGATGATCTGCTTGTCGAGCGGGCCGCCCGAGAGGCGGCCCAGGATGGTGTCGGCCATTGACTCCTCCGTTCGATTGCGAGGATACGCGTCCCCGCGCGCTCCGGGGTGGCGACGCGGGTCAGGACGCGACGGCGACCACGGGCGGCACCGTCGACGCGATGCGGATGCCGGCGAGCTCCGCGAGCCCGGGCAGGTCGACGGCGCCGTGCCGGTCGGCCGCGTGCACCATGATCGCGGCGCACGCCTCGGCGTCGGCGACGGCGTCGTGGTGCGGGAAGTCCTCGAAGCCGACAGCCATCGCGACCAGCGGCAGACGGTACGACTCGAGGTGGTAGGTCTTGCGTGCGAGCTGCAGGCTGCACATATAGGAGTAGGCGGGCACGGGCAGGCCCGTCGCGGCGCAGGCCGACTTGATGACGCCCATGTCGAAGCCCGCGTTGTGCGCGACGAGGATGTCGTCGCCCGCGAACTCCATGAGGTCGGGCAGCTGCTCGACCCAGCCGGGCGCCCCGACGACGTCGGCGGCGCGGATGCCGTGGATGCGCGTGTTCCACTCGACGAAGTGGTCGTGGCCGGGCGGGGGCTGGATGAGCCAGCCGATGCGGTCGACGACCTGGCCGTCGCGCACCTTCACGAGGCCGACCGAGCACGCGCTCGCGCTGGATCCGTTCGCGGTCTCGAAGTCGATCGCCGTGAAGTCCAGGGGCACGCCACGACTCTCGCACGGGGAACCGACAGCGACCCCGGGGCACGCCGGGGACCGGGAAACGGGCCGGTCACACGGCGGGCCCGTCGCCGGGGGATCCGACGACGGGCCCGATGGTGGTCCCGCTGGGCAGAAGCGTCATCGCACGCGACCGACCGCGTAGGTCAGCGCGTGGACGTGGTCCTGCTCAGCGCGCAGACGCTCGGCCTCGCGCTGGCGCTCGAGCAGCCCGAGCTCGAACGCATTGGCGATCCGCTCGTGGCGGGCGAGCTCCCGTCCGGGGCGGCGGCCCCAGCGGATGAGCGCCATGCCGAGGTGCAGCGCGGCGCGGTCGACGATCGTGAGGGTGCGCGCGGGGGCGTGCACCGAGCGGGTCGCGGCCTCGTGGGGCGGGGTGGTGTGACGCGTCGTGGGCGTCAGCGTCGTGTTCATGATGGGTGTCCTCTGAGTGGTGGATCGTCGAGGCGGGTCTGGTGGGCCGCCCCGGAGGAGTGCCGCTCCTGGCGGCACGGAACCGACCACCGCCGACAGCGGGCGGCGTCGTGGACGGGGACGAGATCGACGGACGGGTGTCCGTGGATCGGGCTTCGAGAGCGTCGCCACCGTCGAGGACGGCGGCGCAGAAACGCTCAGTCCCGGACGGTGAAGACGCCGACGAAGTCGGCTGCGGATGCGAGACGACGCTCGCGGCGGGTGAACTCTGCGTTCATCATTCGCCGGCTCCTTTCGGTGTCTGGTGGCGTGCCGACCCTCGGCACAGGGGACGACATTAGCGATCCCCGCGGACGCGACGCAAGCACCCCGGGCGTGTCGCGGGACATGTCGAGGACATCCGCCCCATCCGCGAGGGCCTCGGCAGGCGGATGCGGGCTCCCGCGCCGGTAGGCTTGACGCCCGTGGCTCTCACCATCGGAATCGTCGGCCTGCCCAACGTCGGCAAGTCGACCCTCTTCAACGCCCTCACCAAGAACACCGTGCTCGCGGCGAACTACCCGTTCGCGACGATCGAGCCGAACGTGGGCGTGGTGAACCTGCCCGACGAGCGCCTCCAGGTGCTCGCCCAGATCTTCGGCAGCGAGCGCATCCTGCCGGCGACGGTGAGCTTCGTCGACATCGCCGGGATCGTGAAGGGCGCGTCGGAGGGCGAGGGCCTCGGCAACCAGTTCCTCGCCAACATCCGCGAGGCCGACGCGATCGCCCAGGTCGTCCGCGGCTTCTCCGACTCCGACGTCGTGCACGTCGCGGGCGCCGTCGACCCGAAGGCCGACCTCGAGGTCATCACGACCGAGCTCGCGCTCGCCGACCTCCAGACGCTCGAGAAGGCGATCACGCGCCTCGAGAAGGAGGTCAAGGGCAAGAAGGCCGACCCGGCGGTGCTCGACGCGGCGCTCGCCGCGAAGAAGACCCTCGACGAGGGAACGCCCCTCTCGCGCGCCACCGGCATCGACCTCTCGCTCCTCAAGGAGCTGGGCCTCATGACGGCGAAGCCGATCATCTACGTCTTCAACGTCGACGAGTCGGTGCTGACGGATGAGGCCCGCAAGGCCGAGCTCGCGGCCCTCGTCGCGCCGGCCAAGGCCGTGTTCCTCGACGCGAAGGTCGAGTCGGAGCTCATCGACCTCGACCCCGAGGACGCGGCCGAGCTGCTCGCCTCGACCGGTCAGACCGAGTCGGGCCTCGACCAGCTCGCGCGCATCGGGTTCGACACGCTCGGTCTGCAGACGTACCTCACGGCGGGCCCGAAGGAGGCGCGTGCCTGGACCATCCGCAAGGGCTGGAAGGCCCCGCAGGCGGCCGGCGTCATCCACACCGACTTCGAGCGCGGCTTCATCAAGGCGGAGGTCGTCTCGTTCGAGGACCTCGTCGCGGCCGGCTCGCTCGCCGAGGCCCGCGCGCGCGGCAAGGCCCGCATCGAGGGCAAGGACTACGTCATGCAGGACGGTGACGTCGTGGAGTTCCGCTTCAACGTCTGACGCTCTCGCGCGGTCTCGCGGTCGACCGCGGCGAGAATAGGACCATGGCCTTCACGCTCGCGGAGCCCCACCACAGCGAGCTCGTCATCAAGAAGAGCCGCTTCATCGGCTGCGTCGAGCCCGTCGCCGGCCGCGAGGAGGCGCTCGCTCGCGTGGCGGAGCTGCGGGAGGCGCATCCGGACGCCCGGCACGTGTGCTGGGCGCTCATGGCCGGCGGGCACTCGGCCGCGAACGACGACGGGGAGCCCGGCGGTACCGCGGGGCGCCCGATGCTCGACGTGCTACGGCACCAGGAGCTCGAGGGCGTGCTCGCGACCGTGGTGCGGTACTTCGGAGGCGTGAAGCTCGGCGCGGGAGGGCTCGTGCGGGCCTACACGGATGCCGTCGCGCGGGCGCTCGTGGGTGCCGAGCGGGTGGAGCTCGTGCGGATGCGGCGCCTGAGCGTCGCGGTCGCCTACCCGCTCGAGGGGGCGCTGCGGCGCGAGCTGGACGCGTTCGGTGCGGTGCTCGAGGAGGTCGCGCACGGCTCGCGCGTCGAGCTGTCGGTGCGCGTGCCCGAGCCGGAGGCCGACGCCCTCGCGGCTCGCGTCCGCGACCTCGCGCAGGGCGACGCGGTCGTGAGCGAGCTCTCCGCCGACGACGACTGAGGGGGCCGTCGCGGACGACGACCCCCTCGAGCGGTGGTGGGTTGGTGGCGCGGCCTGTCAGCTCGCGGCGGCGGCCTCCTCGGAGGCCCCGACCGCCGCATCCGTCTGCTCCTCGGTGCGGCGCACCGGGAAGCGGCGCAGCAGGACGAGCACCGCGATGAGCACGGCCATGACGATCCAGCCGCTCAGGCCGAGCAGGCCCACGAGGGCGCTGTCGGTCGGGTCGGCGGAGCCGAGCAGCACACCCATGCTCGCGACGCCGTTCACGAACCCGTGCGCGATGGCGGCGGTCCAGACGGTGCCGGAGGCGATCGTGATCCAGCCGAGCAGCGCCGACATGAGCACGCAGAACACGACCATAAGCAGCAGCGCGACGACGGGATGCTGGCCCGGGTAGTTGTAGCCGAGCAGGATGACGGGCGCGTGCCACAGGCCCCACACGACGCCCGTGATGATCACGGCGGGCCACTGGCCGAGCGGCAGCAGGCGGGTCTGCAGGAAGCCGCGCCATCCGAGCTCCTCGCCCATCGCGGGGATGACGTTGAGGGCGGGGGAGACGAACATCGAGGCGAGCTGGATCGCGACGAGCATCGCGATGGGCATGCCGATATCGGCGCCTCCCGTGAGCTCGGCGATCAGCTGATCGGCCCCGCTGAACTCGACGAGGTCGAAGCGGTAGAAGCCGAACGCGGCCGAGACGAGGACCGCGAGGAGCGTCACGACGATCGGCGCGAGCCACGCGATGCCCGCGTAGCCGAGCCAGCGGTGGATCGGCGTGCGGGGCTTGAGGGTGGTCGCGTCGACGAAGCGTCCCGCGCGGTCGACGCGGTGGGCGACGAGCGCCGCGATGGCGGGCGTGAACATCATCGCGACGAGGTAGATCGTCGCGCCGGGGGTGGCGAGGCCCTCGCCGCTCAGCCACAGCGGCAGGGCGACGAGCCAGGCGAGGCCGAACGCGACGGCGAGGAAGACGGCGATCGGGCGCACGGAGATGCGGTGCGTCATGGTGGTGGGTCTTTCTCTTCTGGTGGTGGGTGACGGATGCGGATGCCGCTCAGGCGAGCGCGAGGATGCCCCAGGTCAGCACGCCGGCGCCGACCGCGAGGAGCGCGAGCTCGGTGAGGGCCACGTGCGTCTTGCCGAAGCGGGCGGCGAGCATGTTGGTGACGGAGTGCAGCGGCAGCGTGACGAGCACGAGCCACGGCTGGGCGAACAGCAGGAGGGTGAAACCCGTGTGCAGCGCCGTGGCGCTGATGCGCTCGAGGAACCCCCACGCCGGGTGGTGGTCCTTGAGCATGCCCTGGGCGGCGAGCAGCTCGCGAGCCTCGCGCGACTTGGGGTCGTCCTTCGTGAGGATGCCGGCGATCGCGAAGACGTTGACCGCGATGATGAGCACCTCGACGGTCGCCCACCCCCAGCCCGCCCACGCGGCCTCCTGCGCTGTGCGGATGAGGAGCAGCACCATGGCGAGCCGCACGAGCTCCTCGGCGGGGCCGGAGAACCAGCCGACGACGCGCGCCGCCTTCTCCTGGCTGAGATTCCTGCCGGAGATGAGCGCGACGGGCTGGCGGAGCACAAGCGCGACGAGCCACCCGGCGGCGCCGATGAGGATCGGCCACAGCAGGGCGGGGCTCGCGAATGCGAGCATCGCGGCGAGGGCGATGATGGGTGCGGGGAGCAGGGCCAGGGAGCGGATGCGCATCCGGGTGGCCTCCTGCGGGGTGATGCTGTCGGTCACTTCGTGTCTCCGGTGGGGTGGTCGATGGGCATGGTGATGGTGGAGAGCAGCCGCGGCGTGCGGCCGGGCGCGGGGGCGTTGTCGGCCCGAGCGGCGATCGCCCCGCGGATCTCGGCGAGCAGCTCTCGGAGCTCGCCGTCGGTGAGGTTCAGCACGTGGTCGCGGTAGCCGACGCCGTCGGCCTCGAGGTCGAGGTGGGGTCGGCGGGTGTAGGCGCCGTACTGGTCGAGCAGCCCCGCGACGTAGGTCGTGAAGTAGCGGTAGTGGTCCTCCGGCGTGGCCTCCCGGAACGCCTCTTGTGTGAGCAGGGCTGCGGGGCCGAGGCAGTAGGTGCGCTCCTGCGTCCCGCGTACCTTGCGCTCCGAGACGACGGAGATGATGCCGGCGTCGTGCATGAGCGCGACGTGGCGGTACAGGGTCGCCTGCGGGATGTCGCTCAGACGCTCGGCGAGCTGCTTCGTGGTGAGCTCGCTCTGCGTCAGGGCGCGCAGGATCGCAAGGCGCTGGGGGTGCAGGAGGATCTCCGCCGCGTTTGTTCTCATGATCGAGAACATTATCGAACCTGAGGACAATACGCAAGCCCCGCATGCCAGACTGACCGCATGCCCGTTCTCGACCACCTCGGCATCACCGTCGACGACCTCGCCCGCGGGATCGCCGAGTTCGACCCGATCCTGAGCGCTCTCGGCTTCGCGAAGCACGAGATCGAGGGCTCCGTCTCCTGGCACCGCGAGGGGGAGAGCGAGCTGATCCTCTACCCGGCGCGCCTCGAGGGCACCGGGCCGCACGCGCACGGTCGCGTCGGATGGCAGCACCTCGCGTTCGCGGTCGACTCGCGCGACGAGGTCGAGCGGATGCACGCGGTCGCCGTCGAGGCGGGGTGGACGCCGGTGCGCGACCCGAAGGAGTACCCGCGATACACGCCGACCTACTACGCGTCGTTCCTCGAGAACAGCGACGGCATCCGCATCGAGTTCATGCACAACCCGCCGATGCACGCCACGCAGTAGCTCGCCAGAAGCCTGGGAATCCGAGACGGATCGCGTCCTGCCGCGAAGGCGGAGCGCGCACGCCCGGTAACATGGGAGCGCCTGAAAGATCGTGGCCGGTGTGGTTATTCCGGCCCTCAGAGCTCCTGAGATGCAGTCGCACCCGCGCGGTGCGAACCCGAGGCGCCCACTCTGTCGACGATGCGGACTGGGGCGCCGCATCATCCGATCGTCGCGCTGGCCGTCCCGGAAACGGACCGGACGTTGAACAAGACTGTCTTCCTCACCCAGCTCATCATGACCTTCATCATGGCGACCGTCATGTCGGGCGTCATGAGCCTCTTCGCGACGGGCCCCTCGCTCGAGTGGCTCGCGCGCTGGCCTCTGCAGATCGCCATCGCCTGGCCGATCGCGTTCGCGCTCACGATGGTCGCGTGGCCGGCCTCCATGGCGATCGCGAACCGGGTCGTCGGCCGTCCCGAGCGGAAGAGCTCGGCCGAGGCCTGACAGGCCCGCCCGGGCATGGCCGGTCGGGGACGACGGCTAGTTGAGCTCCTGGGTGTCCTCTGCGGTAAGCCGTGGTCCACCTTGTCCGCGTTGGTACCTGCATTGGGCGCTGCAAAGTGGCTGCGATCTTGGGTGCGCGGGCATTTCCCTTCGGCCCCAATGGTTGATTCGCCATTAGTCTGTGGGCGTGACGGCACAATCGACGGCCCTCGAAGCTCTGTACACGCTGAGAGCAGAGGATCTCACTGAGGAGGACCTGGAGCGCCTTACCGCGGAAGTACCGGGTGACGAATCCATCTTGCGGCGGCTAATGGGCCCTGGTCCGAAGCTCTTGAAGGGTCCACGTGGGTCAGGTAAGTCGAACTACCTCAAGCGCGCCTACTACCAACTGCGCGCGCGCGGGAACGTCATGGTGGCCTATGTGAACTTCTCGCAGCACCTGGCGCTTGAGCCTCTGATGCTTCGATCTGAGCGCTCACTGGAGTTCTTCCGTCAGTGGTTGATTTACAAGATCGTCATCGGTCTCGATGACGGCCTTGCGGAGTCGAGCCCCCCGGACTTGAAGACGCTTGCCGAGCACGGCCGCCAGTACGTCAATGAGCTCCAGACATCGGTTGGAGATACTCCGAAGAAGTTGCCACCTGCGCTTGCCCCTGCGGAGCTCCTTGGGCGCATTGAGGCTTGGTGCGAGGAGTTGGGGCGACCGCGGGCCGTCATTCTCATGGATGATGCCGCGCACGCATTCATGCAACAGCAGCAGCGCGAGTTTTTTGAGGTTTTTCGCGCGCTGCGTTCCAGGACCGTCGCCTGCAAGGCGGCGATCTACCCCGGCGTGACGTCCTATAGCCCGTTCTTCAACGTAGGCCACGAGGCCGAGGAGATTGAGGTGTGGATTCGGCCGGACTCCGCGGACTACTTGACCGCAATGCGAGGCATCTTCCGCGCGCGCTTCCCTGAGGAGTTGCAGGGGGCCGTGCGACAGGACATCGTGGACCTGGCGGCACACGCCTCCTTTGGCTTGCCGCGCAACTTTCTGAACATCTTGTCGGATTCTCTCGGTGATTTTGACGATGAGAACCCCCAGCTGGCGGCCCCGTCCCTTCGCCAAGTTCGCGAGGCGATCTCCCAGAACGCCAACCGGGTGAGGAGCTTGTTCGAGGAGATATCAAGGAAGCTGCCTCGCTATGACAACTTCATCCAGGTCGGGCTCGAACTCCAGAACACCATCCTTGAGCAGATTCGAGGAACCAACCGACAGCGCAGTAGCGGCCGTGCTCGGTACATCGGCGTCGCTGTCGCTCGCCCGTGGGACGCCGACCTCGGGCAGGTCTTCTCTCTGCTTGAGTACGCAGGGGTAGTGCGCAGAATCGGATCCGTGTCCCGTGGAACATCACGGTACGAAAAGGTGCAGGTTCACGCCTCGTTGCTCATCGCAGAGAACGCCCTCGGCCTTGGCAAGTCCCCGTCGGCGGAAGATTTCAACGCAGCCCTCGGTCGGCAAAGCGCTGACGACTTCGTTCGGAGGCAACCAGCGGGCATCTTCACGGCCGACCAGGCGGAGCGCTGCAGGCTCAACCTGTCTCCCTGTCCCAAGTGCCAAAGTCCCCGCATTTCGGATGACGCTATCTTCTGCTTCAAGTGCGGAACGCCCCTCCAAGAGCAATCTGTGTACCTGGAGCTTCTCTCCTCTCCAATCGAGAGCCTTCAGTTGCCGCAACTCAAGGTGGCTCGCATACTCGAGCGAACTACGATCAAGACCGTCCAAGACGTCATCCTTGACGATGCGGGCAGGCAATTGCGGAGTGTGCCAAGTATCGGGGTGATCTGGTCGGCAAAGATTAAAGCTCGGGCCGACGAGTTTGTGACCTTGTAGGAGTCACTCGTGCTGCCGCAGGTTTGTCTCTCTTCGTCAGCGGCTACTGGTGCCGGAGGCATCGCCGCGCTGGCGAACAGCGCCTTCGTCCATAGTCGGGACGACGGTTCGAGAGCGCTCTCTCCGATCGATCGTGCGTATGAAACGCTTTTCGTGGTTACTCAAATGGCTGCCGAGTCCGCGAAGGTGTGGCACAGCCAACACGGACTGATTCTTGCGGTTGCGGCG
>WKJB01000066.1_pt1 | contig 37915 bp, 37 predicted proteins | sample 5403331 | NCBI WGS metagenome assembly WKJB01 (sample SAMN13198853, study PRJNA488119) | plastic metagenome | isolation source: water-polyurethane dispersion (WPUD) containing a polyether... | place: Mexico: Mexico City | collected 2016 | reverse complement strand
TCGTGAGGCCCGGCACGAAGAAGGCGAAGATCTGGTACAGCCAGATGGGGCTCGAGAGGATGATGCCGACGACGAGCGACACCTGGAACTGGATGTCGAGGGCACCCGTGAGGCTCGAGAAGTTGAGCGTGATCTTGTCGGGGTCGAGCCCGAGCTCGTCGGCGATGTGGAACACCGGCCCGGAGATCGCAGCCCACGTGCCCGTCCCGGCGAGGGCGTCGTGTGCGCCCGGCACGACGGGGTCGAGCAGCTCCCCGAACCAGCCGAGGTCGTAGATCATCCAGCCGACGATCGTGCCGACGAGCACGCCGATCGCGCCGCGCGTCAGCCGCTTGCGCAGCTCGATGAGGTGCTCGGCGAGCGACATCCGCCGCTCGGGGTTGCTCTTGCGGGGATGCGTCCGGGTCGTTCCGGCCACGCGCCTAGGACTTGTCGGACGTGGAGCCGTCGACCGGCTTCGCCGGCCCGGAGGCCTCGCCGTCCGCCGTTCCGGCGGCCTTGGCGTCGTCGTCCGTCTTCATCTCGTTGCGGAAGATCTTGACCGACTGGCCGAGGCTCTTCGAGAGCGCCGGGAGACGGGTCGCGCCGAACAGCACGAGGACGACGACGAGGATGATCAGCCAGGTCTGCCACTGGTTGACGAACAGGGGAAGCGTGTACATGGGAACGTCCTCGTCGATAGGCGGGTTGGGGAAAGTCTACGCGTAGCGGGCCAGTCCGGCCGCGGCCCACTCCGCGACGGCCCGACGGGCCTGGTCGGGCGCGACGACGCGCACCGTGCCGGGCATCCCCGCGATGAGCCGCTTGAGGCCGTGGTAGTGCGACACCCGCAGGGTCGTGCGGATGCGGTCGCCCACCTCGCTCGTGAGCGCGCCGTCCGGGATGTAGTCCGCGAGCAGGCCGATGACCTCGGGCGCGGCCTCGATCGTGACCTCGAGGTCCTCGGCGGAGGGCTCGAAGAGGGTGTCGGGCAGGCGCACCTCGGCGGCGTCGTGCTCGATCGGCAGCTCGGTGACGATCATGTCGCTCATCCGGTCGAAGCGGAACGTGCGCAGCGCCTGCCGCAGGTGGCACCAGCCGCGCAGGTACCAGTCGGAGTCGATCGACTCGACGCGCAGCGGGTCGACGTCGCGGTCCTCCCGCTCGCCGCGCGAGTTGAGGTAGGCGAAGCGCACGCGCCGCCCCTCGGCGACGGCCCGTCGCACGAGGCCCAGCACCTCGCTGTCGGGGTCGCCCGCGACGGCGAGCTGGCTCGGGGTGCTCGATGCGCCGCGCGAGAGCTTCTCGACGAGGTTGCGGATCGCGACGCGGTCGGCGTTCTCGGGGAGCGACTGGAGGTACTGCAGGCCCGCGATGAGGGCCGCGGCCTCGCGCGCCGAGAGGCGCGGGGCGTCGTCGATCGCGACGTGCTGGGTGATCGCGATCTCGTCCTGCTCGAAGGCGTCCCAGTCGATGTCGAAGAGGTCCTCGTGCTGGTAGGTGGCCGTCGAGCCGGGCACGCCGCTCATCGCGACGAGCGAGACGGAGCTGCGGATGTCGTCCTCGCTCACCCCGAAGTGGGCGGCGGCCTCCTGCACGGTCACGCGGTCGTGCTCGAGCAGCCACGGCACGAGCGCGAGCAGGAACGCGAGCTTGTCGCGCGAGCCCGTCGGCGGGACGGCGCGCGCCGGCACGCGGTGGCGCTTGTCAGCCATGGTCGGCCACCGTCCTCTCGAGGCGTTCGATCACGGCCGCGCGCAGCTGGGACGGGGAGACGACGAGCACCTCGGGCCCGAAGCCCGCGAGCTCGTCGGCGAGGATCGCGAGGTCGACGTAGTGCACGCGCAGGATGCCGGGGGCGACCTCCTCGGTGCCGCGGCGGTGCGCGAGGCGCAGGGCGGCATCCGAGCCCGCGCGCACCTCGATGTCGGCGACGCCGCGCTGCCACACCTCGTCGAGCTCGGCGAGGGCGCGGGCCGTGTGGTCGCCGGGACGCTCGGGGGCGGCCTTGCCGACCGTCACCTTGCCGACGATGCGACGCAGCAGGAACGTCTTGCCCTCCCCCGTCGCGAGGTCCTCGGCCGAGAGGTGCCAGCGTCCGTCGTACTGCACGAGCGCCAGCGGGATGACCTCGCGCGTGCGGGCGCGCTCCTCCCCCGGCTTGAGGTAGTCGAAGCGCACGATCTGGTGGCGGTCGATCGCCTGCGTGAGCGGCTCGAAGGCGGCGTCGCGCAGGCGCAGGCGCGGCGCGTAGCCGAGCACGGGCTCGTCGGCGGAGATGCCGAGCGCGCGCAGCTTGACGAGCGCGCGGCGCGACTCGGCGTTGAGCGAGCCCTCGCGCCACGCCATCGCGGCGAGGCCGAGCAGCGCGATCTCGTCCGAGTCGAAGCGCACGTCGTCGGGCAGCTCGTAGGCGCCCTTCGGGATGCGGTAGCGCAGGTTGTGGTTGTCGCCCGGCTCGCCGAGCGGCTCGATCGTCTCGAGCGGCACGCCGAGCTCGCGGATGTCGTCCTTGTCGCGCTCGAACTGGCGCTCGAGGTTCGCGTTGTCGCCGCCCGGCACGTACCGCTGCGCGTAGCCGCGCACGCTCGAGAGGATCTCGGTCTTGGTGAGCCCGGACTCCGTCGCGAGCAGCGCGAGGACGAGGCTGAACAGCCGATCCTCGACGGGAACCGGCGCGGGGGCGTGGTTCGCGCTCGTGGGGGCCTACTTCGCGAGAGGGGCGGACTGGATGCCGAGGATGTCGATCACGAACACGGTGGCGTCGTTCGACCCCTCGGCGGGCGCGACGACCGTGAGCAGCTGGGAGCCGACGGGCAGACCGACGAGCGCGTCGACCAGATCGGCGGGCAGCGCCATGTCGCCCTCGTCGGTGAGCTCGATGGTGTCCGGGGTGCGGCCGATGTCCCACGTCGACGACTTCTCGCTGAGCTTCGCGTTCGGGCCGGTGGGCCAGCTCCAGCTCGCGAGCTGCAGCACGACGAGGTCGCCCTTGGCGAGCTTCGGGCCCGAGCCGAGCTTGATCGCGGCCTCGCGGAACGAGGTCGGGGCCTCGATGCCCGAGGGCACCGTGACGCCGACCGTGCCGTCGGGCGCGGTCACGACGACGGGGAGGCCGTCCTGCGGGAGCTGGTTGACGCCGTCGGCCTTGCCGAGGAACACGTCCTGCACGTCGACGACGAGCACGACCGTGTGGTCCGCGGGCACGCCGGTGTTCGCGAAGTTGAGGCCCGAGTCCTCGGCGGTCGTCGTGAGCACGAAGCGCTGGCCGGGCTGGGCGCACACGAGCGCCTGCGGGAGCGCGCCCGGCTCCTCCTGCGCCGAGGAGGTCATGAGACCGGCGCGGAGGCGCACGCCCTGCGCGCCGTCGTACTCGGTTTCCATGAGCAGGTCGCCCGTCTCGCCGTCGTAGATGGCGGCGTCGAAGTCGACCGTCATGCCCACGCGTGCGACGAGACCCTCGCCCTCCTCGAGCACGGTGCGCTGCGCGCTCGTCGAGACGAGGGGCGCGGGGATGGTGACGCGCGGGGCCGATCCGACCTCGCCGCGCGCCGTCACGAGCGACGACGCGTTGCCCGACGGGAGGGCGACCTCGCACGCGGTGACGTCATCGGGCGAGGCAGCGCATCCGGTGAGCGCGGCGGAGAGCACCGCCACGACGGCGACGGAGCTGACAAGCGCGGTGGTACGGCGCACGATGCCTACTTTCCTGACAGGCGGCGGAAGGAGGGGTGCCCAGAGGCGAGAACGAGTCTACTGTTCCGGCGCGTCGGGTCCCGACGCCTCGGCTGCGGTGCGTCGCGCGGTGCGCTCGGCGAGCTGCTGCGCGTCGCGCACGACGCGGCGGATCCGCTTGTCCGTCTTGTCGCGTACGCCGAGAGCGCCCGGCGTCCAGAGCTCGACGTCCTCGTCGTCGTAGTCGGTCTTCGAGGCGCGGCGAGCGGGCTTCGGGAGCACCGCGCCGGGCGCGAGGCGACGGGCGGCGATGAGGAAGGCGGTGTGCGCGACCATCCGGTGGTCGGGGCGCACGGCGAGGCCCTCGACGTGCCAGCCGCGCACGAGCGTCTCGGTCGAGCTCGGCTCCGTGTAGAGGCCCGTCGCGCGGATCGCCTCGGCGACGCGCGAGAGCTGGGTCGCCGTCGCGACGTAGCAGATGAGCACTCCGCCGGGCGCGAGCGCGTCGGAGACCGCGTCGAGGCACTCCCACGGCGCGAGCATGTCGAGCACGACGCGGTCGACCGTGCCGGGCTCGGCGGCGGCGGGCAGCTCCTCGGCGAGGTCGCCGATGCCGATCGACCAGTTCGCGGGGGTCTCCCCCATGAAGGCCGTGACGTTGGCCCGCGCGACCTCGGCGAACTCCTCGCGGCGTTCGAACGACAGCAGGCGTCCCGTCGTGCCGATCGCGCGCAGCAGCCAGAGCGAGAGGGCGCCCGAGCCGACTCCGGCCTCGACGACCGTCGCGCCGGGGTGGATGTCGGCGATCGCGAGGATCTGCGCCGCGTCCTTCGGGTAGACGATCGCGGCGCCGCGCGGCATCGACATGACGAAGTCGGCCAGCAGCGGGCGAAGCGCGAGGTACGCGTCGCCGTTCGACGCCTCGACGACCGAGCCGTCCGGCAGGCCGATGAGGGCGTCGTGGGCGAGCGTGCCGCGGTGGGTGTGGAACTGCTTGCCGGGCTCGAGCGTGATCGTGTGCAGGCGGTTCTTGGGGCCCGTGAGCTGCACGCGGTCGCCGGCGGCGAAGACGGTCATCGGGTGGCCTCCGTGGTCGTGTCGGATGCCGAGCGGGCGGCGCGGCGTGCGGCGTGGGCGGCCAGGAGGTCGGCGGCCCGCACCTGCGCGAGCCCGTCCTCGAGGAGCTCGTAGGCGGTGCTCGGCGGGATCGGCACGTGGAACGGCACCGCGAACGTCGTCGCACCGGAGGCGACGGCGGCCGCGACCCCCGGCTCCGAATCCTCGACGGCGACGCAGTCGGCGATCGGCACGTCGAGCAGCTCGGCGGCGCGCAGGTACGCGTCCGGGTAGGGCTTCGGGCGCTCGACCTCGTCGCCCGCGACGATGATGTCGAATGCGGGGCCGCCGAGCTCGGACTCGAGGGCCCCGGCGATCGTGTCGGCCATGCGGCGGATCGACATCGTCACGAGCGCGGTGCGGATGCCGGCGCGGCGCACCTCGCCGAGCAGCTCGCGCGCCCCGGGGCGCCACGGCACGTGCTCCGCGATCTGGTCGAGCACGCGGTCGGTGAGGGCGTCGATGATCTGCTGCGGCTCGAGCCCGACCCCGCGCGACTGGATGATGAGGGCGGAGCTCCACAGGCCCTGGCCGACGAGCTCCATGCCGTCGTCGTGGGTCCAGGTGCCGCCCCACTCGGTGACGAGCTCCGTCTCTGCCACGAGCCAGTACGGCTCGGTGTCGACGAGGGTCCCGTCCATGTCCCAGAGGACGGCGGACGGCGATGCTGCGGCGGGAGTGGTCACGACCGGCAAGTCTACGGGCGCGGGACTACCCTGAGACGGACGCCCGGGGCGGGCGGAGAGGCGGAGCGGTGCAGGCAGAGGACGACTGGGGACACGGCGGGTCGACGCTCGTCGTGGCCTTCGAGGGCTGGAACGACGCGGGCGAGGCGGCTTCGACGGCCGTGCGGTCGCTGCGCGACCAGCTCGGCCTCGTGCCGCTCGTCGAGGTCGAGCCGGAGGACTACTTCGACTACCAGTTCAACCGCCCCGTCACGACCTTCGACGCGAACGGCGACCGTGTCATCGCGTGGCCGAGCGTCGTGCTCTCGGGCCCCGTCGACCGCGGCGAGGGCGTGCACGTGCTGCTCGGCACGGAGCCGTCGCGCGGGTGGAAGACCTTCGCGGAGGAGGTGCTCGACGCGATCTCGGTCGCGGGCGTCGAGCGCATCGTGTTCCTCGGGGCGATGCTCGCCGACGTGCCGCACACGCGCCCGATCGCGATCTTCGCGTCGAGCGAGAACGCGTCGGTCCGCGAGCGTTTCGGGCTCGAGCGCTCCACCTACGAGGGGCCCGTCGGCATCATCTCGGTGCTCGCAGACGCGGCCGAGCGCGCCGGCATCCCGACCGTCTCGATCTGGGCCTCGGTGCCGCACTACGTGCACAACGCCCCCTCGCCCAAGGCGACGCTCGCGCTCGTCGAGCGGCTCGAGGAGTTCCTCGAGGTGCCGATCGCGCGCGGGACGCTCGTGGAGGACGCGGAGGCATGGGAGCGCGGCATCGACGAGCTCGCGAGCGACGACGACGACATGACCGCCTACATCGAGCAGCTCGAGCAGGCGCGCGACACGGTCGACTCCCCCGAGGCCTCGGGCGAGGCCATCGCGGAGGAGTTCGAGCGCTACCTGCGCAAGCGCGAGGGTGGCGACCAGCCGCCGGCTCCCTGAGCTAGGGCTGGAGCACGCCCGTGGAGAGCAGGGCGATGAGCGTGCCGCCGAGCAGGATGCGGTAGACCACGAACGGCAGGAACGAGCGCGTCTCGAGGTAGCGCATGAGGAACGCGATGACCGCGAACCCGACGCCGAACGCGACGACCGTCGCGGCGACCGTGGGACCGAGGCCGTAGCCGACGCCGCACCCGGCGTCGACGCCCGGCTCGCACGTGAACGCCGTGTAGGTCTCGTAGAGGCCCGAGCCGAACACCGCGGGAACCGCGAGCAGGAACGCGAAGCGCGCCGCCGCGGGCCGCGTGTAGCCGAGCGCGAGGCCCGCGCTGATCGACGCGCCCGAGCGGCTCACGCCCGGGATGAGGGCGAGCATCTGCGCGAAGCCGATGAGGATGCCGTCGCGGTAGCTCATCCGCTCGATGGGCTTCACGCGGCGGCCGAGCCAGTCGGCGAGCCACAGCAGGAGGCCGAACGCGATGAGGACGATCGCGACGACCCACAGGGAGCGCAGCGCCGTGCGGATGGTGTCCTGCAGGAAGAACCCGACGAGCACGATCGGCACGGTGCCGATGATGACGAGCCAGCCGAGGCGCACGTCCGGGTCGCCCTTCTGCACGCCCGCGGAGCGCTTGCCGCCCCCGCCCGGGGACAGCGAGCGGAACCACTTCCCGATGATCCGGGTGATGTCCTTCCAGAAGTAGATGAGCACCGCGAGCTCGGTGCCGAGCTGCGTGATGGCGGTGAACGTCGCCCCCGGGTCGCCCCAGCCGACGAGGTCGCCGAAGACGCGCAGGTGCGCGCTCGACGAGATCGGCAGGAACTCGGTCAGTCCCTGGATGATGCCGAGGATGATCGCTTCGAGGAAGTCCACGGGGGTCGATTCTGTCAGGGGCGGGCCCGGATGCCGTCCGCCGCGCGGATGACCGTCACGCCTCAAGCAGCAGGTCGGCGAGCACGGCGCGCCCGAACGCGAGGGCGTCGAGCGGCACGCGCTCGTCGACGCCGTGGAACATCGCCGGGAAGTCGAGTCCCGGGCCGAGGCGAAGCGGTGCGAAGCCGTAGCCCGTGATGCCGAGCATGCTGAGCGCCTTGTTGTCGGTGCCGCCCGAGAGCAGGTACGGGAGCACCTCGGCGTCGGGGTCGTGCTTGGTGAGCGCGGCCACCATCCGCTCGACGAGCGGGCCCGAGAACGGCGTCTCGAGGCCGACGTCGTGGTGGACGATCTCGACCTCGACGTCGGGTCCCGCGAGCTCGCGCAGCTCCGCGAGCACGGCCTCCTCCTGCCCCGCGAAGGGGCGGACGTCGACGAGCGCCTCCGCCCGGTCGGGGATCACGTTGTGCTTGTAGCCGGCCTGGAGCACGGTCGGGTTCGACGTCGTGCGCACCGTGCCGCGCAGGAAGCCCGCCGCGAGGCCCGTCCGCTCGATGAGCTCGACGGGGTCCTCGTCGGGGCTCGCGTCGAGGATGCGGCGCACCCCCTCGAGCATCGCGCTCGCCGTCATGCCGAGCTGCACGGGCCACTCGTGGCGCCCGATGCGCGCGACGGCCTCGGCGAGCTTCGTGACGGCGTTGTCGCGGATGACGCGCGAACCGTGCGCCGCGACGCCGGTCGCGACGAGCCGCACCCACAGGAGGGCCTTCTCGCCCGTCTGGAGCAGGTAGGCGCGCTGCCCGGCGAGGTCGATCGAGTAGCCGCCGACCTCGCTGATCGCCTCCGTCGCGCCCGCGAAGAGCTCGGGGTGCTGCGTAACGAGGTGGTGCGAGCCGAACACTCCCCCGTTCTCCTCGTCGGCGAAGAAGACGACGACGAGATCGCGGGCCGGCCGTCGGCCGGAGCGCAGGATGTCGCCGAGGCTCGTGAGGATCATGGCGTCCATGTCCTTCATGTCGACGGCGCCGCGGCCCCACAGCATCCCGTCGCGGATCTCGCCCGCGAACGGGTCGACGCTCCAGTTGGCGGGGTCGGCCGGGACGACGTCGAGGTGCCCGTGCACGACGAGCGCGGGGCGCGTCGGGTCGGCGCCCTCGACGCGCGCGACGACGCTCGTGCGGCGCGGGGCGGCGTCGTAGAGGCGCGGCTCCAGGCCGAGGGCCCGCAACTCGGCCTCGACGTACTCGGCCGCCTCCGTCTCGCCCTTGGCGCGTCCCTCCCCCCAGTTCGTCGTGTCGATCCGGATGAGGTCGCGGGCGATGCGGGCGGTGTCCTCGAGTGCGCCGTCCATGCCTCCACGGTACCCGTCGCCCCGTCTTCGAGGGGGTCCGCGTCCATGTGGTTCGAGAGGGGTCTCGGAGCGTGCTAGTGTCTATCTCCGGTCCTCCTGGTGAGGATCGGACTCGCGCGGGTGGCGGAATTGGCAGACGCGCTAGCTTGAGGTGCTAGTGCCCGTATAGGGCGTGGGGGTTCAAGTCCCCCCTCGCGCACGCGAGTCGAAGGCCCCGGACATCAGGTCCGGGGCCTTCGTCGTGTCCGGGGTGCGTCATCCGCGGACGTCCCGTCGCGCCTGTACCCCTGGCCGGGATCGCTGTCCCCCGTCAACGGGGGCGAGCGAGTGGGTCTGCCCCCGGACTCGGGGCACGCGACGCGCCGCGCGTGACTGTCCGCCCACGGGAAGCGGACGTAGCATCACGACACGATGAAACCCGGCCCGGTGCGCATGAGCGGTGTGCTGACGACCTGGAACGACGAGCGCGGATTCGGCTTCGTCTCCCCGGCCGTCGGCGGTCCGGACGTGTTCGTGCACATCTCCGCGTTCGGGGCCGACGACCCCCGCCCCGTGCAGGGGGACGAGATCGGCTACGTGCTCGAGTACTCGCGCGAGGGGAAGCCGCGCGCCGGCCGCGCCTCCGTGCTCGCCCTGTCCCCCGACCGCGCCGCTCCCGAGCCGCCGGCGTTCCCCCGGCTCGCGCCCACGCGGCGTGCGAGCAGGCTCGGCTACCTCGCGATCGTCGGGTTCGCGGGCATCGCGCTCGTCGTGGCCCTCATCCGTCCGATCCCGTTCTGGGTGTGGGTGCTCTACGTGGGGATGTCGTTCGCGACCTTCGTGGCGTACGCGCTCGACAAGCGGGCTGCGGCGTCCGAGGGGTGGCGGCTGAGCGAGGGGTCGCTCCTCGCGCTCGGTCTCGCGTGCGGCTGGCCGGGCGCGATCGTCGCCCAGCAGGTCGTGCGGCACAAGACGGTCAAGATGAGCTTCCAGGTGGTGTTCTGGGTGACGGTCGTCGTCAACGTCGTCGCCTTCGTCGTGTTCAGCTGGGTCGCGTCGTTCGCGACCCCCGACGCCTCCCCCGCGCTGCCGCTGCTGCCCTGACCCGGGGTTCCGGCGCCGCCCGTGCCGACGTCGCAGGCGCGACGTATCATCGAACATATGTTCGATACGGCGCGCGCGGATGAGATCCGGCGTCTGCAGGACCGCATCCGCGGCATGCAGCGCACCCGGCTCGCCGACCGCACCCTGCCCACCTCGGAGGCGCTCGCCGAGCTGCTGCCCGAGGGGGCGCTCGCGGCGGGCGGCAGCTACGTCGTCGACGGCTCGACGGCGCTCGCCCTCGAGCTGCTGCGCGGGCCGAGTCGCGCGGGCTCGTGGTGCGCCGTCGTCGGCATGCCCGACCTCGGCCTCGAGGCGGCGGCCTCGGCGGGGCTCGACCTCGAGCGGCTCGTGCTCGTGCCGCAGCCGGGCGATCAGTGGCTCTCGATCGTCTCGGCGCTCGTCGACGCGATCGCGGTCGTGCTCGTGCAGCCGCCCGCCCGCGCCCGCGTGGGCGAGGCTGCCGCGTCGCGCCTGGGGGCGCGGCTGCGGCAGCGCGAGGCCGTGCTCGTGTCGACGCGCGCGTGGCCCCGCGCCCACGCGCGCCTGAGCGTGACCGAGAGCGACTGGGCGGGCATCGGTGCGGGTTTCGGGCATCTCGCGGCGCGTCAGGTCACGGTCGCGTCGAGTTCGCCCGCCTGGCAGGGGCGCACGCGCTCCCGCCGGCTCTGGCTCCCGGATGCGACGGGAGCGGTCTCCCTCGTCGCCGCGCGCGCCGCGGGCGAGCGCACGGCCGTGTCCGCGCCCCTGCGGGCCCTCGGTTAGGCCCCTAGGCTGGCGCCATGCGGTACCGCTTCACGTGCGAGCTGCGACGGTGGGAGGCGCGCGTCCACGACGACTGGTACTTCGTCGACCTCCCGCCCGAGCAGTCTGCCGAGGTCAGGGAGTGGGCCGACGCCCTCCCCCGCGCGGGCTTCGGCGCCGTCAAGGTCAGAGCGCGCGTCGGCGGGACGAGCTGGTCGACGTCGATCTTCCCCGGCTCCTCCGGGGTCTACAGCCTCGTCATCGGGGCGCGCGTGCGGCGGGCGGAGGGCATCGAGCCGGGCGACATGGTGACCGCCGAGGTCGAGCTCGTCTGACACGCCCGACCGCGCCTGCGCCGGGTTGACGCATTCGAACGTGTGTTCGATCATGGAGTATGAGCTGCGCCCCCCGACTCCTCGTGCTCCACGTGCCCGATTGGGCCGTGCGCGCGCAGGCGCGTGAGCACCGCATCCCCGAGTCGGAGCCCGTCGCGCTCGTGGCCGCGGGCGCCGTGACGGCGTGCACGGCTTCCGCTCGCACGCAGGGCGTGCGGATCGGCATGCGGCAGCGCGAGGCGCAGGGGCGCTGCCCGGGGCTGCACGTCGAGCGCGAGGAGCCGGCGATCGCCGCCCGCGCCTTCGAGGCCGTGCTCGCCGCCCTCGAGGAGGCCCTGCCCGGCTGGCATCCGCTCTCCCCCGGAACGGCCGCCGTGCGCGCGCGCGGACCGGCCCGCTACTACGGAGGCGAGCTCGCCGCGGCCCGCACGGTCGTCGGCATCGCCGCGGGCACGGGCGCGACCGGGGCGCGGGCGGGCGTCGCCGACGGCCTGTTCGCCGCCGAGCTCGCGGCCCGCGGGGTGGGCGGATCGGGTGCGGAGGCCGTGCGCATCGTCCCCGCGGGCGAGGCCGCCGCCTTCCTCTCACCGCTGCCCGTCTCGGCGCTCGGCGACCCCGAGCTCGCGTCGCTCCTGCCGAGGCTCGGCATCCGCACCCTCGGGGCCTTCACGGCGCTCGGCGAGGCGGACGTCGCGGCCCGCTTCGGCCCGCTCGGCGCGCGCTTGCACGCCCTCGCCCGGGGGCGCGACCCGCGCCCGGCGACGCCCCGCATCCCGCCGCGCGACGTCGACGCCGTCGTGGGCTTCGAGCCGGCGGTCGAGCGCGTCGACGAGGTCGCGTTCGGCGTGCGCGCCGCGTGCGACGACTTCGTGCGCGCCCTGCTCGCCGAACGGCTCGTGTGCACGGCCTTGCGCGTCGAGCTCACGGGCGAGGACGGCGAGCTCGACGAGCGCGTGTGGCTGCATCCGCGCTCCTTCTCGTCGGCCGAGGTCGTCGACCGCGTGCGCTGGCAACTGCAGGCCACCGAGGCGCTGCGCTCGGGCGTCGTGCGCGTACGGGTGAGCCCCGACGCCGTCGACCCCGTGCACGTGCACGAGTCGGGGCTGTGGGGCACGGGGCCCGACGAGCGCGTGCACTCCGTGCTCTCGCGCGTGCAGGGCATGGTCGGGCACCGCGGCGTGCTCACGCCGCTGCTCGCGGGCGGTCGTCGGCCCGCCGACCGCCAGGCGCTCGTGCCCTGGGGCGACCGCGCGACCGCGCCCCGGGAGCGTGCGCACCCGTGGCCGGGCGCCCTGCCCGACCCGCCGCCCACGACCGTCTACGCCGTACCGCGCCCCCTGCGCGTGGAGGACGTGCACGGTCGCCCCGTGACGGTCGACGAGCGCGGGCGGGTGAGCGCGGCGCCGGCCGTCATCGTGTCGCAGACGGGCTCGCGCCGCGACCTCACCGCGTGGGCGGGCCCGTGGCCCCTCGAGGAGCGCTGGTGGGACCCGTCGACGGCCCGCGTCGCGCACCGTGTGCAGGCCGTCGACGCGAGCGGATGCGCGTGGCTGCTCGTGCTCGACGGCGAGGGCTGGTGGGCCGAGGGGCGGTACGACTGATGGGTTGGAGCAACCCGCCCGTGCCGTGGTCGGAGTTCGAGCGCGCGCTCTCGGGGCGGCGTCCCGACCAGGACGAGACGCGCGACAGCGGCGACGGCCCCGCGTTCTCGCGCAAGCGCGGCCCCTACCTGCCGCCGCGCGAGCTCGTGCGCGACACCGAGGCGCTCCCCTACGCCGAGCTGCACGCCCACTCGAGCTTCAGCTTCCTCGACGGCGCGTCCTCGCCCGAGGAGCTGCTCGAGGAGGCCGAGCGCCTCGGTCTGAGCGCCCTCGCCCTCGTCGACCACGACACCTTCGCCGGCATCGTGCGCTTCGCCGAGGCCGCCGAGAGCTCGAGCGTCGCGACCGTGTTCGGGGCGGAGCTCTCGCTCGGGCTGCCCGGTCCGCAGAACGGGGAGCCCGACCCCGAAGGCGAGCACCTCGTCGTGCTCGCGCGCGGCACGGAGGGCTACCACCGGCTCGCGCGCGCGATGACGGAGGCGAACCTGCGCGGTGGCGAGAAGGGGCGCCCCGTCTACGACCTCGACGAGCTCGCCGCGATCGGCGACGGCCACTGGGCCGTGCTCACGGGATGCCGCAAGGGCGCCGTGCGCCGCGCGCTCGAGCAGGGGGGCGCGGATGCCGCGGGTCGCGCCCTCGACGGGCTCGTCGCGCGCTTCGGCCGCGACGCCGTGCACGTCGAGCTCATCGACCACGGCGACCCCCTCGACAGCGACCGCAACGACGTGCTCGCGGAGCTCGCATCCGTCCGACGCCTTCCCGTGCTCGCGACGGGCAACGTGCACTACGCGAGCCCCGCCCGACGCCACCTCGCGGCCGCCGTCGCGGCCGTGCGCGCCCGCCGCAGCCTCGACGAGCTCGACGGCTGGCTCCCGGCCACGGGCGGCGCGCACCTGCGCTCGGGGCGCGAGATGCGCGAGCGCTTCGCGCGCTACCCCGGCGCGATCGCGCACGGGCTCGAGCTCGCGGCCGAGCTCGCGTTCCCGCTGCGCCGCGCGAAGCCCGCCCTGCCGAAGCAGCACGTGCCCGAGGGGCACACGCCCATGTCGTACCTGCGCGAGCTCGTCTGGGCCGCCGTGCCCGAGCGCTACCCCGACCTCTCGGAGGCCGACCGCGCGCGCATCGAGGCCGAGCTCGACGTCATCGAGAGGAAGGACTTCCCCGGGTACTTCCTCATCGTGCACGACATCGTGGCCTTCGCCCGCAGCCGCGGCATCCTGTGCCAGGGGCGCGGATCGGCCGCAAACTCGGCCGTCTGCTACCTGCTCGGCATCACGGCGGTCGACGCGATCGCCTACCGGCTGCCGTTCGAGCGCTTCCTCTCGAGCCTGCGCGACGAGGAGCCCGACATCGACGTCGACTTCGACTCCGACCGGCGCGAGGAGGTCATCCAGTGGGTCTACGAGCGCTACGGGCGGCGCAACGCGGCCCAGGTCGCCAACGTCATCCAGTACCGCCCCAAGAACGCGGTGCGCGACATGGCGAAGGCGCTCGGCTACAGCCCCGGCCAGCAGGACGCGTGGTCGAAGCAGGTCGACGCGCACGCCTGGCACCTCGAGGCGGATGCCGTGGCCGACTCCGACATCCCCCGTCCCGTGCTCGAGCTCGCGCGCGAGCTGCTCAAAGCACCGCGGCACCTCGGCATCCACTCGGGCGGCATGGTGCTCACCGACCGGCCGGTGGGCGAGGTCGTGCCGATCGAGCACGCGCGCATGGAGAACCGCACCGTCATCCAGTGGGACAAGGACGACGCCGCCTGGATGGGGCTCGTCAAGTTCGACCTGCTGGGCCTCGGCATGCTCGCGGCGCTCCAGCACTGCCTCGACCTCATCCGCGAGGCGACGGGCGAGCACTGGGAGCTCGCGACGATCCCCAAGGAGGAGCCGGCGGTCTACGACATGCTGTGCCGCGCCGACTCGATCGGGGTGTTCCAGGTGGAGTCGCGCGCGCAGATGGGCCTGCTGCCGCGCCTGCAGCCGCGGGCCTTCTACGACCTCGTCGTGCAGATCGCGCTCGTGCGGCCGGGGCCCATCCAGGGCGGCGCCGTGCACCCCTTCGTGCGCCGCAAGCTCGGCAAGGAGCCGGTCGAGTACGCGCATCCGAAGCTCGTGCCCGTGCTCGAGCGCACGCTCGGGGTGCCCGTGTTCCAGGAGCAGCTCATGCAGATGGCGATGGCGGTCGGCGAGTGCTCGGGCGAGGACGCCGACCTGCTGCGTCGCGCGATGGGTTCCAAGCGCGGCCACGAGCGCATCGACCGGCTGCGCGACAAGCTCTACGCCGGGATGGCGTCGAACGGGCTCACGGGCGCCGCCGCCGACGACATCTACGCCAAGATCCAGGCCTTCGCGAACTTCGGCTTCGCCGAGAGCCACTCGCTGAGCTTCGCCCTGCTCGTCTACGCGAGCTCGTGGATCAAGCTGCACTACCCCGCCGCGTTCCTCGCGGGGCTCCTGCGCGCGCAGCCGATGGGCTTCTACTCCCCCGCCACGCTCGCGGCCGACGCGCGACGGCACGGCGTGCGGGTGCTGCGCCCCGACATCCTGCGCTCGGGGGCGGATGCGGGGCTCGAACCGCTCGACCCGGACGCGCCCGTCGCGCCCACGGGGCTCGACGCGTGCCGGGAGCGGCTCCAGCCTCATCCGGGCGAGTTCGACCCCGCGGCCCCCGACGAGTCGCGTGCCCACCGTCGCGACGGCGGTTCGGCCGTGCGCCTCGGGCTCGCGTCCGTGCGGGGCATCGGGATGCCGCTCGCGACGCGCATCGTCGCCGAGCGCGAGCAGGGCGGGCCCTACCGCGACATGGAGGACCTCGTGCGGCGCGTGGGCCTCACGACGGCCCAGCTCGAGGCGCTCGCGACGGCGGGCGCGTTCGAGCCGTTCGGCCTCGCGACGCGCGAGGCGCTGTGGCGTGCGGGCGCGGCGGCCGAGGACCGCGCCGAGTACCTCGCGGGCACGGTCGTCGCCGTGCAGCCCCCGCTCTTCCCCGACCCGACGGCGTTCGAGACGCTCTCAGCCGACCTGTGGGCGACGGGCATCTCGCCCGACGACCACCCCGTGCGTCACCTGCGGTCGGGCCTCGACGCGCGCGGGGTGCTGAGCGCCGAGCGGCTGCGCACGGCCGAGTCCGGGCGGCGCATCGAGGTCGCGGGGCTCGTGACGCACCGGCAGCGGCCGGCGACGGCCTCCGGCATCACCTTCATGAACCTCGAGGACGAGACGGGCCTCGTGAACGTCATCTGCGGTGCGGGCTTCTGGGCCAGGCACCGGCGCATCGCCCGCGACGAGCCCGCCGTCATCGTGCGCGGCATCCTCGAGCGATCGCCCGAGGGCGTCGTCAACGTGCTCGCGGACGGCATCGAGCCGCTGCGGGCGGGGGTGCAGCACCGCTCCCGCGACTTCCGCTGAGGGGTCTTCGCGGGAACCTCAGCGCGACTCGGCGAGCTCCGCCTCGGCGAGCAGCACGCACACCGCCAGCGCCTCGATCGCCTGCTCGAGCTCCGCCTCCGGCGGCATCGACGGGGCGATGCGGATGACGCTGTCGCGCGGGTCGTCTCCGTACGGGAACGCGGCGCCCGCGGGCGTCACGGCCACGCCGAGCTCCTTCGCGAGCTCGACGGCGCGCGACGCGGTGCCCTCGGGGGCGCTGAGCGTCACGAAGTAACCGCCGGTCGGCTTCGTCCACGTGCCGTGGCCCGTGAGGCGCTCGGTGAGGATGCGGTCGACGGTCGCGAACTTGGGTGCGAGCAGCGCGCGGTGCTTGCGCATGTGCTCGCGCACGCCCTCGGCGGAGCCGAAGAAGCGCACGTGGCGCTGCTGCACGAGCTTGTCGGGGCCGATCGTCTGCACCGAGGCGTGCCTCTTGTGCCACGCGATGTTGGCGGGGCTGGAGGCGAAGAACGCGACGCCCGCCCCCGGGTGCGAGATCTTCGACGTCGACGCGAACACGAACACGCGGTCGGGGTTGCCCGCCTCCTCGGCGAGGCCGAGGATGTCGAGCGGCGCGGGCTCGTCGTCGGTGAGGTGGTGGAGCGCGTAGGCGTTGTCCCAGAAGAGACGGAAGTCGGGCGCGGCCGCGGGCATCGCGACGAGCGCGCGGGCGGTCGCCTCGTCGACGGTCGCGCCGTTGGGGTTCGCGTACATCGGCACGAGCCACATGCCGCGCACGGCGGGGTCGGCGAGGTGCTTCTCGATCGTCGGCAGGTCGAGCGAGCCGTCCTCGAGGTAGGGCACCGCGATCAACCGGATGCCGAGCGCCTCGGTGAGCGCGAAGTGGCGGTCGTAGCCGGGCGTCGGGCACACGAACGCGACGTCCTTCCCGAACCACGGCTCCCCGCCGGGCGCACCGTGCAGCAGGAGGTTCACGATCGTGTCGTGCATGTGCTGGAGGCTCGAGTTGCCCCCGGCGAGCAGCTGCGGCACCGGGATGCCGAGCAGCTCGGAGAAGATCTCGCGGAGCTCGACGAGGCCGTCGGTGCCGCCGTAGTTGCGCAGGTCGGTGCCGGCCGCGTCGCGGTAGTCGGTCGAGAGCGGGATGTCGAGGAGTCCGTCGGTGAGATCGAGCTGGGCCGCCGAGGGCTTGCCGCGGGTCAGGTCGAGGGTGAGGCCCTTCTCGCGCAGCTGCTGGTATTCGGCACGGAGGCTCTCGAGCGTGTCGGACATGCCCCCAACGCTACCCGTTCGGCGTACCCGGTCCTGAATGCCGCACGTGCCGTCGCGGCCGGCTGCGGCGCCGCGCGCCGCGGTTCAGCGCGGCGACCCGAGGCGCTTGCGCAGGAGGTCGATGCGCGCCTGCAGCTGGGCGACCGTGCAGCGTGCGACCTCGGGCCCGCCGCACAGGCGCCGCACCTCGGCGTGCACCTGCGCGTGCGTCTGACCCGTGCCGCGCGCGTGGATGCTCACGAGGCTGTTGAGCAGCCTCCGCTGCTCGCTGAGCGTGCGGTGGAGGGGTTGCGGCTGCGTCTCGACCTCGCCGCGCTCGCGCCGGTCCTCGCCTCGCCGCGCCTGGCGCTGCTGGCGGTGCTTGAGCAGCTCGGACACCTGCTCGGGGTCGAGGATGCCGGGGATGCCGATGAAGTCCCACTCCTCCGGGCTGCCGGGGGTCGCGAGGCTGCCGTACTCCTCGCCGTCGTAGAGGGCCTTCTCGAAGGTCGCGATCGAGGCGAGCGCCTGCCACTCGAACTCGTCGGCGAGCTCGGAGGACGACTCCTCCTGCCGGTTGGCCTCGTCGACGAGCGCGTCCTCGAGGAGCGCGTCCTCCGGGGTCTCGCGATCGAGCGCGTGGTCGCGCTCGCGCTCGAGCTCGGCGCCGAGACGCAGCAGCACGGGGACGCTCGGCAGGAAGATGGTCGCGAGCTCGCCGCGGCGGCGGGCGCGCACGAAGCGGCCGATCGCCTGCGCGAAGAACAGGGGTGTCGAGGCGCTCGTCGCGTAGACGCCGACGCACAGGCGCGGCACGTCGACGCCCTCCGACACCATGCGCACGGCGACCATCCAGCGCTGGGTGCCTTGCGCGAACTGGGTGATCCGGTCACCCGAGCCCGCGTCGTCGGACAGCACGAGCGTCGGCGGCGTGCCGGTGAGCTCGGTGAGGATCTTCGCGTAGGCGCGCGCGGCGGTCTGGTCTGTCGCGATCACGAGGCCGCCGGCGTCCGGGATGTGCTGACGCACCTCGCGCAGGCGCCGGTCGGCCGCCGACAGCACGGCGGGCATCCAGTCGCCGCCCGGGTCGAGGGCGGTGCGCCACGCCTGCGCGGTGACGTCCTTCGTGTCGTCCTGGCCGAGCGCGGCCTCCATCTCGTCGCCCGCGCGCGTGCGCCAGCGCATCGACCCCGCGTAGCTCAGGAACACGACGGGGCGCACGACGCCGTCGCGCAGCGCCCGGCCGTAGCCGTACGCGTAGTCGGTCTGCGACATGCGCACGCCGCGCTCGTCGCGCACGTAGCGCACGAACGGGATGGGCGAGGTGTCGCTGCGGAACGGCGTGCCGGTGAGCGAGAGCCGCCGCTCGGCGCCCTCGAACGCCTCGCGCACCGCGTCGCCCCAGCTGAGCGAGTCGCCCGCGTGGTGGATCTCGTCGAGGATCACGAGGGTGCGGGCCGAGTTGGTGAGCTCGCGGTGGAGGCTCGGGCGCACGGCCACTCCCGCGTAGGTGACGACCACACCGTGGAACTGGCGCGACTCGCGCCCGTGCTTGCTCGTGAAGTACGGGTCGAGCCGGATGCCGGCGCGGTGGGCCGCGTCGGCCCACTGCACCTTCAGGTGCTCGGTGGGGGCGACGACCGTGATGCGGTCGACGACGCGGCGCTGGAGGAGCTCGGATGCGAGTCTCAGCGCGAAGGTCGTCTTGCCGGCGCCGGGCGTCGCGGAGACGAGGAAGTCACGACGGCTCGCGGGCGACACGTTCGGGTCGAAGTAGGCGTTGAGCGCCTCCTCCTGCCACGCGCGCAGCTTGCCGGCGGTGCCCCATGCGGCGCGCTCGGGGAAGCTCGGGGGCAGGTGCTCGGCGGCCGCGGTGGCGCGGAACACACGCTCTGCCGACGACTCGCTCACTCGAACCGATCGTAGTCGAGGGTGCCGACAGCGCCGGGCGTGTCGGCCACTCAGTCGTCTCCGTGCCCGAGGCGGCGCTTGACGGCGGGCGTCAGCAGCGCGGCGGGCCGAACGGCTCCCGGGCCGAAGCGCTCGGCGATCGCGTCGACCGTCTGCTCGGCCTCGCGCCAGTCCTCGTCGTCGTCCCAGAGCCCGAGCGCGGCGACGTCGCCCGTGAGCTGCTCGGCCCGGACGCCGATGAGCCGCACGGGGCGTCGCGAGGTGTTGGCCTGGTCGTAGAGCGCGCGGGCCTCCTCGTAGAGGCGGCGCCCGAGGTCGGTGGGCTCCGCGAGGGTGCGGGAGCGCGTGATGGTCGTGAAGTCGTCGAAGCGCAGCTTGATCGACACCGTTCGCCCCATGACACCCGCGCGGCGCAGGCGCTGACCGACCGCGTCCGCGAGCTGCAGGATGACGCGGTGCAGCTCGGCCGGATCGGTGCGGTCGGTCTCGAAGGTCGTCTCGTGGCCGATCGACTTCTCCTCGTGGCCCGGCGTGACCGCGCGCGGGTCGCGCCCCCACGACAGGTCGTGGAGCCGCTGGGCGCCCGCCTCGCCGATCGCACGGCGCAGCGGCTCGAGCGGGGCGTGGGCGAGGTCGCCGACGGTGCGCAGCCCGAGGCGCACGAGCGCCTCCTCGCTCTTGCCGCCGACGCCCCAGAGCGCCGAGACGGGCAGCGGATGCAGGAAGCCGACGGTGTCGGCCGCGGGGATCACGAGGAGGCCGTCGGGCTTCGCACGGCTCGAGGCGAGCTTGGCCACGAACTTCGTGGCGGCCGCCCCCGCCGAGCAGCGCAGACCCGTCTCCGAGTAGACGCGCTCGCGCAGCCGCGAGCCGATCGTCCACGAGTCGCCGAGCAGCCGCCGCGCGCCCGCGACGTCGAGGAAGGCTTCGTCGACGCTCAACTGCTCGACGTGCGGGGTGATGTCGCCGAGGATCTGCATGACGCGCTTCGAGTAGTACGCGTACCGGTCGAAGTGCGGTTCGAGCACGACCGCCTGGGGGCAGCGGCGCAGCGCGACGGCCATCGGCATGGCCGAGTTGACGCCGTAGCGGCGGGCCTCGTAGGTGGCCGCCGTGACGACGGAGCGCTGCGAACGGTGCCCCACGATGACGGGCTTGCCGACGAGGTCCGGACGGTCGAGCAGCTCCACGGAGGCGAAGAACGCGTCCATGTCGACGTGCATGATGTGGGCCGCCGGGTCGTCGACGCGCTCGGCGCTCACCTGGCGCGACGATCCGTCCTGCTTGCTCACGGGGTCATCCTGCCACGGGCCCCGGACGCCTCCCCGGGTGCGCTCCGGACGCGCGACGGCGCCCGATCCGCGGCGGCTTGCGCGACGGATCGGGCGCCGTACGTGGTGGTCTCAGGCTCGCTTGTTGCGACCCGTGATGACACCCCAGATGAGCAGCACGATGATCGAGCCGCCGATGGCGAGCAGCCACGTGCGCCAGTCCCAGAACTCCTGCAGTCCGACTCCGAAGAGCGCCGACCCGATCCACCCGCCGAGCAGCGCTCCGACGATGCCGAGCAGGAGGGTCACGATCCACCCGCCGCCCTGTCGGCCGGGCAGGATGAGCTTCGCGATGGCGCCGGCGATGAGGCCGAGCACGATCCAGCCGAGGATTCCCATGGGTCACTCCGTTTCCGTTGCCCCTCGTTCGGGGGGTCCGACGAGCCTCACTCAACTCCTCTCGGGGCGCCTCGGCAAGACCCTGGTGCCATGAGGCATTCTGGTGCTATGGCCAACCGACACCCCTGGCGCCGCTATGTCGCGATCGGCGACTCGTTCACGGAGGGCATCGGGGACCCCGAACCCCGTGTCCCCGGCGGGCACCGCGGATGGGCGGATCGCGTCGCGGAGGTGCTCGACCGGCAGGTGGAGGGCTTCGCCTACGCGAACCTCGCCATCCGCGGCCGGCTCCTGCAGCAGATCCTCGACGAGCAGGTGGAGCCCGCGCTCGCGCTGCGCCCCGATCTCATCACGATCTCGGCGGGCGGGAACGACATCATCCGGCCTGGGACCGACCCCGACGACGTCGCGTCGCGCCTCGAGGGAGGCATCGAGCGGCTCCGCAGCGACGGCGCCACGGTGGTGCTCTTCAACGGCCCCGACATCGGCGGCACGCCCGTGCTCGGCCGCATCCGCGGCAAGGTCGCGATCTACAACGAGAACCTCCACTACATCGCGAAGAAGCACGACGCGATCGTCGCCGACATGTGGGCGCTGCGCGAGCTCGCGGACCCGCGGATGTGGGCCCCGGACCGCCTGCACTTCTCCCCCATCGGCCACCACACGATCGCCACGATGGTGCTCGACTCGCTCGGTGTCGAGCACGACCTCGAGCCGCTCCAGCCGGAGCCGCTGCCCGCGAAGCCGTGGCGGCAGGCGCGCATCGACGACATCGTGTGGGCGCGCGAGCACTTCGCGCCGTGGATCATCCGCCGCATCCGCGGACGGTCGTCGGGCGACGGCATCACCCCGAAGCGCCCGGTGCCCGAGCCCGTCGCGGGCGACCGCGAGGACTGAGCCGCGGGACCTCAGCCCATCCCGAAGATGATCTCGGGGTGACCGAGGCGCCACCACGGGCCGGGGTCCTCGACGTCCTGCGCGAGCACGAGCGGCACCGTCACCGTGTGCGGCCCGGCCGTGAACACGAGCTCGCCGACCTCGTCGCCCTTCTCTGCGAGCCGGATCTCCCGCGCGGTCGCCGTCACCGTCACCGGGGTGTCCCCCCACACGACGACCGAGGCGTCGTGGGCTGCGACGGCATCCGCCTCGTCGCCCCACGGCGTCGAGTACTCCGCGACGATCTCGCCCTCGGTGATGAGCCGTACCTCGCGGAAGCCCGCCTGCACCTGCTCGACCATGGACCGGATGGCGTTGTTGATCGTCGCGTGGTCGGGGCCGTCGAGCACGACCCCCACGAGCTCGATCTCGCGAGCCCCGACCGTGATCGAGGCCGAGAACAGGAGGTTCGCGCCGTCGAGCGTTCCCGTCTTGATGCCGTCGATGCCGTTGACGCCGAGCAGCTTGTTGGTGTTCTCGACCGGCCCGATGTTGCTGAGCGAGGTGCTCGGGGTCGCGACGATCTCGGCGATGACGGGGTCCGCGAGGGCGAGCTCGCCGAGGCGCAGGAGGTCCGCGGCGCTCGCGCGGCTGCGCGGGTCGAGTCCCGAGGTGTCGACCACCTGGATGCCCGGCAGACCGTGGGCGTCGAGCCAGGCGCGCGCCGCCGCGAGGTAGGCGTCGACCGAGCCGTACGCCCACACGGCGAGGGTCGCCGAGTAGTTATTTGCGGACGGGATGAGCATGAGCTCGAGCAGCTCGCGCTGCGTGTACACCTGGCCCGCCCGCACGGGCTTCACCGAGCCGTTGCGGGCGAGGTAGTCGCGGTAGTAGGCGACGTCGGCCGCCGTCATGGTGATCGAGGGACCCGCCTCCCCGGAGGCGAGCGGATGCGCGTCGAGCACGACGAGCGCCGTGACGACCTTCGTGATGCTCGCCATCGGCAGCGCCTCCGTCGTGCCCGCCTGCGCGAGCACGCCCTCGTGGCCGATCGCGGCGATCGCGGAGGCCCCGTAGTCGGGGAGGTTCGTCTCAGCCGCCGCGGGGGTCGCGATCTGCGGGGCGGCGACCGCGGCATCGGTCTCGCCGACGGGGGCGAGCAGCGTCAGGGGGAGGTAGGTGAGCCCGGCGAGGAGGGCGAAGAGACCGCCGAACACGGCGATCCGGCGTCGGCGGTAGATCTGACGTCGGGTGAGGGGCACCGGAGCATTATCCCGGCCCTCCCCCGTGAGCCCGCCGAGGCGCCGCGGGGTGCCACGGGGCCCGCGGTGCGCTCAGACCCGCAGCGCCCAGAGGGCGACGGCGGACGCGGCGGCCACATTGAGCGAGTCGATGCCGCGCTGCATGGGGATCGTGACGACGCGGTCGGCGTTCGCGAGCGCGGCGCGGCTCAGACCGTCGCCCTCCGTGCCGAACAGGAGCGCGACGCGCTCGGGCGTGTCGGCGGCGTACACGTCGAGCGAGACGGCATCGTCGTCGAGCGCGAGCGCGGCGATCTCGAACCTGGCGGCGTGCAGCTCCTCGGCGCCCTGCGGCCATTCCGGCAGCCGCGTCCACGGGATCTGCAGCACGGCGGCCATGCTCACGCGCACCGAGCGGCGGTAGAGCGGGTCGGCGCACCGCGGGGTGACGAGCACTGCATCCGCTCCGAGGCCCGCGACGGCGCGGAAGATCGCGCCCACGTTCGTGTGGTCGACGATGTCCTCGAGCACGACGACGCGCCGGGCGTCGCGGAGGAGCTCGGCGACGCTCGGCAGCTCGGGGCGGTGCATCGAGGCGAGCGCGCCGCGGTGCAGCACGAAGCCCGTGATCTGCTCGAGCATCTCGGGCGGTGCGACGTACACGTCGACGTCGACGTCGGCCAGCAGCGGCTCGAGGTCGGGGATCCACTTCTCCTGGAGGAGCACCGAGCGCGGGCGGTGACCGGCCTCGAGGGCGCGCTGGATGACCTTGGTCGACTCCGCGATGTAGAGGCCGCCCTCGGGCTCCGAGAGGCGACGGAGGACGACGTCGGTGAGGCGGAAGTAGTCGGTGAGCCGGGGGTCGGCGGGGTCGTCGACCGGCACGAGCTGCATGCCTCGATTCTGCCAGCCGAAACATCCCCGAAAACTGCACGCCGTAGGCTGAGGCGGCGGAAGGAGGACGGATGTCGATCGCGACGCTCCCCGCACCGGGCGACGGCACGAGCACGCTCGCGCCCGCCCTCGACGCCGCCGAGCGCCTCCTCGCCGGCCGCCGCATCGCCGTGCTGACGGGCGCCGGCATCTCGACCGACTCCGGCATCCCCGACTACCGCGGCGCGGGCGCCCCCGTGCACCGCAAGCCGATGGACTTCTCGGCGTTCCTCGGCGACGAGCGCTCCCGGAAGCGCTACTGGGCGGGGAGCCACCTCGGCTGGAGCCACTTCTCGAGCGCCTCCCCCAACCCGGGCCACCTCGCGCTCGCCGAGCTCGAGCGGGACGGCGTCGCCGCGGGCGTCGTGACGCAGAACGTCGACGGTCTGCATGCGCGCGCCGGTTCGCGCCGCGTCGTCGAGCTCCACGGCGCCATGCGCCGCGTCACGTGCCTCACGTGCGGGCAGACCTTCGCGCGCGCCGACATCGCCGAGCGTATGACGCTCGAGAACCCGTGGCTCGGCTATCCGGAGGCCGTCCAGACGGGCCCCGACGGCGACGTGCAGATCGACTACGTCGACAGCATGATCGTGCCCGACTGCACGGTGTGCGGCGGCATCCTCAAGCCCGACGTCGTGCTCTTCGGCGAGTTCGTGCCGCAGACCGTGTTCGCCTCGGCGCGGGCCATCCTGCGCGGCGCCGACGCGCTGCTCATCGCGGGGTCGTCCCTCGTCGTGAACTCGGGCATCCGCCTGCTCGACCAGGCGGTGAAGGCCCGGATGCCCGTCGTGATCGTCAACCGCGGCGAGACGCGGGGCGACCGCCGCGCGAGCCTCAAGATCGACGCCGGGGCGTCCGAGGTGCTGAGCACGCTCGCCGCCCGGCTTCGGTAGTCTCGACCTCCGGGCCGTCCGGCCCACCGGAGGATCCATGACCGAGCTGTACCTCGTGCGCCACGGCGAGACCGACTGGAACGCCGCGCGCCGCATCCAGGGCCGCACCGACATCCCGCTCAACGACGAGGGCCGCGCCCAGGCGCGCCGCGCCGCCGAGCTGCTCGCGCGCCGTCGCTGGGACGGCGTGTACTCGAGCCCGCTGTCGCGCGCCCACGAGACCGCGACCATCATCGCCGACCGCCTCGGCCTCGGCGCCGTGACGGATGTCGACGACCTCGTCGAACGCGACTACGGCGAGGCCGAGGGGATGAGCTTCGAGCAGATCGAGGCGCTCTACCCGGAGGGCGTGCGCGCTCCCGGTCAGGAGACGCGCGAGCAGGTCGCCGCGCGGGTCGTGCCCGCGCTCCTCGCTCTCGCCGAACGGCACCCGGGCGAGAAGCTCGTCGTCGTGAGCCACGGCGGCGCCATCCGCTCGGTGCTGCAGACGGTCGAGCCCGGAACCCAGCACCCGCGCATCACGAACGCCTCCGTGCACAGCTTCCGCGTCGAGGACGGCGAGCTGCGGCTCATCGCCTTCGACGACCCGATCGAGGAGGAGTCGATCCTGCCCGAGTGCGACGACATCGAGGCGCAGAACGCCGTCGAGGCCGCGGAGGACGACGAGACCCTGCAGACGGCGGGCGCCTGATGGCGGCCGCGGACTACGCCGAGCGCCTGCGCGCCCTCGGCCTCGAGGTGGACATCCGGGAGTTCCCGGAGGGCACGCACACCGCCCAGGACGCCGCCGACGCGATCGGCTGCCCCGTCGCCGCGATCGTCAAGAGCCTCGTGTTCACGCTCGACGGCGAGCCCCTGCTCGCCCTCGTGTCGGGCGCGAACCGGGTCGACACCGACGCGCTCGGGGCGCGCCTCGGGGGCACGCTCGGGAAGGCCGACGCGCGCACCGTCAAGGAGGCCACGGGCTTCTCGATCGGCGGAGTCCCGCCGCTCGCCCACGCGACGCCGCTGCGCACCGTGATCGACGAGGACCTCCTCCAGCTCGAGGTGCTGTGGGCCGCCGCCGGAACGGCGTCGAGCGTCTTCGCGATCTCGCCCGACGACCTCGTGCGTCTCGCCGGCGGCGAGGTGCTGCCCGTCAGCCGCTGACGGATCGGCGGCGGGCGACGCGCTCGAGCAGCTCGAGGAGCACCGCCGCCGAGCGCTTCCAGTCGAAGTTCTCCGCCTGCGCGCGCGACGCGTCGGAGCGCCGCTTCCACTCCGCGGCGTCGCCGAGGGTGCGGATCGCGGCGGCGACCGACGCGACGTCGCGCGGATCCGCGTAGACGGCCGCCCCTCCCCCGATCTCGCGGAAGATCGGGATGTCGGAGACGACGACGGGCGTGCCGCGCACCATCGCCTCCACGAGCGGGAGGCCGAAGCCCTCGTCGAGCGACATCGTCACGAGCGCGAGGGCGGAGTCGAGCAGCTCGCCGTACTCCTCGTCGGTCACACCCTCGTGGACGACGAGCGAGCCCGCGGGCGCGAGGTCCTCGAAGCGCGCCCGGTCGGCGGGCGAGATGCGGCTCAGGAGGTGCAGCCGGTGGCCGGGCAGCTCGTGGAGCGCGCGGGCGATCGCCTCGACGTTCTTGTAGGGCATGAAGGAGCCCATGTAGACGAGGTCGCGCGTCGCGGGCTGGGTGCGCGTCGCATCCGCCTCCACGGGGTCGGCCGCGTTCGACACGATCGTGATGGGGCGGCCGGTGAGCCGGTGCTCGCGCATGAGGTCGCGGGTCGTCGCCGACACCGTCGCGACCTCGTCGGCGCGGTTGAGCAGCATCCGCTGCGGCCACCACGCGAGATGGTAGAGCCGCCACAGGATGCGCACGGGCCACGGAAGGTCGCGCGGGGGCGTGCGATTGCGGTAGTAGATCAGGTCGTGCAGCGTCAGCACGAGCCCGAAGCGGCGCCCCCACGAGCCGATCGTCTGCATGGGGCTGAAGAGCACGTCGGGCTCGAGGGCGTTGAGGCGCCGCGCGATCGTGAGCTCGCGTGGGCTCGTGGGCGAGGTCGCGAGCTCCCACGGCAGCTCGGGCAGCATCGTGAGCTGGCCCTCGTCGGAGACGATCATGACGACCTCGTGGCCCGCCGCGTGTGCGATCGGCGCGAGCGAGGTGACGAGGTTCGCGGTGTAGCGGCTGATCCCGTCGTGCCGCGGGAACCGGACGTAGCGGCAGTCGACGAGGATCCTCACCGCGCCGCCCCCGGCGGGGTGCCCGCGGGCAGCGACGCGAGGAAGTCGCGGATGGCGTCGGCGACGGCGCCCGGCGTCTCGTAGTGGGCGAGATGCCCCGTGCCGGGCACCTCGACGAGACGCGCGTCGGGGAAAATCCCGACGGCCCGGCGCTGCCCCTCGATCGGCGCGATCCGGTCGACGGCGCCCGCGATGAGCACGGTCGGCACGCGGACGTCCGGCGCGGCGACCGTGACGTCGGTGCTCACGGAGGCCTCGAAGCCCTCGCTCGCGGTGCGGGCGTCCGAGAAGCCGTTGAAGTAGCGGTGGTGCTCCTCGTGGATCCACTTCCGCAGCGTGCGGTCCGGGGTCTTCGCGAGGGCCGAGCTCATGATCTGCACGATGAGCCGGTTGCCGAGCCACGCGCGCGCGAGGCCCTTCGGCATGCCGCGCGAGACGCGGTAGAACACGCGCGTGATCCCGGTCGCGAAGCGCCCCGCCGCGATCTTGGGGTCGGTCGTGATGGGGTTCACGAGCACGAGCGCGCGTGCCGGCAGGCCGCCCGCGATCGCGTGCGAGGTCACCATCGAGCCGAAGGAGTGGCCGAGCACGACGGGCGGCGCCGCGAGTCCGAGCGTCGCGAGGAACTCCGTGAGCCAGCGCCCGTAGCCGGCGACCGAGTGCGGCTCCTCGGTGAGCGGCGTCGACGCGCCGAAGCCCGGCAGGTCGGGGCTCACGATCCGGATGCCGTCGCCGAGCTGCGCGACCACGGGCTCGAGACCGTGGTGGTCGCCGCGGTAGCCGTGCACGAGCAGCAGCACGTCGCGCGCGTCGTCGGGCCCGTAGACCCAGTAGCGGGTACGCGAGCCGAGGATCTCGACCTCGCGTTCGCTGACCGGGATGCGGGCGAGGGCCTCGGCGTGCGGGGTCGGGACGGACATCCCTGCGATTCTAGGCGCGCGTCCAGTGACGGAGATGTCAGACTCGATCCGTGACGTTCACGGCCCCCATCACGTTGCCCGGCCTCACGCTCGACCCGCACTGGTATCGACGTGCGGTCTTCTACGAGGTCATGGTCCGCTCGTTCGTCGACTCCAACGGCGACGGGTCGGGAGATCTCGCCGGGCTCATCTCGAAGCTCGACTACCTGCAGTGGCTCGGCGTCGACGCGCTGTGGATCCCGCCGATCTACCAGTCGCCCCTGCGCGACGGCGGCTACGACGTGTCGGACTACCGCGCGATCCTGCCCGAGTTCGGCACGCTCGAGGAGTTCCGCGAACTCGTGACGAAGGCGCACGAGCGCAACATGCGCATCATCATCGACCTGCCGCTCAACCACACCTCCGACCAGCACGAGTGGTTCCAGCAGTCGCGCAGCGACCCCGAGGGCCCCTACGGCGACTTCTACGTGTGGCGCGACACCGACGATGGCTTCCCCAACGTCCGCATCATCTTCACCGACTACGAGGACTCGAACTGGGCCTTCGACTCCGAGCGCCGCCAGTTCTACTTCCACCGGTTCTTCTCGCACCAGCCCGACCTCAACTACCGCAACCCCGCGGTGCACGAGGCCGTCTTCGAGATCATCCGGTTCTGGATGGACATGGGCGTCGACGGCTTCCGCCTCGACGCGATCCCCTACCTCTACGAGTCGGAGGAGGGCAACGGCGAGGGCGAGCCCGAGACCCACGAGTTCATCAAGGCCGTGCGCCGCATGATGGACGAGGAGTACCCGGGCCGCGTCATGATCGCGGAGGCCAACCAGTGGCCGAGCGAGGTCGTCGAGTTCATGGGCACCGACGAGGAGCCCGAATGCCACATGGCCTTCGACTTCCCCGTCATGCCGCGCATCTTCTACTCGCTGCGCTCGCAGTCGGCGCAGGAGCTCCAGCGCGTGCTGTCCGAGACCACCGAGGTGCCGACGGGCGCCGGCTGGGGCGTCTTCCTGCGCAACCACGACGAGCTGACCCTCGAGATGGTGAGCGAGGAGTACCGGCAGGCGATGTACGGCTGGTACGCCTACGACCCGCGGATGCGCGTCAACGTCGGCATCCGCCGTCGCCTCGCGCCGCTGCTCGACAACTCGCGGGCCGAGCTGGAGCTCGCGCACGCGCTGCTGTTCTCGCTCCCCGGCTCGCCGTTCCTGTACTACGGCGACGAGATCGGGATGGGCGACAACATCTGGCTGCCCGACCGCGACTCCTCGCGCACGCCCATGCAGTGGACGCCCGACCGCAACGCCGGCTTCTCGAGCGCCGACCCCGGCAAGCTCTACCTGCCCGTCGTGCAGTCGCTCGTCTACAACTACACGATGGTCAACGTCGAGTCGCAGCTCGCCCAGTCGCGCTCGCTCCTGCACTGGATCCGCAACGTCATCCACGTGCGGAAGGCGCACCCGGTGTTCGGCCTCGGGACGATCCGCGTGCTGCGCACCAACCACGAGTCGGTGCTCGCGTTCGTGCGCGAGTACGAGGGCGGCGGAACCGCGTTCGGCGACGTGCCGGAGCGCGTGCTGTGCGTGTTCTCGTTCTCGCACAACCCCGTCTCGGTGTCGATCGAGATGGCGGGCGACGAGGGCGTGACGCCCTACGACCTGTTCGGCGGCGGTGCCTTCCCGGCGGTCGGGGACGACGGCATCCTGACCCTCACGCTCGCGACGCAGAGCTTCTACTGGCTGCACCTCGGGGAGCCGCGCGTGGCGCTCCCGCGCGCCTTCTGAGCGGCGTCGGATCCCGGCTCTAGGCTTCGGCCATGACGAGTTGGGCCGATCGCCTGGGCGTGTTCGACCTGGAGACCACCGGCGTCGACGTGGAGACCGCGCGCATCGTGACCGCGTGCATCGCCGTCATCGACGCGGCGGGCGAGGTCGTCGAGCGGTGGGACTGGCTCGCCGACCCCGAGATCGAGATCCCCGAGGCGGCGTCGGCGGTGCACGGCATCACGACCGAGCGCGCACGTGCCGAGGGGCGGCCGACGGGCGTCGTCGTGGCGGAGATCACGCAGACCCTCCGCACCCTCTTCGGCCTCGGCATCCCCGTCGTCGTCTACAACGCGCCGTACGACCTGTCGCTGCTCGACCGCGAGTGCCGCCGGAACGAGCTCGAGCCCCTCGTCGACCCCGCGCCCGTCGTCGACCCGCTCGTGCTCGACAAGCAGGTCGACACCTACCGCAAGGGCAAGCGCACGCTCGAGGCGGCGGCCGCGCACTACGGCGTGACGCTCGACGACGCGCACGACGCGGGGGCGGATGCGATCGCCGCCGGGCGCGTCGCACAGGCGCTGCTCGCGGCGCGACCGGAGGAGCTCGACATCCCCATCCAGGACCTGCACGGCCGCCAGGAGATCTGGTACGCGGAGCAGGCGCGCAGCTTCCAGGAGTACATCCGCCGCCGCAAGGGCGACGAGAGCTTCACGGCGTCGACGGCGTGGCCGGTCAAGTACCCGGCGCACCCGGGCGCCTACCGCGACACGCAGCCCATCCCGCCGCTCGAGCCGCGCTTCGGTCGCGTGCCCGTCATCGACTTCAGCCGTCCGCTCGGCCTGCAGCTCGCTCCCCCGCCGAACGTCCGCCCGGCGCCCGCCGCGCTCGGTGTGCCCCCGCCCGACCCGGCGCAGGCGCACCCGGGGGTCGTGCCGAGCCCGGAGCCGCCCGCAGCGGACGCCGAACCGGAGCGTCCCGGCGGCCTCGAGCCGCTGTTCGAGACGGAGCCCGCAGTCGAGACGCCGGTCGAGGCGCCGTCCGACGACACGGATGCGGATGAGCCGACCGCACGCGTGACGGGCTCGAAGCCCTCGGTGCTGCGCATCGCCGCCGCGATCGTGACCGACCCCGACGGGCGCACGCTCCTCGTGCGAAAGGCGGGGACGACCCACTTCATGCAGCCGGGCGGCAAGATCGAGGAGGGTGAGAGCGCGATCGAGACGCTCTCGCGCGAGCTCGCCGAGGAGATCGGCGTCGAGCTCGACGTCTCGACCGCCGAGTACCTGGGGCTCTTCCGCGCCGTCGCGGCGAACGAGGACGACACCGTCGTGCTGGCCGCCGTGTTCGCGATGGCGGTCGACGTCGAGGTGACGGCGTCCGGGGAGATCGAGGAGCTGCGCTGGGTCGACGACCCCGATCTCGACCTCGAGGGCGTCGACGTCGCCCCGCTCACGCTCGACGAGCTGCTGCCGCTGTGGGAGCGTCGTCGCGCCCAGGTCCTCGGCTTCTGAGCCCGCGCATCCGGGCCCACGGGCCCACGCGCCCACGACGCGCGAGACGGCCCCGTCGATCGACGGGGCCGTCTCTGGCAGGTGTTCCCTGCGGCTTACTTGCCGAAGTTCTTGTAGCGCGAGTTGAACTTCTCGACGCGGCCGGCGCTGTCGAGGATGCGCTGCTTGCCCGTGTAGAACGGGTGCGAGGCCGACGAGATCTCGACGTCCACGACCGGGTAGGTCTCGCCGTCCAGCTCGATGGTCTTGTCGCTCGTCAGGGTCGAGCGGGTGAGGAAGGTCTCGCCGCTCGCCAGGTCGCGGAAGACGATCGCCTGGTAGTCGGGGTGGATGTCGGTCTTCATGAGGTACCTCAGTCGGAGATGAATCGAAAAGGGGAAGTCGTCGGCATGATGGGCCGACTGTCGAGTCTAGCAGACGAGCATCAGTCCCATTGAGCACGCGCCGCGAAGCGGCCGTCCTCGCTCGTCGAGACGACGAGGGGGATGCCGAACGCCTCCGAGAGGCGCTCGCCCGTGATGACCTCGCTGATCGGACCGGCCGCGTGGACGCGCCCTCCCGCGAGCAGCATCGCGTGCGTGAACCCGGCGGGGATCTCCTCGACGTGGTGCGTCACGACGACCATGCCGGGGGCGTCGGGCGTCGCCGCGTACTCGCCCAGCAGGCGCACGAGCTCCTCGCGCGCGCCGAGGTCGAGGCTCGCGGCGGGCTCGTCGAGCAGGAGGATCTCGGGATCCGTCATGACCGCGCGGCCGATCTGCACGCGCTTCTGCTCGCCGTCGGAGAGCGTGCCGAAGATGCGGTCGCGCAGGCCCTCGAGGCGCCACTCCTTCATGACGCGCTCGGCGCGGCGCGTGTCGACGTCCTCGTAGGACTCGTTCCAGCGCCCCGTGACGGCGTACGCGGCCGTGAGCACGGCGTCGTAGACGGTCTCGCTGCGCGGGATGCGCCGCGCCATCGCCGTCGACGCGAGGCCGATGCGCGGCCGCAGGTCGAACACGTCGACGCGTCCGAGCCGCTCGCCGAGCACGTGGGCGGCGCCCGAGCTCGGGTGGACGTGCGCCGACGCGAGGTTGAGGATCGTCGACTTGCCGGCGCCGTTCGGGCCGAGGATGACCCACCGCTCGTCGGACTCGACGGTCCAGTTCAGTCCATCGAGGATCGTGTTCCCGTCGCGGACGAACGAGACGTCTTCGAACTCCAGCACCCGCACCATGATGGGACCAGCCTAGTCGCCCGCGGGGTCGCCCGTGCCCTCCTCGGGGGGCAGCAGGCTCTCGTAGACCGCCCGTGTGCGCTCGGCGATGCTCGCCCAGCTGAACTCGGCCTCCGCGCGCAGCCGCCCGGCCTCCCCCATGAGCCGCGCCGTCGCGGTGTCGGCGAGCACCTCGTCGAGCACGCGCGCGAGGTCGTCGATGAAGCGGTCGGGGTCGACGGGGGTGCCCGTGCCGTCCTGCACCTGCTCGATCGGCACGAGGCGCCCCGTCAGGCCGTCGGCGACGACCTCGGGGATGCCGCCCGTCGCCGTCCCGACGACCGGGAGCCCGCACGCCATCGCCTCGAGGTTGACGATGCCGAGCGGCTCGTAGACGGAGGGGCACACGAAGACGGTGCCGGCGGTGAGCACAGCCGCGAGCTCGTGCTGCGGGAGCATCTCCTCGATCCAGACGACGCCCTCGCGCTCCCCCTTGAGCACGCGCACGCCTTCCTGCACCTCGGCCATGATCTCGGGCGTGTCGGGCGCGCCCGCGCACAGCACGAGCTGCACGTCCGGGTCGAGCTTCCGTGCGGCGGCGAGCAGGTAGGGCAGGCCCTTCTGGCGCGTGATGCGGCCGACGAACACGACGCTGCGGCGGTCGGGGTCGATGCCGAAGCGCTCGAGCACCGCGGCGTCCTCGGTGGGCTTCCATCGCTCAAGGTCGATGCCGTTGTGCACGACGTGCACCTTCTCGGGGTCGATCGCCGGGTAGCAGCGCAGGATGTCGGCGCGCATGCCCGCGCTCACGGCGATGACGGCGTCGGCGGCCTCGAAGGCCGTGCGCTCGATCTCGCTCGAGACGCGGTAGCCGCCGCCGAGCTGCTCGGCCTTCCACGGACGGAGCGGCTCGAGGGAGTGGGCGGTAACGACGTGCGGGATGCCGTGCAGCACCTTCGCGAGGTGGCCCGCGGCGTTCGCGTACCAGGTGTGCGAGTGGACGAGGTCGGCGCCCGCGACGTCCTCCGCCATCTGCAGGTCGACGCCGAGCGTCGCGAGCGCGGGGTTCGCCGAGGTGAGCTGCGGCGGCACGAGGTAGGCGTAGGTGTGGGGCTCGTCGCGCGGCAGCCCGAAGCAGCGCACGACGACGTCGACATCGCGGCGGAGAGCGGCGACGAGCTCGGCGACGTGCACCCCCGCGCCCCCGTACACCTCGGGCGGGTACTCACGGCTCAGAACATCGACTCGCATGCCTGTCGACGCTAGTACACCCCCGATCGCTGGCCTACTGTTGTGCCATGGCAGCACCGCCCAAGGTCTTCGGCATCGTTCTCGCGGGTGGAGAAGGCAAGCGGCTCATGCCGCTGACGGCCGATCGCGCCAAGCCGGCGGTGCCCTTCGGCGGGGGCTACCGCCTCATCGACTTCGCCCTGTCGAACCTCATCAACTCGGGCCTGCGCCAGATCGTCGTGCTCACGCAGTACAAGTCGCACTCGCTCGACCGCCACGTGTCGCAGACCTGGCGCCTGTCGGGGATGCTCGGCGCCTACGTCGCCTCCGTCCCCGCTCAGCAGCGGCTCGGCAAGCGCTGGTTCTCGGGCTCGGCGGATGCGATCCTGCAGAGCCTCAACCTCATCCGCGACGAGAAGCCCGACATCGTCGTCGTGGTCGGCGCCGACCACGTGTACCGCATGGACTTCAGCCAGATGATCCAGGCGCACATCGAGTCGGGCGCGGGCGTCACGGTGGCCGCCATCCGCCAGCCGATCGCCCTCGCCGACCAGTTCGGCGTCATCGAGCTCGACGAGGCCGACCCGACGCGCATCAAGGCGTTCCACGAGAAGCCGAAGAACGCCGTGGGGCTCGCCGACTCCCCCGGCGAGGTCCTCGCCTCGATGGGCAACTACGTCTTCGACGCCGACGTGCTCATCGACGCCGTGCAGCGCGACGGCGCCCGCGCCGACTCGAACCATGACATGGGCGGCGACATCGTGCCCGACTTCGTGGCCCGCGGCGAGGCGGCGGTGTACGACCTCAACCGCAACGACGTGCCCGGGTCGACCGACCGCGACCGCTTCTACTGGCGCGACGTGGGGACCATCGACTCGTTCTTCGAGGCCCACCAGGACCTCATCGCGGCGCTCCCCGTCTTCAACCTGTACAACCAGGCCTGGCCGATTTACAGCCAGCAGCTCAACTCGCCGCCCGCGAAGTTCGTGCGCGACGGCAAGAACACGGCGGGCACGGCGATCGACTCGATCGTGTCGCTCGGCTGCGTCGTCTCGGGCGGGCACCTCGAGCGCACCGTGCTGGGTCCGTGGGTGACGATCGCGTCGGGCGCCCACGTGACCGACTCGGTCGTGTTCGAGCGCGTCCAGGTGGGCGAGAACGCCGTGGTGCAGCGCGCTATCCTCGACAAGGACGTCGTCGTCGCGCCCGGTGCCACCGTCGGGGTCGACCACGACGCCGATCGCAACCGCGGCTTCACGGTGACCGAATCCGGCATCACGGTGGTCGGCAAGGGCGTCCGCGTCGACTGACGCCGCCCCGCCCGCACCGCTCTCGAAGGAGCTCCCCGGATCATGGCCCGCTTCCTCGTCGTGCTCGATGTCGACTCCACCCTCATCGAGGACGAGGTGATCGAGCTGCTCGCGGAGGCCGCCGGATCGCTCGACGAGGTCGCGCGGATCACCTTCCGCGCCATGAACGGCGAGCTCGACTTCGCCGAGAGCCTGCGCGAGCGCGTCGCGACGCTCGCGGGACTGCCGGAGTCGGTGTTCGCCGAGGTCGGCGCGCGCGTGACGGTGACCCGCGGCGTCCCCGAGATGATCGCGGGCGTCCACGCCGCGGGCGGCCGGGTCGCCGTCGTGTCGGGCGGCTTCCACGAGGTCATCGACCCGATCGCCGAGCGCCTCGGGCTCGACCACTGGCGCGCCAACCGCCTCGAGGTCGTCGACGGCGTGCTCACGGGACGCGTCGTCCCTCCCGTCGTCGACGCCGCCGCGAAGGCCGAGGCCCTGCAGGAGTGGGCGGACGCCGCAGGCATCCCCGTCTCGCAGACGCTCGCGGTGGGCGACGGCGCCAACGACCTCCCGATGATGGCCCTCGCGGGCCTCTCGGTCGGCTTCGACGCGAAGGCGCCCGTGCGCGACGTCGCGGACGTGCTGCTCGACGAGCGCGACCTGTCGATGCTGCTGCCCCTCATGGGGCTCGGCCGCTAGACGCGCGGGGGCGTCAGTGCCCCATCCCGAGGCCGCCGTCGACGGGGATCACGGCGCCCGAGATGTACCCGGCGTCGTCGGACGCGAGCCACGTGATGACGCGCGCGACCTCCTCCGGCTGCGCGAAGCGGCCCGCGGGGATCTGCGAGAGGTACTGCTTCTGCTGCTCCTCGGGCAGCTCGGCCGTCATGTCGGTCTCGATGAAGCCCGGTGCGACGACGTTCGCGGTGATGCCGCGCGAGCCGAGCTCGCGCGTGAGCGAGCGGGCGATGCCCACGAGGCCGGCCTTCGAGGCGGCGTAGTTGATCTGCCCGGCGCTGCCGAGCAGTCCGACGACGCTCGACACGAGGACGACGCGACCGAAGCGCGCCTTGAGCATGCCCTTCGAGGCGCGCTTGACGACGCGGAAGGCGCCCGAGAGGTTCGTGTCGACGACGTCGGTGAAGTCCTCCTCCGTCATGCGCAGCAGGAGGGTGTCGCGCGTGATGCCGGCGTTCGCGACGACGACCTCGACCGGGCCGAGCTTCTCCTCGACCTCGGTGAACGCGGCGTCGACGGAGGCGGCGTCGGTGACGTCGGCGCGCACGGTGAGCGCGCCCTCCGGGCCCTGGCCCGAGCGGGCCGTGACGGCCACGCGGTGGCCCTGTGCGAGGAACTCGGCGGCGATCGCGTAGCCGATGCCGCGGTTGCCGCCGGTGACGAGGACGGTGCGAGAGGTCATGGTTCAGGAGCCTACCGGCGACGCGACGTAGGCTTGGAGCATCGCCACTCACAGCACGCACGTCGTCACGGAGCTCCCACCGTCACCCGACGAGGAGCGCCGCTCCCGCATGCTCAAGTACTCGCTCGCGATGGGCATCCGCGTCGTCTGCATCGGCCTGTGCCTCGTGACCCCGGGCTGGTGGCTCGTCATCCCCGCGGCAGGCGCCGTGTTCCTGCCGTACTTCGCCGTCGTCATCGCGAACAACGTCCGCACGGGCACGACCGCGCGAGTGCGCCGCCCCGGCGCCCTCGTGCGCCGCACCCCCGGGGGGCGACCGTGATCGGCTTCGGCGACCCCGGCATCCGCTGCTCCGCCGCCGGCTGCACGCGCGACGCCGAGTTCCGTGTGAACTGGCGCAATCCGCGCATCCACGGGCCCGAGCGCGTCAAGGTGTGGCTCGCGTGCCAGGAGCATCGCGACAGCCTCTCCGACTACCTCGGCTCGCGGGGCTTCCCCGTCGCCGTGACGGCGCTCGACATCGAGCTCGACCGCGTCCCGGATCCGGCATGAGCGACGGCGTGCGGCCGCCCGTGACCGGGTGGCGGAGATGGAGCGCGTACCTCGCGCTCACCGTCGTGTTCGCTCTCACGTGCGGCCTGCTGTCGTGGTGGCAGTGGGCGCGGCGTGCGGAGACGGCGGCCGAGAACCAGCGTGTCGAGCGCAACTACGACGCCGACCCGCGCCCGATCGACGAGCTGCTCCCCCGGCTGGACGCGTGGGACGACGAGGACGAGTGGACCCGCGTCGAGCTCCGCGGCGAGTACCTCGTGGACGAGCAGCTGCTCGTGCGGAACCGCGTGCTCGGCGGCAGTCCGGGGTTCGAGCAGCTCGTGCCGTTCCGTCTCGAGGACGGCGCGGTCATCGTGCTCGACCGCGGCTGGCTGCCGCTCGGCAACGGCGAGCACTCCCTGCCCGAGGCGATCCCGGATCCGCCCGAGGGCGAAGTCGCGGTGATCGCGCGGCTGCGGGGCGCGGAGCCCGAGCTGCCCGGGCGCACGGCGCCCGAGGGGCAGATCCCGTCGATCGACGTCGCGACGATCCTCGACCGCCTCGGCGCCGAGGGGTACACGGCCGCCTACGCGCTCGTCGCGAGCGAGGATCCGGCCGTCGAACCCATGCCCGCGCAGCGACCGCGTCCCGAGGAGGACGAGGGGATGCACATCTCCTACGCGCTCCAGTGGATCGCGTTCGGGGTGCTCGCGTTCGTGGGTCTCGTCTGGGCCTACCGGCGCGAGAAGCGGATCGCGGCCCTCCCCGAGGAGGAGCGCGAGGCGGCGCGCGCGCCCAAGCGCCGCCACGACGACGCCGACGCCGAGGACGCGATCCTCGACCGCCTCGGTTAGCTCACCCGGCGGAGCGTGCGCTGCGGACTACCGCGGTGCCTGGCTGACGCAGCGGAGCCGGGCCCTCGCGCGGGGCCGGTGGAGCGTGCGCTGCGGATTGCCGCGGTGCCTGGCTGACGCAGCGGAGCCGGGCCCTCGCGCGGGGCCGGTGGAGCGTGCGCTGCGGATTGCCGCGGTGCCTGGCTGACGCAGCGGAGCCGGGCCCTCGCGCGGGGCCGGTGGAGCGTGCGCTGCGGATTGCCGCGGTGCCTGGCTGACGCAGCGGAGCCGGGCCCTCGCGCGGGGCCGGTGGAGCGTGCGCTGCGGATTGCCGCGGTGCCTGGCTGACGCAGCGGAGCCGGGCCCTCGCGCGGGGCCGGTGGAGCGTGCGCTGCGGATTGCCGCGGTGCCTGGCTGACGCAGCGGAGCCGGGCCCTCGCGCGGGGCCGGTGGAGCGTGCGCCGCGGA